>JACCDO010031061.1_pt1 | contig 10421 bp, 12 predicted proteins | sample 7446101 | NCBI WGS metagenome assembly JACCDO01 (sample SAMN15323440, study PRJNA562643) | freshwater metagenome | isolation source: river surface water | place: USA:Blue River Watershed | collected 2017-08-16
ACAACCCGGCGAATGCGGAGATGGGTGGCGTGGCCGAGATCAGCTTCGAGGGCTGGCAGGGTGCCATCGCGCGAAATCTCGACACGGCCTTCCTGGCGACCAAGGCCGCGCTTCCGTACCTTCGAGCCTCGGGGACCGGACGCATCATCATGATCTCGAGCGTGACCGGGCCGCACATGGCCATGCGCAACCTCGTGGGCTACGCAGCGGCCAAGGGCGGCATGAACGGACTCACGAAGGGCCTGGCCCTCGACGAGGCGCTTAATGGAATTACGTGCAATGCGGTGTCGCCTGGATGGATTCATACCGAGGCGCTGACCGGACCGGAATACGAACAGGGCTTCACAGTGCCGATGGGTCGACCGGCGCGGCCGGAGGAAGTCGCCTCTGCCGTGGCGTGGCTGGCCTCGCCTGGCGCCTCGTACATCACCGGGCAGTCGCTCGTCGTCGATGGCGGTAACTCGATCGCGGAGGAGCGCGGCTGACGGCAGGAGGATGACGTTCGGTAGGTTTTCCGCATGGGTGCAGACAAGCTGATTTCAAGTGGCAGTCCGTGGGAGAGCAAGATCGGCTATTCCCGAGCAGTGGTGGCCGGTGACTATGTTCACGTGTCGGGCACGACCGCGACGATTGACGGAGTCGTGCAGCATCCCGGCGATGCCTACAACCAGACCCTGACTGCACTCAGCGTCATCGAGAAGGCAATTGCGCAGGTCGGCGTGACCTTGAATGACGTCGTGCGCACCCGCTGCTATGTCGCGACTGCGGAGGCGATGGATGAGGTCGCTCGCGCCCACGGCGAGGTCTTCGGCGAGATTCGACCGGCGCTCACGATCCTGTCAGGGGTGGCCTTCGTGGATCCCGCGATGCTCGTGGAGATCGAGGCCGACTGCTACTCGCGCGATCTGAGCAAGTAGCCGCTAGATCGAGAAGTCATCCTCGGTCTGCCACACACCGTCCTGGCTGATGTAGGCAGTGGAGCTCGACAGATGCCCGGTCACGGACATCTCCAACTCCTCGACCCTGCGCAGGAGCGACTTCACGCTCGTGCCGACTGGATCAGGGAGATCAGCATCCTCGCCGGTCGGTCGAATTCGGCCACGCGAATCGGCGATCACCTGGCCGGGCACGCCGACGACCACTGAGTGATCCGCGACGCTGCGCAGCAGTACGGCATTGGCGCCGATGCGACTGTCGGAGCCCACGTAGATATCGCCAAGTACCTTTGCGCCGCTGCCGACCACGATTCGGTCGCCGATCGTGGGGTGCCGCTTGCCCGGGTCAAGGGTGTTACCGCCGAGGGTCGCACCGTGATAGATCGTGACATCGTCACCGATGACCGTGGTCTCGCCGATCACGACGCCCGATCCGTGGTCGATGAACAGTCGTGCGCCGAGAGTGGCCCCGGGGTGAATCTCGATCTGGGTCAGGAACCGGGTGAACTGCGAGACGGCTCGTGCGAGGAACTTTGCGCGATGGCGCCACAGCCAGTTGCTGACCCGATGCCCCCAGACAGCGTGAATGCCCGGATAGAGCAGAGCTACCTCGAGACGATTACGTGCCGCTGGATCGCGCTCGACGATCGAGGCAAGCTCATCGCCGATGCGACCCATGAGTGTCTCCGTTTGTCAGCGACTAGTCGCCGAGACCCGCGAACAGGGCGGTCGACAGGTAGCGCTCGCCGAAGCTCGGGATGATCACGACGATTGTCTTGCCGGCGTTCTCGGGGCGCTGGGCTACCTCACGTGCCGCCCAGAGTGCTGCACCGGAAGAGATGCCGACCAGCAGGCCTTCCTCGGTTGCTGCGCGTCGCGCGGTGGCCATTGCATCGTCGGCCACGACGCGGATGATCTCGTCGTAGACCTCGGTGTCGAGAACGGACGGAACGAAACCTGCACCGATGCCCTGGAGGGGATGCGGGCCCTTGGTGCCGCCGGAGAGAACGGGGGAAGCATCGGGCTCGACAGCGATGATCTGCACAGAGGGCTTGAGTTCCTTGAGTGCCTGACCGACACCGGTGATGGTGCCGCCGGTGCCGACACCGGCGACGACGATGTCGACGGTGCCGTCAGTGTCGTTCCAGATTTCCTGGGCCGTGGTCTTGCGATGGATGGCGGGGTTGGCCAGGTTGTTGAACTGCTGCGGCATGAAGTACTTCGGATCGCTGGCGGCGAGCTCGGTGGCCTTCGCGATCGCGCCGCCCATGCCCTCGGGGCCGGGGGTCAAGATCAGCTCTGCGCCGTAACCGCGCAGCAGCATGCGGCGCTCCATGCTCATGGTCTCGGGCATCGTGAGCACGCACTTGATCCCGCGGGCAGCGCAGACCATGGCCAGTGCAATGCCAGTGTTGCCGCTCGTGGGCTCGACGACGACGGTGTCGGGCCCGATCAGCCCGGCCTCCTGGGCCGCATCGATCATCGCGACGCCGATGCGGTCCTTGACGCTGTTTCCCGGATTGAAGAACTCCAGCTTGGCAAGGACCTCGGCCGGAGCCCCGTCAGTGACGTTGCGAATGCGGACGAGGGGAGTGTTACCGACGAGTTCGGTGATGTCATTGGCGATACGCATGGTGCGACTCTAACGGCGAATTGACGGTCGTCCAGTGGGGTGCATCTCACCTGCAAGGGGTTTGCAGCAATGACTCGGCCCCCGTACATGCGCACGGGGGCCGAGGGCTGGGGTGACCGACGGGATTCGAACCCGCGACATTCGCGACCACAACGCGACGCTCTACCGCTGAACTACGGTCACCATGGAGCCCCCGAAGACTACAGGAGAGCGAGCGGCCGAATTTCCGGGCCTCAGGAACCGTGCTCGGCGCCGAGTGCCCGAGCCGCTTCGGTATCGGGGCCGGGCTGGGCGACGAAGACAGCGTCTCGGTAATAGCGCAGTTCGCTGATCGAGTCGCGAATATCGCCCAGGGCGCGGTGATTGCCCTTCTTTTCCGGTGAGGCGAAGTACACCCGGGGGTACCAGCGCCGGGTGAGTTCCTTAATGCTCGAGACATCGACAAGCCGGTAATGCAGATGGGAGTCAAGCTCGGGCATATAGCGAGCCAGGAAACCACGATCCACGTAGACACTGGACCCTGCCAGCGGCGCCTTGCGAGCCTCGGGGACGTGGACCTTCACGTAGTCGAGCACCCGCCGCTCGGCATCGGCCAGCGAGATCCCTTCCGGGATCTCCTCGATGAGACCCGAGACGGTATGCATGTTGACGACGAAGTCATCCATGCCGGCGAAGGACTCGTCGCCGGGCTTGACGACCAGGGTGATGCCCTCGTCGAGCTCATTGAGCTCGGCGTCAGTGACGATGCAGGCGATCTCAACGATCTCGTCGAATGCCGGATCGAGCCCGGTCATCTCGCAGTCAATCCACACGAGTCGGTCAGCACTGGCCATGCGGGAAGCCTAGGGGCTGGCCTGATGCGGGGATCGTGGTGGTGCTCAGGCGGCAAGCAGCCAGCGCACGAGATCGGTCTCGGTCACGATGCCCACAAGCCTGTTTCGGTCGTCAAGCACAGCCACGGCTTCCAGTGAGCGTTCCGCCATCACTCGAGCGGCTTCGACCGGGGACGCTGAAGTAGTAAGGCGCACTGACGGCATAGGGCTCAGTAGATCGCCCACGGTGCGCAGGCCAAGCGACTCGGCCGTCAGGGGAGTGTTGGCCAGGATCATTCGATCGCTGAGGATCCCCACGAAGGTGCCGTCGGGATCGATCACTGCAATATGCCGAAGGCCCGAGACAAAGAGCATCTGCCAGGCGTCCCAGAGGGACCCACCCGCCTCGATGGTCAGGACAGGTGTCGACATCACCTCGCCGAGAGTGACTGCAGGGGTGGTCATGTCACCATCGTGGGTGCTGTCAGGGGCCGGGGTCAGGGGAGCAGGGCCCCGGTGAACGGGACCTAGGTCACGAACCGCCGGGAATCGGGCAGGGGCGGGTCGCAGCAGATAGCCTCGTCCCGTGGCTGACCTCGTGTACCCCCCGGTGGTATTCGCCGCGAAGTCCGTGTTCAAGGGACTTGGCATCAAGTTCGTGATTCAGGGAGCCGAGAACCTGCCACGTGAGGGCGGCGTGGTGCTGGCCATCAATCACACCAGTTATCTCGACTTTGCCCTGGGCGGCATCCCCGCCGAGCGCATCGGGCGCCATGTGCGATTCATGGCCAAGGACGGCATCTTCAAGCACCGGATCGCGGGTCCGCTCATGCGAGGCATGAAGCACATCCCGGTCGACCGAGAGGCGGGCTCCCAGTCCTTCCGCGATGCAGTCGGAGCGCTGAAGGCGGGAGAGATCGTCGGGGTGTTCCCCGAGGCCACCATGAGCAAGTCATTCGAGATCAAGGAATTCAAGAACGGTGCGGTGCGCATGGCGATGAGTGCCAAGGCCCCGATCGTGCCGATGATCATCTACGGCGGCCAACGCATCCTGTACTACGGCCACAAGGACCTCACGCGTGGTCGCACTGTCTGCCTGACTCTCGGCGAACCGATGTATCCCGAGCGTGGCCAGGATGCCGATGCGCTCACGGTGGAGTTGCGCTCGCGCATGCAGGTGCTCCTCGACGAGACACTCGATCGCTACCCCGCGCCTCTGCCGGGCGAGGATGCCTGGTGGCTCCCTCGCCGCCGCGGTGGCACGGCTCCTGAATACGTGCCAGAGACCCCTGAGCTCTAGTCAGCGTGGCAGTCGCGTCCGCAGGAGTGACTCCTGCACGACTGAGGCGACCAGGAGTCCGTTGAGGTCATAGAACAGGCCACGAGCGAGACCATGTCCACCGCGTGCCACCGGGGTGTCCTGCGCGAAGAGCATCCACTCATTGGTGTTGATGGGCGCATGGAACCAGACCGCGTGATCGATCGACGCGAGCATCAGGTCATGTGCTGATTGCTTGCCGCCGTGCGGCGCGAGTGCGGTGCTCACCATCGTGAGGTCAGAGAGATAGGTGAGTGCCGATGCCTGGATCAATTGCTCTCTCGGGAGCTCAGAGGGAATCCGCACCCACGACATGCCCTCGTATCTGCCCTCTTTGAGAGGCATCGTGGTGTCGGCATCGATGATGCGAAGCTCGAATCCCTGAGAGGCTGCATCATGCATGCCCGTCTCATCCTCATTGAGATCCGCATGTCGGGGGAGAAGGACAGCGGCGACATCATCGGGAAGCGGTGCCTGGGGCTCGGCGAATTGGTGCATGGGCCCCTGCTCCACGAGCGCGAATGACGCCGTCATCATGAAGATGGTCTCGCCGTGCTGCACCGCACGCACGATGCGGGTGGAGAACGAACGGCCATCGCGCGGGCGCTCGACCAGATACGTGATCTGGTCGGACGAACGACCCGGCCGCAGGAAATAGCCGTGGAGGGAGTGCACCTGGCGCTCGTTGCCCTCGACTGTGGCACCGGCTGCCATGAGTGACTGCGCGGCGATTTGCCCGCCATAGGCCCGCAGTGGGGAACCCGCATGACACAGGCCGGTGAAGATGTCGCGGTCGACCTGGGTGAGGTCCAGGCGACTTAGGAAGGAGGAACTGTCAGGGGGATTCACTCCTTCATTGTCCCGCCTGGGGCGGTCGTGTGCGAGTGTCCGCCCGAATTCGGTGACCGTGCCGGGCGTGAATTCCGCTGCGAATTTCGGGGGAGTGTGTGACGATTCGCGGGATCGAAGTACAGACCCCTCGAGGAGTGCACATGTCGATGATCGACCGCGTTGACCCGGAGTCCCGTATCCCGCTCGACGCCCTGAACGCCGCGATGCCCGGAGGCTTCAATGCGATCGCCGATCTCGCGACGCGACGAGCCACCCTCGACGGCATGCTCCAGATGATGACCGCAGACGTCCCGCCGAATCCGAATGTGATGCTCGAGGACTCAGTTATCCCCGGTCCTGCGGGTGCTCCCGATATTCCTGTTCGCATCTATCGACCGGTGAACCAGGCGCCGAGCAAGCCGGGAATCCTGTTCATTCACGGCGGTGGCATGGTGCTGGGAAACCTCGAGAGCGATCACCTCTCGGCTGTGGCGATCTGCGAGATGACCGGTGCCGTGATGGTGTCGGTCGACTATCGCCTCGCACCCGAGAACCCTGCGCCCGCTGCCATCGAGGATTGCTACGCCGCCCTTCGCTGGATGCATGCCGCGTCAGGTGAACTCGGATTCGATCCGAATCGACTTGCCATCTACGGCGGCAGCGCAGGAGGCGGACTCGCCATTGCCACTGCTCTCGTGGCACGTGATCGCGGAACACCGATCATCTCGTTCGTCATGGCGCCCTACCCGATGATCGACGATCGCAATGAGACCGAGTCGAGCAAGGCCGTTGTCGACCTCGGCATCTGGGATCGCGCGGGCAACATCGAGGCCTGGGACTGGTACCTCGGTGGTCAGCCCGCGGATCAGTACTCAGCGCCGGCTCGCGCAACCGACCTCAGCAACTTGCCGCCGATGTTCATCGACGTGGGTGACTGTGACATGTTCATGGACGAGGACGCCGCATTCGTCGAGAAGCTCAGGGCAGATGGTGGCACAGTCGAGTTCACCGTGTACCCGGGCGCCTATCACGCCTCTGAGGTATTTGCCCCAACTGCGGCCCTGAGCCAGCGCATCTTCGGTCGCCGCATCGAGGCGCTCAAGGAAGCACTCGCCTAGCCCGACTAGTCGAAGAGCTGGAAGGCCAGCGCAAGGGATACGCCAAGAAGCACGCATTGCAGTACTCGCGTGGCCGCCGTCGGGCTGATGCGACGCAAGAGCAGGGTGCCGATCGGTGCTCCGATGATGCCGCCGATGCCGAGCAGGATCCCGGTGGTCCAGTGAATATTGCCGTCGAGAATTGCGTGGCCGACGACGGCGGCCGCACTCGAGAGCATGATCACCGCGAGTGAGGCTCGCGCCGCGACCTTGATCGGAGTCGAGAGCCACAGGATCTGCAGGGGTACCACGATGAGTCCGCCGCCGATGCCGAAGAGCCCGGCAAGCAGGCCGCCGGAGCCGCCGGTCGCGGCATACTCGACAGCGGTGGGGATCTTGCCCTCCGCGTGATGCTCGTGCTCGGCTGGCTTTCGACCGGTGAGCACGATGTTCGTGAGGTTCAGCAGGATGAATCCGAGGATCAGCAGCTTGCCCGGAAGCTGCAGTGCAATCCACGCCCCGATGGGCGCAAGAATGATGGCCGGAATTCCGAGCCAGATCACGCGGCGCCACGGCACGAGTCCATGACGAGCATTGGCGAGTGTCCCTGAGGCGCTCGTGATCAAGATGCCGAGGTTGCTGGTCTCGAGTGCCTGAACGACGGGTAGGCCGGCGAAGATGAGAACGGGCACGAAGAACATTCCGCCGCCACCGCCGGTCAGGCCGGCGAGGATGCCTGCGGCGACAGCCGTGAGGAATTCGAGGATCAGCATGCGTCAGCCTGCTGCCCAGAATGCATGCCGCAACGCTAACGCCACCCTCGGAGCCAAGTACGCTTGAGCCTTGCAGGGTGTCGATGCTCACAGACTGGGGAACCCACATGAACAGCCGGCTCGTAATTGCCGTGATGGCTCTGTTCGCGACATTCGGCGCTGTGTCGACGCCGGCCGTCGCAGCAACCGGTGATGACTGGGTGCATCAGATCGGCACCTACGACTACCTGGTCTCGCCTGACTATGACGGGCTCGCGCCAATCGCCGCTGCGTCAGCAGGAACGACTCTCGGCCTGGGAACCTTCGATCATCTTGATGGCGAACTCGTGATGGTGGCCGGCCAGGCGTACCGTGTCGGCACCGACGGAACCCCGGTGCGTATTGACGGAAGCCAGAGCACCCCCTTCTTCGAGGCAGTGCGATTTCGGCCGACTTCATCGGGTCCGGTACCGCCGGGCACGACCTGCGCGAACCTGATCTCCGCCGTGAACGCCCTGGCGAAGTCAGACCGGGGGATCATCGCGGTGCGCGTCCGTGGCACCTTTGCCGATCTCACATTCCGTAGTGTCCCTGCACAAACCGCGCCGTACTTGCCGCTCTCGCAGGTGGTGGCGACTCAGACGCTCTTCCCGCTCGGCACGCGCAAGGCGGTGCTCGTGGGCTTTCGCACCGCGCCGGATCTCGCGGGAACCGGAGCTCCGGGGCTCCATCTGCATGGTCTTACTGCAGATCGCACGGCAGGCGGGCACGTCATCTCGTGCGTGGTCGGGAACGATGTGCAGCTTTCCGTGCAGCGAACATCAGGGGTCCAGGTCAGTGGAGACCAGCACTAGCGCGTGGTGCGCCCGGAGGGACTCGAACCCCCAACCGACCGGGTAGAAACCGGTTGCTCTATCCGTTGAGCTACGGGCGCCTGCGCCGTGCTCTGCCCGGCGCGAAACCCCATTCTTCCGCCTCGGAGAGTCTTCCCGCACGGCAGGTGCGAGACTAGGGGCATGCCCGCCAGTCATGCCCCCTCCGTCCTCATCACCGGCATCCACACCGCCGTCGGCGAGGCTGTCGGCTACGAGTTCATTCGCAACGGATGGTTCGTGATGGGCACCGATGAACAGGCACACACCTCGCACTTCAGTCGTGCCCAGATCCGCACCGAGATCGGCAACCTCGACTCCTATCGCACCATGATCGAGCTGGCCGCCAAGCGCGGTAACGGACTCGATGCCGTGATCAATTGCGATCGGGTGCCGGTCACTGAAGCGGCAGGAATTGACTTCATCCGTGCCGCCGCCGAGCCGTTCGTCAGCGACATGAACGGGGCGATCGTGAACCTGCTGGGCATCGAGGAAATTCGCTCGCACAGCCTCGCTGAGATCACCTCTGTGACATCATCGCTGGCCGCGATGGAGCCGCGCGTGCGCATTAACACCGTTGCGCCGTATCTCACGGTTGAAGCCCATGGCTCGCGGCTGCCGTACTCGGGCACCGATGCTGACGCGTTCCTGGAACATCTCAACGCCGAGGAGAGAGCAACTCGTGAGCCGTTGAGCATCTACGAGATTGCCGAGACGGTGTATTACTTCGTCGCGAGTCCCGAGCGACTGACCGGCGTGACCTTCAGCGCCGACGACTCGCTGCCCGTCTGGGCGTAGTTCAGGCCGATGCGGCGGCTCGTGCTGCGGCAGGTGCCGCTGCACTGATGATCTCGAGCTCCCGCTCGCCATGCGCGTTCGAGACGAACCATGCCTCGTAGGCCGATGGCGGCAGCCAGACACCGTTCTGGAGCATCGAATGGAAGAACGCCCCGAAGGCCCTCGTGTTCTGGGTCTTCGCCTCGTCGTAGGTATGCACGGGCTCATTCGTGAAAAACCAGCTGAACAGGTTGCCTGCGCGCTGCGGTGAGTTCGGCACGCCGGCGGCATTGAGTGCATCGGTGATGATCGCCTGCACCTGAGTCGCGGTGCTGTCGAGGTGGACGTAGACCTCGTCGGTGCAGTGCTGCAAGGTGACAAGACCCGCGGTGGTGGCCGTGGGGTTACCGCTGAGCGTGCCCGCCTGGTAGACGGGGCCCGCAGGAGCGAGAAGATCCATGATGTCGGCGCTCCCGGCCACCGCTGCTAGAGGCATTCCGCCGCCGATCACCTTGCCGAAGGTGAAGAGATCAGGAGTCCAGCCCTCGGCCTTCCCCTCGATACCCCACCACCCGTCGCGTGCAACGCGGAAACCGGTCATGACCTCGTCGAGGATCATCACCGCGCCGTGCTTCGCCGTGATGTCGCGAATGGCCTTGTTGAATCCTGCGGGCGGGGGAACAACGCCCATGTTCGCCGGGATCGCCTCGGTGATGACTGCGGCAATCCGATCACCATGCTCGGTGAACAGCTCCTCCAATGCCGCTGCGTCGCCGTAGCTCAGGGTGAGGGTGTCCTTCGCTGTTCCTTCGGTGACGCCGGGGGAGTCCGGAAGGCCGAGAGTGGCGACACCTGAGCCTGCTGCGACGAGCATCGAGTCGGCGTGACCGTGGTAGCAGCCGGCGAACTTCACGATGACGTCGCGGCCCGTCTTCGCGCGGGCCAGGCGCAGGGCGGTCATGACAGCCTCCGTGCCGGAGTTGGTGAAGCGCACACGATCGACGGGGCCGACTCGGCGCACGATCTCCTCGGCGAGTTCGACCTCGGGCGGGCAGGGAGCGCCGAAGGAGAAGGAGTCGGCGATGGCACGTTGGGTCGCCTCGACCACGGCAGGGTGAGCATGACCGAGGATGGCCGGGCCCCAGGCACCGACGAGGTCGACGTAATGCTTGCCCTCGACATCGGTGATGGTCGCGCCATGCGCGCTCGCGACATAGGGCGGTGTGCCGCCCACTGATCGGAAGGCTCTCACGGGAGAGCTCACGCCACCGGGAATCACCAGCTGGGCGCGTGCGAACCAGGCTGCCGAGCTATCGGTCACGGTGTGTCCTTCGCTACTTGATGAGACGGGCGACCTCAGTTGCCCAGTAGGTGCAGATGATGCTGGCTCCGGC
>JACCDO010751576.1_pt1 | contig 10421 bp, 14 predicted proteins | sample 7446101 | NCBI WGS metagenome assembly JACCDO01 (sample SAMN15323440, study PRJNA562643) | freshwater metagenome | isolation source: river surface water | place: USA:Blue River Watershed | collected 2017-08-16
ATTGGAGCGTGGTTTTGATATTCTAGTAGCAACCCCTGGACGACTCTTAGATCATCTTGCACGCAAAACTGTGGACTTATCTAATGTAAAGTACCTGGTATTAGATGAAGCAGATCGTATGCTAGATATGGGTTTTCGTGATGATATGACTTTTATTCTTGGTAAATGTAATACAGAAAGACAAACGCTTTTCTTCTCAGCGACACTTTCTCCTGAAATCAAGAAATTAACCTCTGAATATTTAAAAGATCCTGTATTTGTTTCTGTGATTTCAGGTGAGACAGCAAAAAGTATTGATCAAAATGTGGTTAGGTATAAAGGCAAAGATGAGCAATTGGCAAAACTTCATGAAGTTTTGAAAAAAGATGGCTCAGACAAGGTATTGATTTTCCGTGAGATGAAGCATGCGGTGGATACTCTGACAAAAGAATTAGCTCATGCCGGATTTAAAGTCGGCTGTATTCATGGAGATAAGAGATCTCGTGAGCGTATTCGCACATTAGATATGTTTAAACAAGACAAGATAAATATCTTGATAGCCACAGATGTGGCAGCTCGTGGCCTCGATATACCAGATGTAACTCATGTGATAAATTTTGATGTACCGCAGACATATGATACTTATATTCACCGCATAGGCCGTACAGGCCGTAGTGGCAAAAAGGGCAATGCTCTGACTTTCGTACCTGCGTAAACTTTGTGTTAATAACTTAGCTTGCCACACGAATAGGAAAGAATATAATAATCATATTATTAGGTTTTTAAATCTGACTATAAATTTATGAGTATGGAATGGGGTGGTCAAAACAGAGAGCACAATGTAGAAAAAGCTCAAGAAATGGCAGAAGCTAGTAATTCTTTACGTGACTTAGCAAGTGTGCGAAGAGAACGAGGAGACCATAAACTGGCGGAAGAAAGTGATATTAGAGCAGAACAGATAGAAACCGTTAAGGGTCTAGCAATTGATATGGAACAAGCTAGTTATGCGCTAAACATGAGTGATATTAGGAGAATACAAGAAATAATCGAACAAGCTAAAAACAAGTCAGAAAGAGAGGCGAAAGAAGGGCCAGTTTTTATGCCGATAGGATTAGACTGGAAACAAAAGTAAATAATCAACAACCCCCATTTAGGGGCTTTTAGTGTATTGTTTATTTAGCTGATTCTTGTTTTGTTGCTTCTATGTCCAGAATGATTCCTTCAAGGTTAATCACTGTAACACGAATGTCATTTTCTATTCTTTCTAATCCCGCTAATAAAGCTTTTCTTTTAGCTTCTTCTTCTGTTAAAGAAGAAATTTTCTCGCCTTCTATTTTTTGTCCAAGTTTTTGGGTTCTACTAAACCTGTCAGCTATTTTCATACGCTCAATTTCTGCTCTAAGTAAATTTATCACTCTAATAGCCTCGTTAAAAGAAGCTTGCTCTATTAATTTTTTTGATTTTTCTTTTGCTTTTATTACTACTGGGTCTTCATAATTTTGTATTCTTTCTATAGGCATGTTTAGATTATAGTACTGTTTAACTTAAAAGTAAAAAACCCCTTTCGGGGTTTTTTACTTCAGTAATTATTTAAATAACTATTTTGCTTCTATTAGACCAGCCTTTAGTAGGGTAGCGTAGGCACCGTTTTTCTTCATGGTGCGCATCCCTTTTGTTGAAATTTCAATATTTATTGACTTGTTTAATTCAGGGATAAAAACCTTCTTCTTTTGAAGATTTGGGTATTTGCGGACCTTGCCTGTAGGGTTGAATTTAGTAGCACGAGTTCTGTTAGAGTACCCGCCTCCGACTATTGATCCCTTATTTGTTACTGCGCATACTTTTGCCATAGTTTTTTCATGTTATCATAGAGTGTAGACTTTATCAAGTCTTATATGGTTGATACAATTTTCTACATTTTAATACTTTTGTTCTCTATTGTGATCCACGAAGTATCTCATGGCTTCATGGCAGAGTACTTTGGAGATGATACCGCTCGCAACGAAGGGAGGCTGACTCTCAACCCTATAAAGCATGTGGATATGTTTGGTTCTATTATCTTGCCTGCAGTACTGGTTATATCTAAAGCTCCATTTTTGTTTGGTTGGGCTAAGCCTGTGCCTTATAATCCCAATAATTTACGAGATATAAAATGGGGGACATTTTGGGTAGCGGCAGCAGGAGTACTCGCCAACATAGCCATAGCTTTAGTTTTTGGTCTTATGATCCGTTTTGTGCCTAGCATGTTTCCAGTATCAAATAATTTTTATTTCATCACTTCTTCTATAGTTATCGTTAACTTAGCTTTGGCTGTTTTCAACCTGGTACCAATACCACCACTCGATGGATCCAAGATCTTCTTTACTTTTTTACCAGAGAGTTTGTCTGCTGTGACAGATTTTCTAGAGAGGTATGGCTTTGTCGCGCTTTTGGTATTTGTAATTTATTTCTCTAATTATTTGAGACCCCTACTGTCTTTTTTGTTTACTTTGTTTACAGGGTTGCAATTTTAAAGCTTTTATAGTACATTATGTTGCGTAGTCCTTAGGGACTATTTTGTTTAGATAAATACAAATATGCCAACAATAAATCAATTAATTAAAAGAAAGAGAGTAAAGGTTAAGGCCAAGTCCAAGACTGTGGCTTTGGCGCGTGGATTTAACGTGCTTAAGAACCGCCCTGTATTCTTCCCAGCTCCTTTTAAGAGAGGTGTTTGTACAAAAGTAACTACTACTACTCCAAAGAAGCCGAACTCAGCTCTACGTAAGATAGCTCGTGTACGTCTAACAAACGGTATGGAAGTAACTGCTTATATCCCAGGTGAAGGACACAATCTTCAAGAACACTCTGTGGTTATGCTACGTGGTGGCCGTGTGAAGGACCTAATCGGAGTGAGATACCACATCGTTCGTGGAGTTCTCGATACACAAGGTGTAGAGAAGAGACGTCAGGGTAGATCACTGTATGGTAACAAGAAACCAAAAGCAGCTAAATAAAATAATTTAAATAAATAATATGAGACGCAAAGTAAAAAATCGAAATATAGTACAGCCAGACTTTATGTATAACTCTGAGAAATTAGAGAAATTTATAAACTACATCATGTGGTCTGGTAAAAAGGAGACAGCTCGCAAGGTTATGTATGCTGCTTTTGATGTAATTACAGAGAAGACAAAGAATCCAAATCCTTTAGAGATTTTCGATCTCGCATTACGCAATGCAGGTCCACTCACAGAGGTCCGCTCAAAGAGAATCGGTGGTGCTAACTACCAGGTGCCTCGCGAGGTTCGTCCAGAACGCAGACTAGCACTAGCTATGCGCTGGATTCGTGACGCAGCTCGTGGTGGCAAGGGCCGTCCTATGCATTTGAAATTAGCTGATGAAATAATCGCTGCTTCAAATAACGAAGGTTCTGCTATTAAGAAGAAAGAAGATACTCACAAGATGGCAGAAGCCAACAAGGCTTTCGCTCACTTCGCTTGGTAAAAAATTATTGTATAATTTTTTACTTTTTGAGTGTTTGTTTTAAAAATTTTATAAATTTATTATATATAACAATATATGGAAAGAGATTATCCTCTAGAGAAAGTTAGAAATATAGGAATCATTGCCCACATTGATGCGGGTAAAACCACTACAACAGAGCGTGTGCTTTATTATACTGGTGTGTCTCACAAAATAGGTGAGGTGCATGATGGAGAGACAACTACAGATTGGATGGAGCAAGAGCGCGAGCGTGGTATCACTATCACTTCTGCTGCAGTGACTTGTTTCTGGACTCCTACATATGATTTAAAAAACAAAAATCTTAAACACAGATTTAATATTATCGATACTCCTGGACACATCGACTTCACTGTGGAGGTGAAGAGATCTCTTCGTGTTCTAGACGGTGCAGTGGTGGTGTTCGACGGTGTAGCTGGAGTAGAGCCACAGTCAGAGACAAACTGGAGATATGCTGATGAAGCTAAGGTGCCTCGTATTTGTTTTATCAACAAGTTGGACCGTACAGGTGCATCTTTTGAACATTCTTATGCGACTATCTTAGAGAGATTGAACAGAAATGCTGTTCGTATGCAGTTGCCTATTGGCCTAGAAGATAACTTCGAAGGTGTAGTAGATCTACTTCGTATGAAGGCTTATTATTTCGAAGGCGATATGGGTAACAATGTGATAGAAAAGGAAATCCCAGAAAATATGCTAAAGGATGCAGAAAATTACCGCAATCAACTTATTGAAAAGATAGTTGAGACAGATGATGTCTTGATGACTGAATACTTAGAAGGTATGGTGCCAAATATGGAGACTTTAAAAAAGACTCTCCGCAAGGCTGTTATCGCTAACACAATTTTCCCAGTATTTGCTGGTTCAGCTTTGAAGAACAAAGGTGTTCAGCTAGTACTCGATGCTGTGGTTGATTATTTACCGGCTCCGACAGACATTCCACCTATACCAGGTATCGATGTAAATACAGAAGAGCCTGCAGTTCGTCATGCTTCTGACACAGAGCCATTTTCTGCTTTGGCTTTCAAAATCGCTACTGATCCATTCGTAGGACAGATTATTTTCTTCCGTGTGTACTCTGGTACTTTGACTGCTGGAAGTTATGTTTACAATCCTAGAACTCGCAATAAAGAGCGTATCGGTCGTATCTTGCGTATGCACGCAAACGATCGTGAAGAAGTGAAGAAAGTCTATGCTGGAGAAATTGCTGCAGCGGTAGGACTAAAAGATACTATTACTTCAGATACTCTTTGTGATGAAAACGCACCTATAGAATTAAACAGAATAGTTTTCCCAGAACCAGTTATTTCATTGCGTATCGAGCCGAAGACAAAAGCTGACCAAGAGAAAATGGGCATGGCTCTAAATAGACTTGCTCAAGAAGACCCTACTTTCAAAGTGTCTACTGATCAAGAGACAGGAGAGACAATCATTGCAGGTATGGGAGAACTTCATTTGGAAATTATCGTGGATCGTATGAAGAGAGAGTTTGCTGTGGAGGCAAATGTAGGTAAGCCACAGGTTGCTTATCGCGAGACTATCAATGGTCCTGCTGAAGCTGAAGGTAAATACATCAAGCAGTCTGGAGGTCGTGGTAACTACGGCCATGTGAAGATCAAGGTTAAGCCGATGCAAGCTCTTAATCAAGAAGAGATCGAGGACCTACCAAAGAATGTTAAGCGTTCAGAAGGATTTGAATTCATCAACTCTATCAAAGGAGGTGTTATCCCTCAGGAATACATCGCTCCTTGTGAGAAAGGATTTAAAGAAGGATTGGATAGAGGAGTATTGGCTGGATTCAAGATGGTCAACGTCTCTGTAGATCTATGGGATGGTTCATACCACGAAGTGGACTCAAACGAAATGGCTTTCAAAATCGCAGCTTCTATGGCTATTCAAGATGCTTGTCGTAGAGCTAACCCAGTTATCCTAGAGCCTATGATGAAGGTAGAAGTAGTGACTCCAGAGAAATTCATGGGAGATGTCACAGGAAACTTGTCTTCAAAGCGTGGACTTATCGAAGGTATGGAGGACCGTGGTATGAACAAAGTTCTAAAGGCTATCGTGCCTCTTTCTGAAATGTTCGGATACATGACAGGCCTCCGCTCAATGACAGAAGGCCGTGCATCATTTACTATGGAATTCATTCGTTATGATATAGTGCCAAACAATGTGGCAGATACTATCATCGCAGCTAGAAAATAATATTTAAAAACACAGACCGCCGAAAGGCGGTTTTTGTTTTGGTGGTGTATAATTACAATATGATTTTTAGAATAGAAAAAACACAACCAATACAGCCAGAATTGCCGAAGAAAGGAGATTTGGAATTCTCAAAAAAGACCAAAAGAAAACAAGCCTTAATAGAGACAGGGGATAATGTGGAAATCTCTGAAGAAGCTATGCGTAGACATAAAGAACAAATACACTAGCAATGTTTGACATTCGTTTATAATCTGCTAGTATATTGAGAACTGCACTTTTGCAGTTTTTCTATTGGTTTTTTACCAATTAGATTATTATTATAAGCTTTAATCTATAAGCTTGTAGTTAGGACTTAGCGACTGGTTCTCGTACGTTAAGTTTTAGTTATAAGCTCAAAAATATTTATGGCAGAAGAATTTAAAAGAGATAAACCACACGTAAACGTAGGTACTATTGGCCACGTTGACCACGGTAAAACAACATTAACTGCAGCTATCTTGCATGTTTTAAACATGGCTGGTAAGTCAGTTAGACTAAAGGATGTTAGTCAGATCGACAATGCTCCTGAGGAAAAAGCTAGAGGAATCACTATTAACATTTCTCACAACGAGTATGCTACTGACGCTCGTCACTACGCACACATCGATGCTCCAGGACACGCTGACTACATTAAGAACATGATCACTGGTGCAGCTCAAATGGATGGATCTATCCTTGTAGTTGCTGCTACTGATGGTGCTATGCCACAGACACGCGAACACGTTCTATTGGCAAAGCAGGTTGGTGTGCCAAAGATTATCGTTTTCCTAAACAAGTGCGACATGGTTGATGATAAAGATATGATTGACCTAGTTGAAGAAGAAATCCGTGAGCTTTTGACAAAGCAAGGTTTCGACGGTGCTGGTGCTCCAGTTATTCGTGGTTCAGCTCTAAAGGCTCTAGAATCTACATCTATGGATGATCCTTGGGCTCAAAAGGTTATGGATCTTGCAAATGCACTTGATACTTATATCCCAGTTCCAGAGCGTGATATTACAAAGCCATTCCTTATGCCTGTAGAAGACATCTTCTCAATCGAAGGCCGTGGTACTGTAGTAACAGGTAAAATCGAGAGAGGTATAGTAAAAGTTGGTGAAGATATAGAAATCGTGGGTATTAAAGCTACTCAGAAGTCTACAGTTACTGGTATTGAAATGTTCAACAAGAACCTTCAAGAAGGTATGGCTGGAGACAATGCTGGTATCTTGCTTCGTGGTCTTAAGAAAGAAGACATCACACGTGGACAGGTGCTTGCAAAACCAGGTACAGTTACTCCACACGATAATTTCACTTGTGAAATCTACGTATTAAAGAAAGAAGAAGGTGGACGCCACACTCCTTTCTTCAAAGGATACAAGCCTCAGTTCTACATCCGTACTACAGATGTGACAGGAGATGTTACATTGGCTGATGGAGTAGAGATGGTTATGCCAGGAGATACAGTTAAGATTACAGTTAAATTAGTGACTCCAGTTGCTCTTGAAGAATCTCAGAGATTCGCTATCCGTGAAGGAGGCAAGACAGTTGGTGCAGGAGTGGTAACAAAGATTTTAGCTTAAGAAACATTAATTAAAAAAGTTCTATGACAACAGCATCTACAAAAACGAAAACACCTAAAGCGAAAGCTACAGGTAATAAAAAAATCAGTATTCCTAAAAAGGAGAAAAAGGCTGATGGTGAGGTAGTACTTCGCATCCGAGTTCGTGCTTACGAGAGCAAGGTCTTAGACGCGTCTGTAAAACAGATTATGGATACTGCTACTCGTTATGATGCTGTTATTGTAGGTCCTGTTCCGCTTCCAACAGAAATTAAAAAATACACAGTCAATCGTAGTGCTTTTATCTACAAAAATACACGAGAACAATTTGAGATAAGAGTACACAAGAGATTGATCGATATCATAAATCCAAATGCAAAGACCATTGAGTCGTTGACTAATTTGTCTTTACCTTCTGGTGTCGATATTGATGTTAAGATGATGTAATTAAAGTTATGAAATTTATATTAGGAACAAAAGTTAATATGACAGAATACTTCTCCGAAGATGGAGTAGTTGTTCCTGTGACAGTAGTTTCTGTAGAGCCTGTCACTGTGACTCGTGTTTTGGAGAAATCTAAAGACGGCTATGATGCTGTGCAGGTGGGTTTTGGAACACAAAAAGAGACACGTATAAATAAAGCTCAGAAGAATATTGGTAACTTTAAAACTCTAAAAGAATTTAGAATGAAAGATGGCCCATCTACACTGAAGGCAGGGGAGGTCATAGATGTTAGTGTATTTGCTCCAGGAGATATAATCACAGTCTCTGGTACTTCTAAGGGTAAAGGTTTCCAAGGTGTTGTTAAGAGACACGGTTTCGCTGGAGGTCCTCGTACACACGGTCAGAAGCACTCTGAGCGTGAGCCAGGATCTATCGGTGGAGGTCTCCGTACACACGTACCAAAGGGTATGCGTATGGCTGGCCGTATGGGATCTGATAGAATTACACAAAAGAATTTGAAAGTTGTATTTGTAGATAAAGAAAACAATACAATGTTGATCAAAGGTGCCCTTACTGGTCGCAGAGGCAGTTTAGTTGAAATCGTAGCTAAATAAAATGGAAACAAAAATTTACAATCAAAAAGGAGCTGAAGCAGGAAGTATCACTCTACCAGAGAGAGTTTTCGCTGCAAAATGGCGTGCTGACTTGGTTCACCAAGTAGTAGAGGGTATGCGCTCAAACAAGAGAGCAGGTACTGCAGATACTAAAGACCGTGGAGAAGTCCGTGGTGGAGGTAGAAAGCCATGGAAACAAAAGGGTACAGGACGCGCTCGTCATGGATCTAGTCGTTCTCCTATCTGGGTTGGTGGAGGTGTCACTCATGGTCCACTTGCAGAGAAGAACTACAAGAGAAAGATAACAAAGTCTATGCGTGCTCAAGCATTGTTCTCAGTATTGTCTAAGAAGTTCAAAGATGGAGAGATTATCTTTGTGGATTCTTTAGCTATGTCAAAGATGAATACTAAAGAAGGTGTATCTGTTATGAACAACTTGGCAAAAGCTACAAAGATAAAGAATTTGGCAACTTCAAAGAAGCCAAAGACTTTGATGGCTTTGTTTGGACGCAGTGAGAATTCAGAAAAGAGTTTTAGAAATATCTCTGCAATCGATATGGTTTTCTTGAAGAATTTGAATCCGCTTGATGTATTGAATCATCAGTATCTTTTAATAGAAAATCCACAAGAGAGTGTTGAATTCTTGGCTAAGAGAGGATAATTAAAATATATGAAAAAAGAAATTATTTCAAAAATGAGAGTGACAGAGAAAGGTGCCTTCTTGGCAGAAAAGAATGTATATGTTTTCAATGTGGATGAGACTGCAAACAAGACAGAGTTGAGAAAAGCTATTTTGAAACTTTACAAAGTTACTCCTACAAAGATCAACATAGTCACTGTCCCAAATAAAAACAAATCTTTCCGTGGTAAGGTCACATCTAAAAAGGGTGGCAAGAAAGCTTTTGTTTATTTGAAGAAAGGAGACAAAATAGAATTTGTATAATTTAAATAAAAAGATATGAAATCATATAAACCAACAAGTAAATCACGCAGAGCAATGACCCATGTATCATACAGGGGTGTGCTTACTAAGACTGCTCCGACAAAGTCTCTAACTCATGGATTTAAAAGATCTGTAGGTAGAAACAGTCAGGGTAGAATCACTATGCGTCACAAAGGTGGTGGACACAAGCGTCTTTATCGTGAGATTGATTTCGTATATAACAAAAAGGAAATCCCAGCTACAATCAAGTCAGTAGAATACGATCCAAACAGATCTGCATTTATCGGTCTTGCTGTTTACAAAGACGGAGAGAAGAGATATGTAGTGTTGCCTAAGTCTGTAAAGCCAGGAGATTCATTTATAGTTTCTCCAACTGCTGAATTAAAACCAGGCAACAGACTACCACTTAAGAATATTCCAGTTGGTACATTTGTATACAATATCGAAATCAAGCCTATGGGTGGAGCAAAGGTGGCTCGCTCTGCAGGTATATTTGCTCAAGTAGTGGCAAATGCTGATGGTTATACAAACATCAAAATGCCTTCTACTGAAATCCGAAAGATAAATGAAGAGTGTTATGCATCTGTTGGTACAGTTTCAAATGAAGAATATCATCTACAGAACTTTGGTAAAGCAGGACGCTCTCGCTGGAAGGGTATTCGTCCAACAGTTCGTGGTACAGCCATGAACCCAGTGGATCACCCATATGGTGGAGGTGAAGGTAGACAAGGCCGTGGTACAAAGAGACCAAAGACTATGTGGGGTAAGGTGACTGGTGGACGCAAGACCAGAACTCCAAAGAAATACTCAAATGTATTTATCGTCTCTCGCAGAAAAACTGGAAAGAATAAATAATATTAAAAATAAAAATCTCCCGAAAGGGAGATTTTTATTTTATCCCCAGTTTTGTTTGTGTTATTTATATTTAATTTGTATTCTTTAAAGAACTTCCAGTTCTTTGTAGCACTTTCCCAGAGTGCGGAGGACTGGTCTCTCGTCGGAGGACACCACACATGGCGCACGCGTCGCGTAACCCGAAGTGGAAGAAGAGCAAGAAACGGCAGGATCAGCTCAAGAAGGGAGGTCGGCCGTGAGTCGGCGCGTGTTCCAGGGCGCAGGCTCGATGGGTCGTATGGAGGAGCGAATGCTCGACAGC
>JACCDO010785462.1_pt1 | contig 10421 bp, 14 predicted proteins | sample 7446101 | NCBI WGS metagenome assembly JACCDO01 (sample SAMN15323440, study PRJNA562643) | freshwater metagenome | isolation source: river surface water | place: USA:Blue River Watershed | collected 2017-08-16
ACTAAATTAATCAATGAATTTTTCTTATTTTTAGGGAGTAAAAAAATATCTTGAGATTTTAAGCCAATTTTCTTTATGTATTGTTCATTGGCGGTCTTAATATCTGCATTGGATTTATTTATGTTTCTCTCTAAAACATCATCATAAGTAGAAAAGCTATCAAAAATAAGACCATTTATTTCTGGATTGTCAAATAAAAAAGCTCTCACGCTAATAAGTATTTCCAACTTGTCACTGTGAGAGCTATTTATGATTTTATCGGAAATTTCTTTAAGGCTTTCCAATTTTCATTTTTTTTTGCCAAATAAATGATTGACTGCTTCTGTTATTAGTGGTTGCAAAGACATACCTTTAGAAAACAGTCTAACATTAGCAATTGATCCATAACTTTCTTCTAAGTACTTAAATAATCTATTCATCATTCTATCAATTACAACATCTTCAACATTATACTTTTGTTGCTTTTGCAATAAATTTCTTATTGCATTTTCGCCATCTAATCTTATAATTTTTACTTCATAAGGTGGACGTTGTTTGTCTACCTCATTAGATTGTTGCAATTTCTTATCGTTCATTTTGATATTATTAGGTCTTGTACGTGAATTTCATTATATGCAAAAGCAACATTTTGACTTGGTACGTTAAATAAACAATTGACCATTTTTTCATCTTTGAAAATAGTATAGAAGTCTTTGTTTACTATTAGTACGCCATCAATAGGACCAATCAAAGCTGTTGGATTGTAGGTTTGAACCTTCCATTTTCCAACTCCTCTGTTTTGTGAATTGTTGTCAACTACTGCCATATGTTTCCCTCCATTATATAAATTTATTTATTAAAAAAACACATTAATCCTGCCTATAATGTATAATGTTAGGATGGAGAAATCATTTTGAGAAAAATTAATAGTTCGCAATGCAACTTTTGTAACAGACAGGCAACTAAAGATGTTCTAGGTGAGATTGAAATTTTTGCAGGCAGGCTTGTGAAGATGAATTTATGTGATGCTTGCTACAAAAGTTACGTCACTGGAAATAAATTTGGGCAATTGCAAATTCATCAAAATGTAATCTCAATGATTTCTGCTTGTGACAATGAAGCTTCTGTGCTTGACTTAAAAATGAGACTTGCAGAAATAGCACCACTGTCAAAAAGATTTCTATTTATTTCTGAAACTAATAAATATAAGCACATTTCTCCTAAAGACTTATTTGAAAATTTGAATAAAAAAGTAGTCGGACAAAATGATGCCAAAAAGAGAATTAGTATAGCTGTATTTGAGCATATGAGGAATATTCAAAATAATCTCAATGATAAGCAGAATATACTATTTTTGGGCCCATCTGGATCAGGCAAAACGCTTATTGTCAATTCAATTTCTAAATACTTAGAAGTTCCTTTTGTGTCAGGCGATGCAACTTCTTTTTCTCCCACTGGTTTTCAAGGTTCAGATGCAGACAGTGTAATTACAGAATTATTTATCAAGAGTAATGGTGAATCTTCTTTAGCTGAAAAGGGAGTCGTTTTTATTGATGAAATTGATAAGTTAGCAAGTGCAAACAATTCTGGCACAAGACTAGAAAGCTTTCATTATTCAACACAGAGCACTTTGTTAAAACTAATTGAAGGCAAAAAAGTAAAGATAAACTCAAATGTGCTGGGAGAACAAAACGGCGCTCCAATTAATGTAGATACATCTAAAATATTATTTTGTTTTGGTGGAGCATTCAATGGGTTAGAGCAAATAGTGGCAAAAAAGTTAGGATTACAAGAAGGTAAAATCGGATTCAGAAACGATAATATTGAGGACTATGACAAGCAAGTAAAGACTTATGAGATTTACAACAAAGCTTCTCATGAGATTTTGTCAGAAAGCTTAATTGAGTACGGAATGTCCACAGAGTTTGTCGGAAGAATTCAATCTATTGTTCCTTTAGTTCCTTTGACAAGAGAGCAAATGCTTTATTGTTTGACTGAATTAGATGACAGTCCAATTAAAAAAATTATTCTTCTGTTCGCTGAATCAAATGTTCAATTGGATTTTAGTGATGACTTTTATGAAGAAGTTATCAATAAAGCTGTTAAGACTGGAACTGGGACAAGAGCATTGAATTCAATCGTAAAGATGTCTTTATCTTCAGCAGCATTTGATTATTTAGGAAGCAATAATCAAGATATAGTTAAAATCAAAGTTAATAAAGAAACAGTTATAGAACCATCTAAATATATTTTAGAAGGATGAGCAATTTTATAAATTGAAATATATTTATTATGGAACAAGATGAAATTATTTCTCGGGCAGTTAGAATAGTCAAAAATAATAACAAGTATCATAAATCCGTACTTTCCGGATTTTTCGATGATAGTGTTGGTGCTAGATCTTCCCCTTTTGGTGGTGGGCCAAGTTCTGGTTCACCTGAAAAATATGACCTTTATTTTGTAAAAACTGACCAAAAAGATTTTTATGTTGAAAATTCTGAAAATTATAATATTGATGAAATAAAAGAAATATTTGAAAAAAAACTTTATACTAATGTAAATGTTGCTGGAATCGAATTTAGAAATCCTTTTAGTGTTGATACCTACATAGATATTAATAATATTCCACAAAATACTGCAACTTCTACTTCAACAACGAGTACTGCTCCTACATCAGGTACATCAGGTACATCAGGTACATCAGGTACAACAGGTACATCTAGTTCTTCTAGTTCTTCTTCTAAAATGCGATATTACACTTTGGGTTCTAACAAAGGTATTTTTAATATCAAAGAAGATTCTGAAAATCCTTATGTCAAAGATGCATTTGAAAGATTATTGACTCGTCGTTTTTCTGATTTAGAAATATCTTCCTTTGATGTAAGCGAAAGACCAACTGTTGATGAGAGAGATTATCAATCTTTAAGTGAGTTTGTCGCAAATCCCAAATTCAAAACCAGACCGCCAGTTAATATGAGCGCTTTTAGTGATGAAGAAAAGACATATTATTATAAAGTGGAAACTAATCACGGAACATTCTTAATTAGAGATGAAAGTACCGATATATTAGATGCAAACGACATCAAGCTTGTTTTAAAGCGCAATTTCAGAGATATTCAAATTAATAATTTAAGAAGAAGCTTGGGAACAGTTCATACGGGGCATAGCGATTCTGATTATCAAACTTTTGAAGAATTTTTTAGAAGTCCTAGAGACGTAAACTCTACACCTATCAGTTCATCAAGCAGTACAAGTAGCATCATTGATATGTTTAAGAACCAGATAGCAACAATGGATGCTCCACCCAATCCTATTTCAATAATGTTATCAAGAGACATATCAGATTTGCCAACAGATATACAGAAAGAAATAACTTCACATAGAACAAATTACTGGGTCGCCCATAAATGGTTGAGAGACGGGTTAAAAAGATATGGTATTGGGCCATCTACCACAGTAAGTTCTTTATCTGATGGAGATAGAGAAACAGGTGAAATATTGATCAATCTTTACGATGACATAGAAACTGGCCAAGTAACACAAAAGCAACTTATAGACAGAATTAAAAGAATGCAGGATATCTATAGTGCGAGATCAGAAGATAGGGCAAGTGATTTTGCAGAGATCTTCTTTGGTAGAAAACGAAAATGAACAATTTAGTAACAATAAATCCCAATAACGTAAAATATATATCTGAATATTTTACAAATCTTATTTTTCAACTTTTGTACAAAGATAAGACATTTTCACAAATATTGTCTCTACCGGAATTTTCTCAACCGTTTGGGCAGGCTATAGATCAATTTTTTCAAAAAGCCGCTTCACAAAACATACAATTAGACATAAATAAAATGTCTGATTTTAGTCAAAACTTTGATAAATTGCTTCCGAAATCAAATGAAGAAGATGACTACTCTATTGAGGATAAAAATGCATTTGATGACATTGAGTCAGAAAATTCCTTTTTAGAGAAAAATGCTAAATCTTTAAGAAATATAAAGACTGCTCAATGGCAAGCTAGATTAGTTGCATTTTTAATACCATTATTGAAAAGTAAGTTGGGACCATTACTAGGTCCATTAATATCTATGTTTCCAGTGATAGAAGATATTTTTAATTTTCTTTTAAAAGCCATTGAAGAAATCATAGGTGTCATTGATGCTGCAATACTGGAAAAATTAGATCCTGATTTCTGGAAAGAATTAGTATTATCATACAATGCTTATGATGCTATTACAGAATCAAAACGCCCTGAAATGTATTCTATTGAAGCATATAATCATATGTTTGAGAACAAAGCTCCAAGAGGTTATGGTGGAAAATTACATTCTCAAGGCGCTTATGAAGTTATTTCAGATGACATGAAAAATCAATTTTCTCAACAAGTAGTTAATAATCCTGAAATAGTACAGTCAAGATTTCAAAACGATCCAAATTTAGCACCAAGAATCAAAGACAAGATGAACCAGTATATTGCTTCTAATGATAGAAGATTTGTAAAGGTTGCACAGCAAGAGATGTCACAAATGAATCAACAATCTCTTGATACACTTAAAGGTTTGGTTCCAAATTGGGATATTTCAAATGTAATTAGGGAAGTACACGCTGTTTATCAATCTCCAGATCTTCCTCAAGAGCAAAAACAACAGGCTATTGACGCAACTATAAATAAATACGTCAGAGCTGCGCAACCTCTATACAAATTCTTAAAAGAAAATAATTTTCCAACCCCAGATACAGCACAATGAAAAAAATCGATTTCATAAAAGTTTGTAGTGATTTAGACAAGTCTGGATTTTATAAATCTTCAGATAAACTTGAGAAATTAGTTAAACTTTCTCAGGGTCTTTATGGTGCTATGGAAAATCCAACACCTTTATACTCTGACCTCGCAACAACAAACTTGCCTTACACTGGAAATGCTTTGATTGATTCTGCCTTGGCAAATCCATCAGATACTGCTATGGGAAGAGAGTTTGCAGGAGGTAAGATGTTTGATCCTACTGCTCCATATGAAGGCCCTGGTCCAGACGCTCCATTTATCGCTCCATATCAACCAACTGCTACAGAGCAAAGAGATATGGATCCTGATGTTTTACTTGACCTAACTAAGGAAAATGCTCAACAGGCTGCTAATTATATTAGTCAGATTTATGAACCTTTTGCACAGTTGAATGCTTTGCAAACTTATGGGTTTAATAGTGATATTTTAGATGATACTTTGCCTTCTTTTGGCGCTAATATTTCTAGACAATTAATGTCTAAGCCACTTGAAACTTGGTCTCAAATTATTGATCAGATGGTTAGAAAAACTAGAGAAACTAGCCCTCCACAAGCAGTAAATAGAATTCAAGCCACAATTAAGAAGGCACTCACTGATGTTGTCAGAAATTCAAAATTAGACACAACTTTTGCAGACAGACTCAAGAAATCTCCTGCCGCTCAAAAACTACTCAGAGATTATTCAGTAACTGTGTAATCCTTATGACTGTATAAAAGGTGTATGGATGCAAAATGCCCTTTATATTTACAGTCTTCAGAATGTACTCTTAAATTATTTTCTAACCCTAGAATAGTATCTTTTTTCTTAAAACAAGAGTTTCCAGTATTGCAAGAAAAATGGAATCTTGATTGTGAAGGGTATTTAAGTAAGTGCTCTTTTGCTCAAGAACAAGAAAAAAATATTGTTCAAGATAAAGTTGAAGAAGCTACACCTGAACCAATAGTAGAGCCAAAACTAGAATCTACACGAGTTAGCATTCACAAAGTTGAAAATCCTTATCTTGTCAAGTCAGATGTTTTAGTTTATCCAACAAATATAGGATTGACTATTGACGATCCTTTGCTTAATCGTATGTCTAGAGGAAGAATCCAATCTGAGTGTGATAAGTTTTCCAAGCCAATCAAAATGGGAACTGTGTATATCACTTCTAATGGAGATGGGGATTCTAAAGTAAAAGCTCAAAAAATATATCATGCTGTAGTTGCTGGAGAAAGTAGACTTGTAAATGAAGCTGATACAAAATCAGCAATCAAAAAAGCTCTCATTATTGCCAATCAGGACAAAGTAAGAAATATTGTAATGCTGCCAAGTGATTGTGGAACACTTGATATAAATGACGCAGCTAGAGTTCAATTGTCTGCTGTAAAAACGTTCTTATCTACTGAAAAAGACTGTTCTATAAAAAATATTTTCTTAGTTATGGAAGACGAGGACAGTTATAACACATACGAGGAATATTATAATAGAATATTTGCTTGAGGTAGTGTTGTATGGAAGTAACCTGTGAAAATCCGTCTAATCTACTATGCGGACTCTTAAATACTTTTGAGTTTCCAGCTTGCATTGTTGATGAAAATAAAAACATCATTATGAATGTGCAAGCTAAAGAATTATTTGAGAATGGATTTGATTTAAAAAAATATATTGGCGCATCCATACTATCATATAAAGGTCAAAATTATCACCTAAGAAAACAAGATCTTAATAGTGGAACAAAAAGCAAATTAATAGTTTTTGAAATAGTTGACGAAACAATCACTAAACTCACAGAATCTTCAAAGAAATTACGACAAGTTCTCTCTGCCTTATAACTGGAGGAGAAATGCAAGAAAACGAAGTCGGCTTGGAACAGCTTAAGAACGTCTATAAAGCACAAACAGAGGCATATTTAGATTTCAATATGGCTCTGATAAACATTTTAACTAATCAAAAAGAATTGCTAGGTAAAGTAGAATCTTTGAAAATTCTATCTGACGATGAATTTAAAAAACTTTCCAAAGATTACGCAATACTTGAAAAACTATTTGAGAATTTTCAATCAGCACAATTAAAAAGAGATGCTGAACTAGAAGAAGCAACATTAGAATACACTGCTCAAATTTCTGACTTTGGTGGCGTAGTTGAAGAAATGAGAGAAGATGTGAAGTTTATCAAAAAAATGTATTGGGATGTAAAAAATACATTAAATAAAGTCGCTTGGACAGTTGGTGGAATTATTGCATTCTTAACAATCTTGCAACTTGTAACTGGAAAAGGGCTTGTGGATTTTGTAAAGTAATGCCTACTATAAGTTGTTATTGTGAAAAATGTGGACAAAGTTATTTTTCTAAAGAAGAACTATATCTTCCAGGACTTAAGTATCGTACATCATTTTCAAATAAAAGAAAAGAATTAAAATCTTGGGATGATTGGGTGATTCATATCTCAACACATTGTTACGAGTGTAGAGAAAAACACATTCCTGAAAGTTGTATGGAAGATTACAAAAGATTGAAATTCCACTAAGATGTTTTTACAATTTGATATAAACTGTTGGTAATATCAGATAAAGTTTGATCTGAAACTTTATTGCCTTCAAAACTGATGTTATTATCAATGCTTAAATGATATAATACACCCCCAGCAATACTATCAATCAAATTGTTTATATCAGATCTGTTTAAGATTTGATTTGGGTCTGTTTCTTCGATAATAGCATCAGCCAGTTCTGTCGCTTCATTTTCTAAGCCAGAATTTTCTAATTCTTCTATTAGTTGGGCTATTTTTGCTAAATTCATTTTTATTCGCTCTTAAAAATTTCTATGAACAGTTCGTCAACGTATGAATTGTTTTTTGAGGCAGTTACAATATTGCCTGACAACTGATTTTGGACTTCAGGAGGTAAACAAGAAAAACATACACTTTTACCAACACGATCTTTATACCAAGGTGCCATTTCTGCATATGTAGGCAAAAATCTAAATAAGCCTGCATTTAAAGGTACAATGTTTCCACAAGACTCGCAAGACTTAGAAAGATTTATTTTTCCTTTAGTTTTTGCTTTTTCAGGTTTGTTGTGGTATGTATTAATATTGTCTAGTAAACTCATATGATTTTTCTCAGATAAAAAACACTTACATTTTATAATATAAAAGATTTCAAGTGATTTCCTGCTTGAAATGAAAAGGAGATGACAATGATTGAGGTAATCAGTCAGGTAGTAATCTCTATTATTCTTTTACTTACAAGTATGAGAGTAATAAAATTACCACCGAAACCATACCATCAAGATGCGAAAGTTTCCGTATCAACATCAAAGGATAAACTTGATAAAAAAGAAAAAATTTCTAAATTTATCAAACTTGTTCAACCGAGATATTCGCAATCATACGTTAAGAAAATTACAGACGCTATAATGAAGTATGCTGCAGTTTTCAAAGTAGACCCATATGTAATAGCTTCTACTGCATATGTTGAAAGCGAATTCAAGATGACTAGTAGACCCTGTATTGGTATGATGCAGCTAGTCAGATCATCAATTAGGTACTATGACCCCAAAAGAGTCTATAATCCATACACAATTGATGGAAATGTAGCAATTGGAACTAAAGAGTTATCTGTTCATTTGCGAAGGTATTCTAGGAAAGGTTTACCTAGCAGAACAGCTTATAGAAATATGTACAGGTCTTACAATGGATCTTATATGAAAAATAGGTACTCTGTAAAAACATTGCTAGTTCAAACGAGATTAGAGCATCTTTCGGTAGATGCATTAAAATCTAAACTCAAAAAAGGGCCGATTTGGAAATAAAAAAAGAGGGGAGAATAATCTCCCCTCTTTTTTAGTTGATACTAAAAGGATTAGATACCGCCAGCTGTGTTGGTAAATCTATTCCATCCAGATGGATATCTACCTAAAGCTGTTGTAACTGCAGTACCTGCGTTGACTAATGTTGCGTCTGCAATTAATCTATTAAGTTCATACGCAACTTTTTCCATTTTTGATTGGATATTGTTGTAAGAAATACCAGCGAAGTTTGCAACAATCTCTTTTTCAGTTGCTGTCATACCTGAAACAGCTGAATCATATGCTGTCTTAAGAGTTGACAAGTTAGCTTGGATCAAGTCAAAATCCTCAAAGGTTGAGGTTCCAATTGCAGTGCCACCAAATGTCACGTCAGTTGGATATTTTGCTGCAGAATTAAAAAGTACAGTTGTTGTATCGTTAGGGCCAGAGCCATTACCAATTACAGTATCTTTTAATTCTTGATAGGTGGTTAAGTTATTCCAAAGGTATGAGCCTGGATCATTAGTAGTACCATTGGCTGATCTAGCTGTACCTTTGTATAAACTTGATGGATATGTTGGCATATTAGTACTCCTTATACCTTATCATTTTTCTTCGAAGAAACAAATTTAAAAAACATATTTTTTGTTTTCAATAGATCTATTTTGCGTCTTATCTGCAAAATCCTTCTTAATATCCGCCAGCAATATTTGTTAATCTGTTTTTGCCAGATGGATATGTAGAAGTTAATCCTATACCTGGGAATGTAGCAGAGAATCCTACAGCATTCATTCTGTCAATATCACCCTTGAGTTGTGTGATTTCAAGGCTAATTTTCTTAAATTTTCTGTAGACATTTTGCATTGTATTTATGTTTGAGGAAGCCATCCACTTCAAGCCCTCAGCTGTAACACTTGCAAAAGAAGTTTCAAGACCTGAAATGTCATATTGTATTGTGTTCAGCATAGATCTGAAGTCTTCAACAAACATTGTGGCACTTGTTCTTTCAGCTGTACCAACATTGACATCAGTTGGATATTTAGCTGCACTTGGATATAAGACTGTTGTTCCTAAAGCAGCGAAAGAAATGCTTGATGTTCCAATAACAACTGGTTCATCAGAGCTTAAGTACCATTTAGTATTTGCATTTACTGAACCAAGGGAGATTGAAAAGATTGTATTTCTCTTAATCTCAGCATCTTCATCAAATCTAGTATCTCTTGTAAGAACGTATGATGTTGCAGTTCCACCAGTGGATGATACTTGATAAATTCCGTTTTGAATAGCACTAGATTGATCTTTGACAAGTATAGTCATAGATGTAGATGCTTGAGCAAATGTCGTTCCATCAACTACAACTGTTCCAGCGGTAGCAGCTGTCAATACTCCATTAGAATAAACTGGTGAAAAAGGTAAAGTTGCTCCTGTTCCTGCAGAAAGTGCAAAACCTGCAGCGGACATAGCATTAGGCTCATTGTCAAACCTAAATTCAAATCTGCTAGTATAGTTATTAACAGTTCTTGTTCCCGGTGCAACTCCCAATAAAAGTGATGATGGATAAGTTGGCATTATACAAACTCCTTAATGATTTCAAGTGATAGAAACCAAACCGATATATAGATTTTTTTTCAATATTATAAAGATAACTACCTTTATGCCTGTTACATAAAAGATTATGGATGACCAGTAATGAATATTATCTATATCGTCCAATAACTGTAAAATTGCTTACAGTCAATATTTATGATTTTTCCAAATAAACTAGCAAATGTCTGATTTTTACATAGTACCCCCTAGGTTAATAGTTGGTTCTTTACAGAGATCTAATGTAGTAACTTCTCTTAATACCTTGAGGGGAGATTTATCATTTAAGGTTAATCCTGATACTGGACT
>JACCDO011861083.1_pt1 | contig 10421 bp, 2 predicted proteins | sample 7446101 | NCBI WGS metagenome assembly JACCDO01 (sample SAMN15323440, study PRJNA562643) | freshwater metagenome | isolation source: river surface water | place: USA:Blue River Watershed | collected 2017-08-16
CGCCGGCCGGTGAGGGCGGCGGCGGCGGTGCGGGCGAGGGGCAGGGCGCGGCGAATCATGGGCACGGCGCGCCGGATCATCGGCAGGGCGGCCGCGATGGCGGGGAGGAATTCTCCGACCATTCGGGCCTGCTCCTGGGGGGTGAGCGCGGCGGTGCGTTGGCGTATCCGCGTCGAAACTTCTTCAGCGGACATTTCATGTCCGTTTGGCTCGGGGTGCTGTTCTGCGATCGCCTCGGCCAGGGACTCGTCCAGTCCGCCCGAAGTGAAGTGAGCGTTAAGCCGGCTCTTTGCCATGGTTCGCCTCATGGGGTCTGGGTGACCCGGCGGAGGTGCTGGACCCCCTGCCTGCGCAGGGATGCACCTTCCAAAGAAGAGCGTGCCACCATCACGACCCCTGGGGGTACGCCAAGGGTGAACGGGAGCGGGGAGAGTGTATGGTAAAGGTGAGAGAAGGGCAAGGTGAAAGGTCGCTACTTCTGTGTGCAAGCCTTCGGAACATTCTCGGCCGGCCGGGCTCAGCCCAAGGCCTGCCGGATGCCCGAGAGCTCCCGGGCGTGGTCGGCCAGGGCCGGGCGCAGGTACCAGAAGATCAGCCCCACGCCGCGCGAAGCGAGGGCGTCGCGCGCCAGGGCTTCGATGTCGGCGCTCTGGGTGAAGACCCCGAGCCCGGGGGGCACCACCTTGAGGCCGATCTGAAGCTGATTCGGGGTCAATCCCCCGCCGCCGGGGAGGGGTGCCAGGGCGTGATCGACGATGGCCTGGAGGTGCGCCGCGGTCGGCCGGGGGCCGTCGTAGACCATCGGCCGCGCCACCGCCCCCGGGAGGCCAGCGGCCAGCGAGAAGGGATGGGCGTCCATCCATCCGGCCTGGATGGGGCCGGCATAGGTGCGGGTGGACGAAACATAGCCGGCACAGGCGAAGGCGATGGTGGCATCAGCATTGTCGGCGCGCAGGCGGGTGTGGACCCGCTCGAAGAGAAGACGAAGCTTGTCACGGTGACGGGCGTTCAGGCCGTTCACCTCCAGGTCGAAGCTGAGGCCGTCGAAGCCCGCCGCGCCGCTGCCCACCTCGCGCAGGCGGGCGGCGATGGCGTCGGCGTGGCGGTCGAGGCCCTCGACGGGGCCGCCGAGCAGCCGCACCAGGAGATCTCCGCGGGTAGAGCGCGTGGAGCCGGGGGTGACCTCGCCATAGCCGGCCAGCACCCGCATCCCGAGGCTGTGGGCCTGCGTGAGGAGGCGCCGGAAGGCCTCGATGCGATCGGCGGCGCGGGTGAGGGGGGGCAGGAACTGGGGGTCCCAGACGCAGGGGTAGGCGCCATCGCGGCCGGCGGGGCCGATGGTCAGGGTCTGCTTGAGGGTGATGTCATCGAGGACGCCGCGCAGGGGCTGCAGACGGGCGGCGAGCCGCTCGGCGTAGCGCGGGTCGGTGAGAGGGAGGAGCTGGCCCGACGCGGTGGGAAAGAGGGTCTCGGTGGCCCAGACCGACAGGCGCGGCCGTGGGGTGTCCTCCCCGGTCAGGTGTTCAGGTTCTGCTTCGTGGGCGGTACCCACGCTGTCTTCTTCGAGGCCAGGCAAGGCACCCAGGGCGGCGAAGCGCTGGCCCGCCTTCACCAGCGCTTCGATGTCGAGGAGGCCGTAGCCTTGGCGGGCCGCCGGCTCGTCGGGCACCTGCACCGGCCGCAGGCTGCCGAGGAGCAGCGACCGCGTCTCCTGGATGCGCAGCGGGCGCCCCGCGGCCTGAAAGAGCAGGGCCACCGAGCCGGCGACATGGGGGGCCGCCATGCTGGTGCCGGACTTGACAGTGAGCGCCTTTCCGCTGCCCAGGCCGTCGCGGGGCGCCGAGCGGGCGGCCCGGATGCGCACCCCCGGCGCCAGCAGCTCGGGCTTCTGCCGACCGTCGACCGTGGGGCCGCAGCTGCTGAAGTGGCCGATGCTCACGTCGCGGTTGTGCGGATCGTAGGCGCCCACCGCGATGCCAAGCTGCGAATTGGCGATGGTGTTGGTGGTGAAGTGGGGGCTGGCGTCGGCAGACACAAAGCGCGACTGATGTCGCCCGCCTGCGTCGCGCTCGATCCATGCGTGAAAGCGCCCGTCGACCACCTCGTCGCCGCGAAGGCGCAGGCTCCAGATGCCGGCCGGCGCCGACGGGTAGAGAAAGATGTCGACGTGGTTCTGGCCGGTGTTGGGCTCCCGGCGCCGGTGGTACAGGGTTCCCACCTTTTGTCCGCCCACCCGTACGTCTGCCTTGTCGCCCAGTCGGGCCCGAACGCGACCGCCGTCGGGGGCGATCAGCAGCACGTCGAAGCGATCGCTGCCGGCGTACCAGACCTCCAGCTCGTTGGTGGTGCGGTCGCCGCGGTTGACCTTCCAGCGCAGCACCCGCTCGCGACCGGGGCCGATGCGCCCCTCGGCGTGGAGGTTGGCGGCGGCGTAATTCCCGGCGCTCTGGCAGAGCGCGCGGCCGGGCCGCTCGGTGAGCCAGGCGTCCAAGGCCTGCTCGACGGGGGTGGCGCCGTTGTGGGGCCCGCCGGTCTTTCCGGCGCTGACATTGACCACCAGCGGCCGATCGCCGGCGACCTCGGTGACCCAGTCCAGCGCCTCCAACAGGCGGGTGGAGTCGCCGAAATTCTGCAGCCCGCCGGTGGCCCCGGCCGAGAGGTGCACCGCCACGATGTCGGCCCCCGACGCCACCCCCGTCACCGACCGACGCGCGCGCCGGTTGCCCGCGGCGATGTCGCAGACATGCATGCCGTGGGTGCCCGTGCCGCCCGGGTCGCTCTTGGAGGGGTGGTAGCCGAGGGTGGTGTAGGGATCGGCGCTTTGGAGGGCGGCGTCGATGTCGGCGCGGGAGAAGGCCCGGCCGTAGCCGAAGCGCCGCGGCGTGAGGCGCGGGGGGCGGGCGCCGCCTTGATCCCAAAGCCCGAGCAGGCGGGTGCGGCCATCGGGGTGGCGGATATTCGGGTGGACTGGATCGACCCCCCAGTCGAGGATGCCGACCACCACGCCACTCCCGTCGATGCCGGGCACGCGGGCGGGCCCAGACCAGCCGCTGTCCAGTCCCTCGCCAAACCCCTCGTCCAGATCTTCGTCCAGCAGGCCGTCTTCGAAGGTCTCGGGGGGCGCCTCGGCGAAGGGCCGCGAGGCCTTGAGGCTGACCACCGCCTCGTCTTCCCAGGTGGAGCGGATGTTGCCCCGCGCGATGCGCGCCGTGGCCACCCGCCCGAAGCGCGAGACGATGCGCAGATCCCGCGGCTGGGCAGTCTCCTGGGCCAGTCGCACGATGACCTCAACCTCATCGTCGCGGCGCCCGGCTTCGGACAGTTCTTGGAGGGCTGGATCCATGGCGGTCTCCGGGCGTCGGAGATAACGCAGTGCGGTCGGGATGTGCGGTCAAGGTAGGGCGATTCCTGACCTTGAAGGCCAAAGAGGTGGAGAGCATCTTCCTGTTCGTGATTGTCCAGCATCCGTCAACCCAAGGTGCCTGACGTGGGTGTGGAGCCGCTCCGTCCCGATGCGCTTGTCGACTTTCTCTCTGGAGAGGGGCCGGCGGTCCTTTATGTGCAGCCCTCTCCTGCGCTCCCTTTCAACCCCCTGCTGGCCAGCCAGCTCGGTCGGGATCTGCCGGCCCTGCGGTGCGGCGCGCTGCTGCTGTCGGCGGCCTTGGAGGCCGGGGGTGGCGCGCTGGTGCTGCTGCAGCACCTCTGTGGGGTCGAAGGGCGCGGGCCGCGGCGCCTCTTGCCCGGCTATTTTCTCTTTCAGTCCGGCGGGCGGTTGCTCTGCTACGAAGGCGCCCTGCCCGCATGGGGAGACCTGCCGGCCCTGGCGGCCGGCGGGATCGTCGGTTGGGCGGCGGCCCAGGTCCTGGGTCGCCCCAAGATCTTCGCCCGGACCCTGTGGGCCACCGCCCAGATGGGGCCTGCCCAGCGGGTCTCCCGCCGCTTTGTCGCGGCCCTGGGCGAGGCGCCGCCCGGAGACACCGCGCCGCCGCCCCCGCCGCCGCCGCCGCCCCGCTCAGACCTCGATCGGGCCTACCAGATCCTCGGGGTCTCGCCCCGCGCCTCGCTGGAGGAGATTCACGCCGCCTGGCGTCGATTGAGGGCCCAGCACCACCCGGATCTGGTGGTGGACGATCCGGCGGAGTATGCTCGGAGAACACGTAGGTCCGCAGAGCTGAACTGGGCTTGGGCGCTGATCCGAAACGCGCGTCGCGCGGGTCGCTGAGTCGGCGCTCCCCTCGGGCACACCTCGGGAGTTGATCATGGCGCGTCTGGCGGATTCCAAGGTCGAAGGGGTGGTGGTCGATCGGCGCAGCCGGCGTGGACGGTCGGGCCTGCGGGTCGATCTCCTCGATGATGCGCAGCTCCTCGCCGCCACCACCACCGGCGCCAGCGGCGATTTTGTGATGCTGGTGCCCGATCTGGCGGCGGGTCGGCGCCTCTCCTTGCAGGTGGTCGATGGCGGGCGGGTGCTGGCCACCCAGGCGGTCGAGGTCGGGCGGCCGGTCCGGGTGGTCCTCGGCGAGGCCCCCGCTGGCGGGCCCCGCCTCGTCTTTGGCCGCGTGCGCGACGCCCAGGGCGAGCCGCTGGTCGGCGTGGAGCTGGTGGCCTTCGATCGCGCCGTGCGGGGTGGCAGGGCCCGCGACATCGAGCTGGCCCGCGGTCGCAGCGACGCCGCCGGGCGCTACCGCCTCTCCTACCGCCTCCCCCCCGAGCGCAGCGCCGGCCGCGATCGGGCCGATCTCTTCGTGCTGGCGCTCGACAGCGAGGGGGCCGAGGTCGGTCGCTCGGCCCTGCGCACCGACGCGCCGGCCCGCGCCCGCCTCGATCTGGAGATCGCCGGCGATCTGGTCGAGCCCACCACGGTCTTCGCCGGCCTGCTGCGCGCGGTGCTGGCCGAGGGCATTGACCCGCAGACGGTGGTGGCCCTGCGCCCGAGCGGCCTGCGCCACCTCGCGGCGCGCATCGCCGTCGAGGCAGAAGATCTGCACATCCTGGCCGAGGCCCAGTCTCTGGAGGCGCGCTGCGGGCTGCCCGCCGAGCTGGCCTATGGCCTGGGCTCGGCCGGCCTCTCGCTGCACCCGAGCGCCCTGCTGCACACGAGCCCCACCCAGGCCCGCGCCCTGGTCGCAAGCGCCGCCGAAGCGGGCCAGATCGACCCCCAGTGGACCGAGCGGGTCGAGGCCGCCCTGCGCAGCGCCCGGGCCCGCCTCGCCGAAGCGGGGGGATCGGTCGAGCTCCTCACCGCGGCGGGCCTCGAAGAAGAGGAGGCCACCGCCCTGGTGATCGGCCACCTGGGCCTGGGCGAGGCCGCCGAGGCCGAAGAGGCCCTGCCCGAGCCCAGCCCGCGGGCCGCCCTCTCGCTGGCCCTGGCCAACCTCGCCGAGGGGGAGCCCGGGCGCGCCGCGGGCCTGCGTCGACTCGTCCAGGATCGCGGCATCACCGCGCTCGAAGGGCTGCTCCAGCTCTCGGTCGAAGACCTCTCCCAGGCCTTTGGGGCCGAGGCCTCGGAGGCAGAGGAGGTGCGCGCCGCGCCGATCCTCGCCGAGCGGGCCTGGACCACCCTGCGCAAGGCCCTGCCCGGCGCCTGGCTGGCCGCCGAGCTGGCCGAGGCCCCCGAGCTGTCGGCCGAGGCCCGTCGCCTGCTCCCCCGCCTGCGCGGGCGCGATCTGCGCGTGGAGCCCGTCTCGGCCCTGCTCGCCGGGTCGGCGTCGGAGGCCGAAGGCGAAGAGGCGCTGTCGGCCGAGGTGATCGAAGAGCTGGAAGGCGTGGCCCGGGTCGTTCGCATCACCCGCCGGGCCGATCAGGTGCGGCCCCTGTTGGGGGCGGGCCTGCGCTCGGCGGCGGAGATCGCCGAGATCCCCGAAGACCGCTTCGTCGAAGACTGGTCGCCGGCGCTGGGCGGAGAGGGCGGCGCCGCCCGCGTTCATGCCCAGGCCGTGGAACGCGCCGGCGCGGCCCAGGCGGTGGCCCTGGCCCTGCACCAGGCCCAGGAGGCCCAGCCCTTCGCCCTCGGCGGGGCCCGACCGGCGGCGCCACCGCCAAACCCCCTCATCAAGGTGGCGCCGGGCCTCGACACCCTCTTTGGCGCCCAGTCCTGGTGCGCCTGCGACCACTGTCGCTCGGTCTACAGCCCCGCCGCCTACCTCGTCGACCTGATGAGCTGGCTCGACGCCGTCGGGCTGCAGCCCGGGGCCGGTCGCCGGGGGCCCACGGTGCTGGATGTCCTGTTGCAGCGTCGGCCCGACCTCGCCCGCATCCCGCTCACCTGCGCCAACACCAACACGCCGCTGCCCTACATCGACCTCGTCAACGAGGTGCTGGAGGCCGCGGTCCTCGGGCAGCCCAACTTCGTGGGCGACAATGGCGGAGCCAGCGCCGCCGAGCTGCGGGCGATGCCCCAGCGCACCCAGGAGGGCGCCTACGCCCTGCTCTCCGGCGCCTCCTACCCCTGGACCCTGCCCTTCGACCGCGCGCTGGAGGGCGTGCGGGCCTTCCTCACCGAGTTGGGCGGCAGCCGCCTCAGCCTGATGCGCGAGCTGCGCGGCCCCGCCGGCCCCAGCCCCGAGGCGCTGGTGGCCGAGTCCCTGGGCATGAGCCTGTTGGAGGCCGCCTTCATCGCCGGCCCGCCCACCCCGGCGCGGCACTTCGACCTCGGCGACGCGCCCGACGGCGCCCCCTGGGTCGAGCGCTACAGCGTCTTCGCCGAGCTGATGCGCGTGAGCGGCCTCTCCGCCAACGCCCTCATCGAGCTGGTGCAGCGCCGCTTCGTCAACCCCGGCGACCGCGTGGTGATCCTGGCGCCGGGCTCCCAGGGTGATCCAAGCGGCCTGCGCCTCGCCGGCCTCGATGAGGCCTGGCTCGACCGCGCCCAGCGCTTCGTGCGCCTCTCCCAGCGCCTCAAGCTCAGCGCCCTGGACCTCGACCGCGCCCTGCTGGCGCTGCAGGCCACCACCCTCGATCTGAGCGTGCTGGAGCGCCTCGCCGCCCTGCGCGAGCTGTCGGGGCTCCTGGGCCTGAGCCTCGCCGAGGCGGGGGCGCTGATCGGCCCCATCGACACCCTGGGGCCCGGCTCGCTCTACGACCGCCTGATCGGCGCCCGCGCGGTGATCGCCGTCGGCGCCTCGACCGAGGCCTTCCGCCTGCGCCCCGATCGCGCCGAGCTTCTCGTCACCGCCGACGATCTGGGCGAGCACCTGGGCCTCGTGAGCGCGGCTCTGGGCGTGAGTCAGGCCGATCTGGCCTTGCTGCTGGCCGCCCGGCCGGCGCCGCCGCCCCGCTCGCTGGCCGGCCTGACCGAGCTGTACCGGGTGGTGCTGCTGGCCCGCGGCCTGGGGCTCTCGATCCGCGACCTCCTGCGCCTCCTCGCCCTGACGCCGGCCCGCCTTTTGCCCTTTGTCGCCGGAGATCCGCGCCCCGCCGTGGCCTTCGTGCAGCTCGCCCGCCGGGCCGGCGACGGCCGCTTCTCCTTTGCGCAGCTCGACTACCTCTGTCGCCACCAGGATCAGGGGGTGCCGAGCCCCCGGCCGAGCCGCACCCAGACCCGGGCCCTCCTCGATGGCCTGCGCCAGGCCTTGCTCGACGCCGAGGAGGAGACCACCGCCCCGGCCGACGCCGGCGAGGAATTCCTGCGCAGCCGCCTCGCCCGGGTGCTGGATGAGTCCCTGGTGGGGCCGGCGATGGCGGTGCTCGATCCCCGCAGCCCCGACCTCGACAGCGCCGCCCGGCGGGCCTTCGTCGCGCGCTACCTGAGCGACCTGCTGCCCGCCGACAGCCCGGTTGTGGCCCAACTGGGCGCCCTGCCGGCGGCCGAGGGCGACGATGAGGCCGCGGTGGCCGCCGATCCCGGGGAGGCGGCCTACCGCACGGCGATCCGCGGCCTGCTCGAGGTGCTGCTGCCGAACCTGCGCCGCCGTTTGCAGCGCGAGCGGCTGGTGCGCGCCCTGGCCGAGGGCCTCAGCCTCGATCTGGGGCCCACCCGTCGGCTGGTCACCGAGCACCTCAAGTCCAGCCTGGGCCCCCATTCGCCCCTGCTCGACGAGTTCCTCGCCCTGTTGGGGGCGGGTCTCAGCGCCACCTACACGCCGGCCAGCGGCGGCAGCCCGGTGCAGCGCCTCGACGGCCAGCTCAAGCTCGACTGGGGGCGCGATCGGCCGGCGGGGCTGGCGGCCGGCCCCTTCTCGGTGCGCTGGCAGGGCTCCTTTCAGCCCCGGGCCGACGGGCCGCACCGCTTTGAGGTGCGCACCGACGGCGGTGTTCGCCTGCGTCTGCGTGGGGCCACGGGCGAGGCCCTGGTGATCGACAGCCCCGCCCCCGAGCGCCCCGGCAAGGCCCGCACCGTTGGCACGGACGCCCTGGTGCTGGACGCGAGCCTGCTCTACACCCTGGAGATCGAGCACACCAGCCCGCGGGGCAGCGGCGTCTTTGAGCTGTACGTCTCCACCAGTCCGGCGTCGCGGGCCCTCGTGCCGCGCACCGCCCTCTACCCGGCCGAGGGCCTGCGCAGCCTCGCGGGGGTCGAGGCGGCGCTGCTCCGCCTGCACAAGTGCGCCCTGCTCATCACCGGCTTTGGCCTCTCTGAGGCCGAGCTGGCCGTGATCCTGGCCCAGCCGGCCTTCGATCTCAACCGACTGCCGGTGGAGCCGGTCCAGGGCGCCCCGGGCTGGTTTGAGGCCTGGCTGCGCATGGCGGAGGTGGTGGCCCTGCGCGGCAGCCTGCCCGGAAATGTCGTCTTCCACCGCTTCCTCGCGGCGCTCTCGGGCCCGCCCGAGCGGGTGGTCGCGGCCCTGTGCGAGAGCACCAGTTGGGAGCCGGGGCCGCTGCAGGCCGTGCTCGATGGCCTCGGCCTGGTGCCCGGCGCCCTGCGGATCCCCGAGTCCCCCGAAGCGCCCTGGGCCCTGGTGGCGGTGGCGGCGGCGATGGAGCGCGCCCGGCGGATGGGGGTGCCGGCCGCTCGCCTCTTCGCCTGGGCCCGTCAGTCGCCCGATCCAGCGCAATTCGCCGAGGTGCTGCAGGCCGCCAAGGCCCGCTACCCGGGGCCGGCCTGGCTGGAGGTGGCCCGCAGCCGCTTCGACCCCCTGCGCGAGGCCCAACGGCGCGCCCTGGTGGATTGGATGGTGCCCCGCCTCGCCGCCCAGGGGGTGCGCAACGCCAACCAGCTCTTCGAGCTGCTGCTGATCGACGTCGAGATGTGCGCCTGCATGGACACGAGCCGCATCAAGCAGGCGATCTCCTCGGTGCAGACCTTTGTGCAGCGCTGCCTGATGGGCCTGGAGCCGGCGGTGCCGCCCGAGCGGCTGTCGGGGCAGGGCTGGCGCTGGCGAAAGAACTACCGGGTGTGGGAGGCCAACCGCAAGGTCTTCCTCTACCCCGAGAATTGGCTGGAGCCCGAGCTCCGCGACGACAAGACCCCCTTCTTTCGCGAGCTGGAGCAGGACATCCTGCAAGCCGACGTCACTGATCAAAACGTCGGGGGCGCCTTCCTCGGCTACCTCCAGAAGCTCGATGGGGTCGCCCGACTCGACGTGCGCGGCGTCTGGGTGGAGCGTCAGCCGGGCAAGCCCGACCTCTTTCATGTCTTTGGCCGCACCTACAACCAGCCCCACCGCTATGCCACCCGGCGCTTCGTACACGGTCGGGAGTGGACCCCCTGGGAGACGGTCGACGTCGACATCGAGGGCGATCACCTCATTCCGGTGGTCTGGCACCAGCGGCTCTTGCTGTGCTGGCTGCTCTTTCAGGAGACAGAAGGCCCCACGCCGCGCATGGACAAGAAGGCGAGAGAGCGGGGCGACATCGCCAAGCCGGTCAAGCACTGGGAGATCCGTCTGGGAATCTCCGAGCTGGAGAACGGTCGCTGGACCCCCAAGCGCATCTCCGAGGCGGTGATCACCACGGGGCAGATCGCCGATCGGCGCGCGCTCTCCTTTCTAGTTGAGGGCTTTGACCGCAGCGCCCTGCGCATGGGGGTCTTTACCGAGCAGGTCACCTCGGTGTCGGTGTCGAGCGGGCGCCGTCGGCAGCGGCGCTCCCACACCTACCGGAGCGTGAAGATGCTGCGCCTGGGCGGCTTTGTGATGGAGAGCTGCCGCGGGGAGATCGAGGTCAGTCGCTCCGAGCAGCGCGACGGCGCCCGCCCGGTGCCCTTTCCGGGCTTTTCGGCCACGGCCGGCGGCTTCGTCGGCCAGGGTGCCTTGTCGGTCTCCCTGCCCAACTTCCCCCAGACGGCGGTGCTGGCGCGCACGGGCGCCGCGCGGGTGCGGGCGATCACCAGCCCCACGGTGGCCGCGGCGGCGAGCCGCTCGCTGCAGCCCTTTGTGCTGCAAGGCGAGGAGACCTTCTTTGTTCGCGTGCAGCGGGCCAGCAGCCCGGGCCAGCGACTGACCCTGCTGCGCACCCTGCCTCTGCGCATCGCCCCGGTGGCC
>JACCDO010086968.1_pt1 | contig 10420 bp, 7 predicted proteins | sample 7446101 | NCBI WGS metagenome assembly JACCDO01 (sample SAMN15323440, study PRJNA562643) | freshwater metagenome | isolation source: river surface water | place: USA:Blue River Watershed | collected 2017-08-16
AGACCTGATCCCATACTTCTCCCACTACTTGTACATACAGCACACTTTCCATTTCCACAAAAGTACGATGTCTTTAAACGTACTACTTTTCTAACTGAAGCAATAAACCTGTTTCAGACTGCGCCAAGGAATCTGCACTCTCTCGATTAAGTCAACGATGTGGGCCCTAATATGGGACCTTCCAAAAGGCTTTGACTCTTTGTGTTCCACTTGCATTGCGAATTGTTTGCCGGTTTAGCCGTATAAAATTTACTGGGTAATTGGCTTTCAACGTGCTTTTTTCAAATCTACTCCTATTTCTATCCAGTTAGAATGGAAATTTCCACAACAAATGCTGGAACCGGGGCTAACCAACAAGGGATTAGTTCTCCGTCAGGCGCTACTCCAAAACAATCTAGTACAGAAATACTGCTAAAAAAGTGCGTGGAAGTAGGTGAAATTTCTGCTCAGGAAGCAGAACTCATAATTGCGCATTGGTTAGCTTCTCCGAACGCAAATCTGGAACAACGCAGTAAAAAGCTATATCATTACATTAAACAGAACTTTGGAACAAGAGCACAGCCGATTTGGGAAAGTATGTCTAACCAGCATCAAAAGATGCTAAATGCAGAGAAAGATGCGCGTGCGAAGTTGGCGCAATCAGGAACAGAGAACAGTAAAGATCGCCCTGCCACGGCAGATACGAGCAACGCTGCACAGGTAACTTCTTCTGTTGCAGAATCCAAACCTTTGGAAGCTGCATCGGTAGGCGAAATTCATGCAACTGGGAACTCAGCACCAGCACCAACAGGAACTGGATCAACTACAGTACGCACCGGTTTAACATTGTCCTTGGGGAAAGGGCTATCTGCTTCCATTCGCAGTACACAGTCGCAACCTAACTTAAGTACATTATCTCCCATTTCAGCTGCTGCGCAAGCGCAAGCGCAAGTGCGAACCGCCGCAGCAGGACAGAAACCCACAGTGACAACAGGCGCACCGGTCACCTCTGCACACGGAGCGGCGACGACTATCCCGACTGCCGCTCAATCTGCAGCAATTGCTCCCACTGCCCCTGCAACCTCAGGAGTACCCGCATCCGCTCCCGCTGCGCCAGTCTATACAAATCCGCTCGAAGAGCTCATTCATTATGATTCAGCGGGTAAACAGCTTGAGTTCATTGGCCGTGGGACAGTAGCACAAGATTTGACGTCAGACCTGGCCGCGCCTGAAGCCGAAGCCGAAAAGCGTCTCCGATATAGTAGCTTAGGGAGTGTTGCAGCTATGAACCGCAGCGACGACGAGCGCGCAGCCGTGGCTGGTGCACTGCATGTGACTAGTGCGCCTGTAGCGAGTGACCTGACTTGGGCTACGGAAAACATCGTCGACAAGTTTATGTTGAAAACACTACAGGGCTATCTCGAGCAACTCGCACACCTTAGCCCTTCTGCAGAAGCATGCAAACTACTTAGCAAAGCAGTACAACAACAAGCATGTAAGTTGCTAGCGCAAGGAATACAGCAGAACAACCGTCGCCACAGTCGCGCTGCCTTTGACGATTTTGGATTGTTGACCTATTTAAATGATGGAAATCGGAACACCGCAAATACAAACAATAGCAATCATGTGAATACACAAGCAACAGTACCTATGAATCTTTTCCGCATGGGTTGGGGCCCTGATGTCTACGGTGCTGTGACCCGAGAAGAGGATCGTTGGAAACGTCTTATTGTCACTGCAGCTACTGAAGCTACTGAAGCTATCAAACAAGAAAAAGCAACATATGAAGCTAGATGTAAAGAACTGGATATCCCATTACCCGGGGCAGCAGGTGGCTCAGCAAGTAATGTGGGAGCAAAACGCAAACTGTCAGCGGTACAAGCACAGAATCAGTCCACAATCCCATCTCCATGGTGGGTAACGGCAGCAGAAAAAGAAAAGACAGGACAATTAAACTGGCAAGAATTAGCACATTTGTATTTTGCACAACAAGTGGTTAATGCCAATAACGCAACTGGGACAATGGACCCCACAAAACGTCCGCGAATAGATGGGACGACAACGACGGCGACAAGCAGCAGCACTGCTCATGTGATGAATCAAACAGCATCGCACACAACTGCTCCAGTTAATACTGTCACACAGAAACTAGCGCAATTAAGAGCAAGCTGTCCTCTGGTAGGACCAGTCGAACTACCAACATCGTCGTCTATTTTAATTGCCAAAGACTTTGTGAACTGTATTAGCGATGCTGTTACAGCGCAAGCAGGAAACAGAACAGGCTATGGAGATCGCCTTGGACGTAGTATTCAGCGTGAGAAGCTTTTGCCCAAAGTCTCAACTGCTGAATCTGTGACTTATCAGCAAGCCAAGAAATGACGACGAGGTTTGTCGAAGGAATGAAATGTTAGAGTGAGCGGAATAGCGTGTATAGAAACGTACCAATGCTAGTAGCATTTGAAGGTTGTTTTTATGGTTATAGATTCATTTGAACTGTAATTTATGTACATTAAATGTTCATTTTAACACAATATAATCAATATGCTTTTAATGCTAAATGTGCGCTGTTCTTAAACATTTAATCATCATGCTTGTCCGAAAAGCGCATATCAGTCCTATTGATTTCATCACAATTTACGGCCAAACGAAAATTAAAGTTAGCCCCAGTTAGTTTGAGCACCATACACTCACCGCCATCGTAAGCAGAAGCGGAAGAAGAGGAAGCAGAGCTTACGAGATCGCGTATGCTCACTTGAGGGGATATATTTCCAGGACATGTTATTTCAATTTCTTTGGGGTGATCCTCAATTCGTTCCAGAAACACTTCAGACAAACCAAGAACAGCTTGCTGAGATCTTGCATTTAACATCTCTTGTTCAAAGAGATCGAAAATATCCTTAGGTGTATCAGCTGTGATAATATACGATACAAGTAAATGTGTTGCTAGAAGAAAAAAGAAAAAAACCTGCATAACACGATGATATCCCGGGAGACGCTCTCCACCAACTCCTAAAAAAGAAAGGCATTTCAATTTTGGACGGTGCAAAGTGACGAAGATATTCTTCTTTTTTTTTACATTTTATCCTTGTAACTATGTTCTGTATCTTGTTTAAAATGTTTTAAGCTATTCTAAAGTAGAATCTATAAAGAAAATGTTGAATTCTAGATTATGGCGTGCACCGAAGGGGCTCCACATCTTGCCGAGATCCATGCGATTTGCAACGAAGTTACACAATGAGGACTCACCTTTGCAGCAACCCATGATATCCAGTTTGACAGCTGGGGCTTCAAACGCAGAATTAGCGTCCTATTTATGGATAAAACGAGTCGTTTTGGGGCTAAGGCTGTGCCCCTGGGCGGGTAAAGTGTTAATGAGCTCTGAAGCAATTGATATATTGCAGCCTAAAAGCCCTTCGACAGGCATTAATACAAGTTCATTGCGAGTTAGAGAGATATTTGTACCGGATACTCCCTCTAAAAAGAAAAAAAACGCTTTGAAGTCTGGAACGGATGCAGAAGTGGATTTTGACCCCGAGGCAGTACTCACAGCAATCTTGTCTGAAGTGTTACCGGAGATCGATGCATTGGCGGACAGCGTGCAAGCAATACAGAAGCAACCAAACCAAAATGATAAGTCTGAATCGTCCATGGTCCAGCCTATCCTTCGCACGGAGACTCAAGCTACAAGACAAACGCACTCTTCCAGTTCATCATTTGAAGTGTATAACCCATCTTCTACAGAATACAAAACTACTGTACTAGTGCTTACACATAATGCTATTGTGCATGATTTCGAATTATTTTTGCATTTAGTTCAATTGGTTGAAGACAGTCTCGAGGCCAGCGGCCATGCTGCCCTAGTTCAAGTGGCGACGTTTCATCCCCTTTATGAATTTGCTGGAGAAGAGGAAACTGAAGGCGTAGATAACGCGGCAGCTTACACGAATCGATCTCCCTATCCGATGCTGCACTTACTGCGGGTGGATGATGTCAGCTCTGCGATCGATGGCTTCAATTCAGCCTATTATAAAAACCAAGACAAGAACCAAAAAAAGGATGCAAGATTTGTCCCAACGGATAGTATCTGGCAACGGAATATTGAGACGTTACGTACATTAGGTGCAAAACATATGCAACAGTTAGTTCAGACTTGTTTAAATGATGCAGAACAGATGACGCAGTCTCGAACGGTTATCGCATCTGTGACGCACCAGCAAGACGCTAAATGAAAGGAGATGCCTGTGTGACTTTCAAAAATCATATATATGCATTTGTAGTAAGTAAAATTTTTCACAAGAACTAGCTCTAAGAAATGGAACACACCACATTAAAAAAACAGCATCAAAGGGACTGTCACACAAGACATGACAAAAGCAACAATGAAAACCGGAAAGCTATTTGGCTACGCAACCATGCTGTCGGTAAAACTGGCATGTGGCGGGAACATGCATAGACGAAGCATCGCTCGAAACTATGTCTCGTCTAGACTTGTTCCCAGCCAGCCGACTACTTTCGATGCGTAAGGATGATGTCTTTAAGTGTTGCAGCGAATTTCCCCGGGACAGACGCTGGAATAGCCACATTTTAGAGTACTCATGAAGTGATACGAATATCTTGGCTCAAAAGCATTCGCTACAGTCTGCTATTAAATGTGACAACTTCACACTTGAAGCACATCTTCAATAACCGCAAATCGTTTCCCATTACGCAGATATTTTGACACCGCCGCCATTGCCGAGCTTTATGCAGCAACGCTGTTAGGCGCGCACATAGCGAATGTTTTTTTAAGAAGCTTTTAGCCAAGAAATATAGTTAGACCACTACAACAATTTGCGCTCTTTCAAATGCTCCAAATGGATTCAGACTCTGGAGTCGCATTGTTGAAGCTATGTTCATGTATCGAATTGGATGACTTCAGAGGATGACAAAATTATTAAAATTTTCTTCATTTTATTTTAATGTGAAGAAATCTGACATGAAGTTGAGAGCGTTTGCATTTCACTCACAAAGACATTATTTACCAAGGTGCTGGTTTGTGTTCCTTATAATATTCATATGTTGTGCAAAGTTTACAGTTATTAATGTGCATGCAATAGAGTTTCAATCAAAGAGTTTATCCAAGGGAACGCCAGTAATTGGAGCGGAAGGAGCTAAACCATTCAAGCCTTGCCCGCCGACTTCGAGTCATGATAGCGAACGACGAGTTTTATATGTGGCAACATGCGACTCGCGCGATGGTTGGAAAGAGTTTATGGCAACCAAAACTTGGAACGTAACTGGATATAGCTTAAGAATGGGATCATCTGCGGGAGTAAGACACGCATCGGCTAGTCATGGACCTTCGACGGGCATTACATCTTTACAATCCCTTCCATTGGAAATGAAGAACGTGTGTAAAGGGCGTGCTTGGGGCGGCTTTCTAACAAAGCCTTTACTATATTTAGACTGGATAAAGGGACTGCCATTGACTTCGGAGCGCGGAGGGGACACACACGTTATCCTCATGGACTCTGACACGTTTTGGGCAACCAATGACTTAACATCTATTTGGAATAAATATGACTGTGCCCGCAATGGTCGTGACCTTCTGCTTAGCACAGAGATGTCCTGCTGGGTGGGTAGATACTGCACACAAGAAGATAGATTCAGATATTATAACCACACGTCACATACACCCTCGTATTCCCCTTTCTTAAATTCTGGCGTGGTCATGGGCAAGATATCTGCCGTGCAGGCGATGCTAGAATATGTTATTGCAAACAACCAATCTTACTATATCACTTATTTTAAAAACAAATTCGATGATCAATATGCTTATACGGACTATGCTTTTAAAGTCGCTGGATTAAATGCTGTGGCACTAGATTATCATCAACAACTTTTAGCAAGCTTCAGCATACATGCCCCTGGAGATCCTTACGAAGATGGATGGCCCTTTTCTTGTCGAACCCGCGAATCAGACACAAGGTAAGTGTGTACATGTTGACCAATGCGCGATACACATAAGGCATGGAAGTCTGGTGTCCACCTCCCACACATAGATTAACCCAACATATTCTTTTTTCGTTTATGCAATTCATAAACAATAACTACGCCTGCTAATTACTCATATATATCCATCATGTAGATGGTCTCATAGCATATGTCCTTCATGTCCCAACTGGACCCCGTTGTTGTCCCGACATGGTTATTTTTATCTAGACGCCCAGGATTGCTCGATTCGAAGAAAGACTTGGAATGGGATGCCTTTGCAAGTGGAGCTAGAAACTCTTGCACCCACGCCTGTGATCTGGCATGGCAATGGAGTCGGGAAGAAGGCATATTATCATTTCGCGCATCAAGCGTTCTTGTGCGCTCTTAACAAAAGGAATATAACTGAAAAAGATTATACCGAAAATTACTGTTGCCGCTGATTGGTGATTTAATAATACAGAGCGCAATACTACTGTTCACATTGTATCTTGTAAAGAAAATTGAAAATATAATTATCTTCTTATATGCTTTCAGCTGCTTTTACTGAAAAAATATTATATACACTAAACGCCAGTATTTAAAAGACCAGACTAGTGTCCGTGTCCGTGCCCATGAGCATTGTCATGTGTAGCCCCATGTGATCTTCCTTCTCCGTGCGATCCATTCCCCGTCGCGGCGAGAAATTTGTCTCTCTGGTCGAGATTAAACTCATATTCATTAATACGTACTCGTCGATTCTAAAGTAGCCGAGAAAATAAGGAAAAAAGACATAGATATAATAAACAATGTTAAAATTTTTATTCTAGCGTAATTGAATCACAAGGGTATTTTTGGCAGGCACACACACAAAAAATTTAGCATCATCACTTACCCTGCCGGTTGTGAAGTTATCAACAGCTTTGAGACCAACTCCTGTGAGCGTAAAAGCTCCAGCAATGATCATTAATCCAGGCGCAGACTGCCACGGCATCTTCTTGAACGCAGCGAGTGCTTTCTCCGTCCCCTACTCTCTGTTATTTGTAAGTTCCCACTTGTGGGGCACGACTTGATCGCAAAAATTGCAAAGGAAAACATTGTTCGCTCGTCGACAAGATTCAGCCGGTGATCATTTTGTGAGGCCCATTTATTAGCGCAAAATGTCTGAAGGTAAGTGTGTTTATAATGTGGTTGTTAAGACGCGCAGAATTGTTAAAATGTTTGACAACATCATCTTGCTGCATTGCACTGTTGATGCGTGTCTAAACCTTTGGCTAAGCATTAGCGCCATATGAAAAGAAGCTGATCTAACCACTTGTTTTTCATCGATCTCATTTTGTATCTATCGATTGTAGTCAACCCCAAAGCATTTCCTCTCGCAGATAGCGAACTCACTGTTGCCATCCTCGATGCCGTTCAACAAGCTTCTAACTACAAGCAACTCAAGAAGGGTGCAAACGAAGCAACCAAAACCTTAAATAGAGGTATTACCGACCTTATCATCATGGCGGCCGACACTGAGCCATTGGAAATCTTGCTTCACTTACCTCTCTTGTGTGAAGATAAGAATGTAGCTTATGTCTTCGTTCCATCCAAAGTTGCACTAGGTCGTGCTTGCGGAGTATCCCGCCCAGTGGTGAGTTGCTCAATTCTATCCAATGAAACTTCTCAATTGAAGTCACTTATTAATGATATTAAGGTGAAAGTGGAGAAGCTCTTGATCTAAGCATTTTGATAAGCAAGGCGGATTATAAGAGTTGCTATTCGATAGAGCATGTCAATGGAACATACCCTTATTCTGCATTTGCAGTTTAGTTATATTTGTAGATATCTATAACGAAAGCTTTTTAATAATGAAAATTATATAGATATTATTTTTAATTTAAGGTTTAGTATTCTGTTGTGCACCTTTCACCTCATACTGAATTACAGATTTATCTAGTCCGCCAACTGAAAAGACGTAGAGTCCATCGGTAGAAAAGCGAACTGTAGGCACATGTTCCGAGTGTCCTTGATACACCTTACATTGACTGCCTTCTTTACATACAGGATAAGAGAAAAGCTTAACATGATGATTATCATCCGCTGTGACAAGATATCGATGATTCGGCGATCTGTCGCATGAGTTGACATCACTGAAATCTGCACCACTAGGCCAAATACCTTGCACAGGCCAACCTAAGATAGAAGTAAACGATTTCCATTTTACATCCCGAGTGGAAGTAGCAGCTTTAATCTGAGAGCCGGTTGCTACAGACCAAAACAATAGTTCATAAGCATTGCTAGCCGATTGTATAGTTTTACCATCTAAACTCCAATCTAAATGTGATACTGCACCACTATTGCCACTGAAAATTGTTCGTACAGAATAAGTTTTAGTGTCTAAAATATATATTTTTGTATCATGTGCACCAATCGCTAGTTGCTGGCCATCAGGACTGTACTGCATAGCGGCAATCCAGCTATTCGTAGGTGACACCTCTGCAATTACGCTTTGTAGATCAGGTGACAAGATTTTAATTCTTCCATCATAGCAACCCACAGCAATATGAGAGCCATCCGGACGCCAAGCAACTGATCTCACTTTCTTTTGTATATTCGTCATAGCAATTTGAATCATTGCTTTCGAGTCATACAGACGTACGGTCATATCATCTCCTCCAGTTACAAAACGATATGTACCAGCTATAGGATGAGTTGCCAAAGCCCAAACTTCTGCACGGTCATCAAAATGTCCTTCTACAAGCTTGAAAAGGGGATTCGCATTGGTGTTACTAGAAGCTGCTGCAGCAGGATTGACAGTATTAGCAAGCATATTGATCTCAAAAATCTCACAACCTTTCGTTCCAACAATAATACGATTATCAGTAAAAGCAAGAGCTCTGATATGAGCATTGATGGATGCAGGAATGTTGTCACGATTACTTAAATCCAGAGACCACACTTTGACAAGCTTGTAGCTCCAAACATGAATCCAGCCATCTTTACCGCCAGAAATAAGTCTAGCCCCTGCGGTATTATCTGCCCCAGAACCACGGCTGGGTATAGCACACATAGCCATGACAGGTCCAGTATGTGCATCTACAAAGCGTGTCGCACATCGTTCTTTCCAATGCACCAAGGTACCATCAGACATACCTGTGATGCAATCTGAATCCAAAAACGCAGAACTAACAATATTACGGTTTTGAATAGATTTATTATTATATAATCCACCTTTGCAGCTGAGTTCACCTCCTGCAGCATTAGAAGCAGGCATTTCCCAAAACTTAATGTGCCCCTTGCCGCCAGTCACGAATTTCTCCGCGTCGCTAGAATCACCATACCCTACTGTTAGAGTTAACAATTCAACCCCCCGTCCAGCTTTGGCTTTTCCAACTAATGCTCCAGTGTGAATATTGTGTACAGCAAGACATCGATCTACATCCATTCCGATGCTGATCAACAAGTTACCACTAAGACTGAAACACAGACTGCTTATACCGTTCGTATGGTGACGGAGAATGCGAATAGTAACACCTGTGTTCGCATCCCATAACACAATTTTCGGTTTTTTACCGATTTCACCAGTGCCAATTATATGCCCATCTGGATGCACGGCTAAGCAAGTGATGTCATTATCATGCTCCGTACTGTGTATTTGTGTTTGCGTTTGAGTATTGAACACAATTCCGATTGCAGCAATATGGTAAGTTACCAGATGTCTATTGCCCGCAAAACCAATATTATTGCGACAATCCCAACCACGGTAGCCATATACGAACTTCAATTCAAGCGAAGCATCAGGTGCTTGTCCCAAAAATTCTGGCTCTTTCCATCCGGTAGGCTCACGTACAGCCCCCTTCCATGGCACAACGGCCATATTCTGGTCACCAGCAAATGCTTCACCTAAAGAGGTCGCACTTATCACACTACTTTTATCCTTGAATTTTTTCACTAAATTAAACGAGTTGCCTTCATCGTCACGGGCCTGGTCGGCTGCTTCGCGTTGGAAAGCGAGCAACTTCTCAGAATTCGAAACAGCACTACTTGACGGGGCAATCGTATCACTGCGCACATCTGCAATCAATGCTTTGCGCTCACGAATCTCATCCAATACATCTGTTGCCCAGATAAAAATGGCACGATCTTCACCTCCAATTGTGATACAAAAACGATCATTGTAAGAAAAGACGACTCGTGTGATATGCCCACAATGTCCGAGATAACATTTGTCTGGGGCTCCGGGGGTCAGCGATGGGTAATTAAAAAGACGTACACGTCCAAAATTATCACCTGTTACAATAACAGGTACTTCTTGGTATGAATGTGATCTTGCTACAGAGCTGACATCAGTCCCATCATAGGTGGGAGACCAGATACCTTGAACAGGCCAACCATAAGGGGAGGTCCACGTAGCCCACCAGCTGTCTTTCAATTTAGCCATATTTGTTTCTAATGTCCATTGATATTGGGCACTTGAAACGACATTCGAGACACTTTTCCCGCCCGA
>JACCDO010401151.1_pt1 | contig 10420 bp, 12 predicted proteins | sample 7446101 | NCBI WGS metagenome assembly JACCDO01 (sample SAMN15323440, study PRJNA562643) | freshwater metagenome | isolation source: river surface water | place: USA:Blue River Watershed | collected 2017-08-16
AGCATAGTTTTGTTCTACTTTTTTACAATGGACGACAAGACAGATGTGATGACGGCTACGACGTTTGAAGAGGAAAAGAATTCTCTTCTACGCTGTCGTTTTTATGAGAATCAATATCCTGAACCAGAGGAAGTAGTAATGTGTAATGTGTATAATATTGGTGAAATGGGTGCATATGTAACTCTCATGGAATACGATAATATTGAAGGAATGATTTTGTTATCTGAGTTATCTAGACGTCGTATTCGATCGATCAATAAGTTAGTACGAATTAATAGAAGTGAAGTAGTGATGGTAATACGTGTTGATAAAGAAAAAGGTTATATTGATTTATCTAAACGACGTGTTGATCCTGAAGATGTTTTAAAATGTGAAGAACGATATAATAAAGCGAAAGCAGTACATAGTGTATTAAGGCATGTTGCAGATCAGAAAAAGATGCCACTTGAACAATTATACCAAATGGTAGGTTGGCCATTATATAGAAAATATCATCATGCATATGATGCATTTAAACTATTATTATCTGATGAAAATGATAATATCTTTGAAGGATTAGATGTTGCTGAAGATATTAAAGCCGCAATGGTATCATATATTAAAAAGAGATTAGCACCACGTCCTGTACAAATTCGTACTGATATAGAGGTAACTTGTTTTACTTATGATGGTATTGATGCCATCAAAGAAGCATTATTAGCAGGAGAAGCCAAAGGAACTGAAACATCTGCCATAAAAATCAAATTAATAGCACCACCAACTTATGTTATGACTACCAATACATCAGATAAAGAAGAAGGAATTGAAATATTGAACCAAGCTATCGATGTAATTGGTGAAATTATTAGATCAAAAGGAGGCTCGCTTGATGTGAAAATGGCTCCAAAAGCAGTGAATTCGAGAGAAGAGTCAGAGTTACAAGCATTGCTTGATAGGTTGAAAATAGAACAGGAAGATGTCGACGGAGATAATCCTGAAGATTGAAGTAAAAACTTTTTATTAGTGTTATAAACAACTTACTTTTACGTCAATCCAGTTTCTTCTAACTCATTTTCGATTAGTTCTATCCGTTTTTGTATTTTTTTTCTATATTCTTCATTTGGATTTTCGGTGAAGTATTCGATCAACAATTTATCTCGACTGATGCGGTCCTTTAACTGAGCCCCATACACTTCGGGAGTCAACTTGCCACTGTTTACCTGCTCTATTAAATGGTTGATTAGGTTCTGACAAGCAAGAATCGTCATATTGTTTTCCATATCCTTTTCTTCGTCCACGCCTGATAGTTGTTTCAATTCTTCAATTTTTGATTGATACACATGAATACTGGTCATATAAACAACTGCGAGTGGGTCTTCTAGTTCTTTCTTCTGTAAATCTTTGTACTTACTTGGCTTGTTAGTAGTGGCAATAGCCGCTTCAGCATCAGGTTCGATTGTAGCATTATTAGGTGCAACCTGATTCATTAAATCACCAATGATTAACTTGCGATAGCACACCAATTCTACGTGTGGATTCACTAATGGTTGACGGAGTCGGATGTGCACAAGAAGTATTCCTGGTAATTGCTTTGCTTTACTTAACTTTTCATTTTTATCTTCTACGATTCGACACTCGAGAATTTTGTCACTGCATGACATCAGCTCTTCGAGTGGAAATATGGCTGTTCCTAATTCAGTCGACTTGAAACCCCAAAATGATTGTAGTGTTAATTTAAATGTTGCATAACCATGAGTGTAATATGTCTTCTGAGCTTTGGATATTTTCTTCTCACATTTATGTATTTTCTTGTAATTAAATTTTATGATTCCATCCTTTAGACACTTCCCTTGAAATGTACCAACTAATCGATCGTCTTTAGGTATTCCTAAATTATATTCACAATTTACAGTACATCCTTCATAATTATTAGACAAAACATGCTTGAGTTCACGAGCTTCATCGACTGAAACGAATACTTGATCTTCTCCTAAATCTAAATTTTCTTTTTTTATCTCACTTTTTTCTTCTATCCAATGAAAGATAGGTGAGTATAGTGTCGGATATAACCCATTGTTATCTTTCATTTTTATTAATTCCTTCATTTGTTCATCATAATATTTATAATCAGTAAAATATTTCTGTGCTTTTATATTATCTCCAGCTTGTCTAGCATCCTTGGATTCTTTGAAGGCGTAAGCTAGAGCATTCTTTAACTCATTCTCTAATTCATATAATGTTGGTGGTGTTTTTATTGGTGTTACTTTTTGAACTGGTGTTACTACTTTTTTTGTCGTTGGCACTGTATTTGATACCGCAGGTTTACGATTAACTGATTGGGATTTTTGTTCTGGAGATACTATATTTTTTGCCTCTGATACTGTATTCTTCACTTCAGGAGACTTTGTAATATTTATGCCATTAACACGGCGCTCTAACTCTTCCAATTCAGCCATCAATGATGGATCTTTCAGTAACTCTTTCGGATCGTAAGGATTTGGTCCATTTTCATCTAGGATGTTATCCTCTGTCTCCATTTCCCGGATTGCACCCAACAAGTCCAACAAGTCCAACAAGTTCTTTCGAAGAAATTTTTTACCTCGGATTTTCCAAAAGTCCAGGAAAAAGTAGAAAATCATATCCATATAGTATTTGTTAAAATTCGATGGATGGGTTGTTGATATTAATTAAGATGGTTGCCACTATGAAGTTACTAGAAGTTTCAACAACTTATTTAAAATTTAAAAATGACCGCCGGTATACCTGCCTGTTGAAATCAAGTGTGAGTCAGACAACAAAAAAAAACTTCAATCAAGTTAGTTCTATGAGGTTGTTTATTTTATTGTGTGCAGTATGCCTGCTACATGTAGCTAATGCTTTGTCGTTTGCTCCATCTTTAAATAAAAATCGTGTCATTTCAAGATGTAATTTACAAATGAAAGTAAAAAATGATCCATTTACTCGAGCAAATCGTTCAGCAAGATCAGCTGGTGCTGATGATAGAATGGTTGAAATATTGCTGCCACTTGGATTAGAATTAGATGAAGATAAAGAAGGGAATGTATTTGTGAAATCAATTGAAAAAAATGGCAGAGCAGAAAGAACAGGTAAAGTATTTGTTGGTGATATTGTGGCAATGGCATCTGCCACATTTGGTGATGAAATGTGGTCATGTAGAGGAGTAGGATTAACTCGAGTTATGGCAACAATAAAAAGTAGGAATACAAAACCTGTAAGATTGGTTTTAGAAGCACCAAATGAAATGGAAGAGAAGCGTCGAAGAGCTATAGCATTTAAAGAAGCAACTGAAGAAGAAAAAGCAGCACAAAAAAAGAAAGATGATGAACTTCTTAAATCTATGATGGAAGAAGATAAATCTTTGTTACAAAAACGTAAAGGTCCATTTGGATTGTGGTAATGAAATAAATGAAGTAGTAATTGTGTATAATATATTCTACAAAATTTACAAGACTTTTAATGCATCATAATGACATCTTCCTTGGTATAGTACACGAACTATTTTCCGTTTCTCCGGCTCAATAGGGTAATCAAATGCCGATATTCGTTTGTATCCTTTTGGATAACTTTGATACACGTGAATATTGACTTTTTTAATTATAGAAACACATGCCATCTCTATTCCTCCTCCCCATGAACCTCTATACATTTTTCTAACATACTCTACAACATTGCTATTGGTGTCCCATCGAATCCATGATTTTAATGGTGTGTCACATATTTTTATGTTCGGATTACTCATAATATAGTTACAAATGTCTTTTCTTAATGAAGTAGCAGTGCTACCATCATTAAGACCAAACGACATGGAGTGAAACAAGCACGACCCATCACCTGGTTGTCTATATACTTTAATATCAATAGATTTTAGCCACATTCCAGGTAATGTAGAGATATAACCATTATTTTTTCGTTTTTGAGCATCAGGATGGTTATCTCTAGCTTTTCTATAATATGGACAGTCTTTCGTATCATGTTTCCCATCGCACCTATCGCAGCACAACTTACTTTTACTATCATTACTAATTGTAGAACTATTTGTGCTATTTTTACCTAAACTACTTGTACTACTTTTACCTACATTATTTGCACTATTTTTTCCTAAACTATTTGCACTATTTTTACCTACACTATTTGCAACACGATTATCTAAACGAACAGTGCTATTTTTATTTATACTACTCTTAGTTACACTGGTACTGTTGGCACTAACATTTTTAATCTTTTGACTTACCATGCTTTCGTTATCATTTTTAGATCGCTTTGTACTATGTTGACTTGGTGGTGATACAGATCGCACACGTTTATTATGATTCTTGCTTGGACTTTCTACGATTTTCTTCTCTAATTCTTTTTTCTTGTACCGTTTAACTTCTACATTTGTGCTCGGTACCACCTTCACTTTTGCTACGGGCGATTTGATCTCATTTATGATTTTGGAACATAAACGTGAGCTCCTTCTCAGCTTCTGTAATCCTCTCCTTGAATTCAATGGCTTAAAGCCAGGAGATAGAAAATAATTCATAGTTTGAGTTTGTGACACAAACTTTGTGTGATGTAATTTTTTTTTCCTCTCTTTTTCTAACGGTACTACTGCAGTTCCGGCTCTAAAATGCGTGCTCTTTCACAGATTTAATATGCAATAATAACGGGAAGTGTAATCTTAGTACCCTCTTATACTTTACAGTTTTAAATTATTACTTTATAATGATAAAATTTCAATTTTTTACACTTTCACATGTCTTGTATGAACCAGCTCGAAACTCAATGGGTGAGTCATCACATAACAATAAATTGATATTTGTTGATGGGGAACTTCCTCCGCGTGTTTACGCTTTTATTGTGTGTCGTTGCATATAATAGCTTCATAGTGACCCACATAAATCGTGTAGTCATTTCATCACTTAAAAGAGCGAGCAATAAATATGATTGTGAACTTCCCGCTGGATTTGTTGGACCAAAGCATAATCGAATAGCGAATAGACCGAAAGAGCCAATAGTTGTGGGAACATTGGATGAGTTGAAGGATCTAATTAAACAAGGTATGTGATTTTATACATCCGTTATAACAGTAACAATTATTCTTACTAATTAATAGGTTATCGGGTTCAAGATTTAGATGTTAGAGGAGATGCGTATAGCACTTTTAATATATCAAGCAATCATGCTGTGATTAAGGCTTTGTATGAGCGTGCTGAACAAGGAAGCGAGCCTGGTAATAGAAAAGATGGTAAAAAAATTGCAATAGCAATCGAAGGTGGTGGGATGAGAGGTTGTGTTGCTGCAGGTATATACAATATTTATTACATCATTTGAACCTATACTTATAATAATATTTAGGAATGGTAAGTGCCATTTCTTACTTAAAATTGGAAAATAGTGTCGACATTGTGTATGGATCTTCAGCTGGATCATTAGTTGGAGCTTATTTTATTGCTGGTCAACTACCTTATTTCGGTCCCGAGGTGTATTATGACGTTTTAACCAGTGCCGGTAAGGAATTTATCGACGCTTTAGGATTATTTAGATCCATTGGATTAGGTATATTGGATGTTAGATTGCAAAGTATTATCAGTTTGTTTACTGATAGGTTGGGAAAGCCCGTGCTTAATTTAGATTATCTGCTAGGAACTATTGTACAAAAGATCAAGCCTCTGGATTGGGAGGTGTTTTGGGAGAAGCAGACATCAAAAAAACAAGTATTAAAGGTAGTTGCAAGTGGTTTATTGAGTAAAAAAGCTGTAGTTATGTCAAGTGAAAATAAAAATTTTCAGTCACTCGAACAATTAACAGATTGTATGAAAGCATCCATGTTGTTGCCGGGAGTAACAGGAGAAGTGATGAGATTAAAAAATGAACAATCAAATAATATTGAGAAAACATGGTGGAGAGAATATGTTAATAGAAAAGATTCTACCTTGGTCCAGGGAAGTGAACCACTTTCGGATGCTCAAATGTTTGAACCAATCCCTTATAGAAGCGCTCTTAGAGAAAACTGTACGCATGTTCTTGTGCTCAGGACGCGTCCAGATGATATATCTGTTACTGTAAAGATGTCACTTATGGAGAAAATGATAATGAAACGATTTTTTGGACGGAAACAAGGAATGCCTAACCTAGTTGGATGGATGACAATGCAGTATCACAAGTTGGTGTATGCAGAAGATATGCTCATATTAAATGATGCAAATCGTAATCTGGATAGTAGTGTAGAAGGTCCTAAAATATATTGTATTGCACTACCAAAAGGATGCGCAGAAGTGAAAAGGCTAGAAACAAGGCGTGAAGTCATTTTTCAAAATGTGAGACAAGGTTTTGCAGCTGCATACGATGCGTTAGTTTTAGATCCTGTCATGAAAGGTAAAGGAATGACAATAGCCATGGAAATATGGCCTGATTCAATACTTCAAACGAAACCGTAAAAAATTTTGATGTATTATATGTACTATAAATATTACAAAAATGCATTTACTCCTGATTCAATAATTAAATCAAATACCAGTAAAATTAAAAATAACAAAGCGCCGTATGCTGCAAATCGTTTAGATGCTGCAGCAAATAAATCATTACAAAATGATTCAACTCCTTCAGATCGCCATTTCTTCAAACTTTCATCATATTTTGAAGGAGCAATCAGAGAACCTCCCCCAGCAGTCATGGCTTCAAATATTGCGTACTTGGCTAAAGAATTCGAGTTTGGCAATGATTTGTAAAATGCTTGCTGCTCTAAATATCCTAACGAAGCTAAATAAGATTTCTTCTCACATAAATTTGAAATAACCTCCGAGCTTGGAGCTTCATTAATTATTTGAAGAATATCATTTGTTTTAAGTTTTTCAGGAAACCCTATTGTTGCTATAGGATTTGTAGGTGCATCGTCACCACCTAGAGATGCGCTACCTGCTAAACTTGATATCTCTTCGTATATTTTAAGAATCTTTGGTATTTGGGCTATACCTATACCTAATGCCCCTGAACCAGCAAAGAAAAAGAACCAAAACTCTGCTCTTGCCTCTGCAACATCTACCTTTTTTAGTATACACTCTGTGAAGGAGTAAGATTGCATAATTGCATCATTTACAGAGTATTTCAATAATACATTTGATTTCACACCATTTCTATGCGTGGCTTGTTTCATCCGACGCATTGTGTAGCCAGAGCTGCTCCATATGCAACTCAAAAGCAATAAGACACCTAATATCATCTGTATCATGACCAGCACGGAGTCTACGATCCAAAGTTGTGGTTTTGCTGTTATGATGTCACCTTCAAATGACCCAAAGATCTTCAGCGAGGTTCCGATTCTGCGGTATAAGTTGATTGAAGAGAAAGAACACAATAATTGCATTACATACAATGAAACATGGTTTGGTCCTAGCTGGCGTGTACTATTCTACGGCTTCCTCTTGATAACAATTCCTAAAGATTCTATCTCAGCTCTTTGTTCTGGAATATGGCAATACGTGTACCTGTATTTTACGTTATTTAAATGTGAGCCTAATCTCAAACCAAGAGACTTCTCGGGCCACTGATGCTTTGTTAAATCAGGATCGTTTTTAGCAGGAATTACAAATTTGTTAGGAATACGGACATGTCCATACAATTTTTTATACGATAGCACTGCATCGATAAATATGAGATACCGCTCACGAATATTGACTAGATTATAAAAATTTGGATCAATTTGTATGACTTCATCTTTGATATTGACTAACGTTTTATGACGTCTGATATTCATTCTAAGGTCAGCTAGCTTCAATCCCCACAAGTACTTGGGCCATTCTGCGTCATTCGGAACAGTGTAATCGTACGGCATTATACTAAAATCTCCGTACAAGGATTTAAATATCTATATTAATGTAAGTTATGGATAGTTAAAAATGTATATAAAATAGAAATATTACCTTGATGGCTTCTAGTGCATGCTCTGGTGATATAACTTCCTTGTACTTGGAGAAATCAAAACCAATTTTATCTAAAATATATCTATACTCCACAAATTTGGTATCATCATTTCTCATTTTTTCTGCAAGGAATCCTAACTTGTAGCCATGTACTAACTTTGGCCATGCATCGTTTTTGGGAATAATAAATTTGGAAGGTATTTCAAGATGATTGTATACTTTTTTATAACTGCATAATGCTGAATATAGTCTATGAAAACAAAATTCGTTATAATTCCAAACAAAGTTTTTTTCTTTCAGTAAGTTATATAATGCTTCATTCCTATGTTAAAAGTATGAATTAATTGAAAATTTCGCCATATGGACAATAGGATATAGATACCTTTTTGTAAAGATTTTGGGATTCGATTTCATTTCATTCCTAAGAAAATATGCAAATTTGCCTAATTTTATATTATGGAATTCGTCCCTATAGTGTGGTTTATTTGGAACATATGATATTGGTATATACAGATGTCCGTGAAGTGTCTCATACGATTCTAATAATTCTTTTAGAAGCTTATGATTATGGAATAATAGTTCAAATGGTTTGGTATCTAATGTCCTGACTTTTACTTGGTTGGTACTAGAAGTACTGCTACGAAGGCATCGCAAATGGCCCAATGTACGTTTCGTTGATAAGCGATGGAATACTATGCCTACTATCATTTTATTCTTTTACTACTTTCAGAATTTGTGATAAAGAATGCATAACTCGTGCCTGGTTATACACATATATTTATAACGACCATTATTTTGAATATTAGGTGCGTTGTTTCGACGTAGTTGTACTATCTTTTTTTGAACGAGTAGTTCAGAAACTATGGGATTAGATTGCCGGATATGTCGCTAATTGCAAAACCTATTTACTAACCCATTGACATAAAATCTAGAGATAGCTTGGTAAAATACAATAAAAACAATAACTCTAATTGTCTAGACTTGCATCAGCTTTTTTTTGTTTCATTTCTAAAATTTTTCTCTTCGCTACTTCATAAACTCCTAAATAAATAGTTGTAAATGGTAATAACCAAGCAACACGTGCTGCAGAACCAGTGAATAGTGCTTCAACTCCGCCACTTTGATAAATACTACTTAGTGCATCAACTATGCCACTATATTGTCCACCAGTTGATGATTGAATCATTAGTCTAGTTTTTATCAAGTCCAATGGTGTAGTTAAAAATCCAGTTATACCACCAGTAATAGCTGCTGCAGTTAATTCTTCAGTTTGAGTTAATGTGTCAGTTTTTCGATACTTTCTTAGAAAGGTTTTGATATTTTCATATAAACCCAACTCAAGCATTGTGTAAGGAACATCTCTTACTAAAGTTGCATAATAACCACTGAATAATCCACCAATACCTTCATTTTTTAATGTATCGGTAATACCAGAAATCAATGATGTAGTCTATATAAAAGATATGGTTCGAATAAACATGAAAATGGATAAAATATTAAGTGGTCATACCACGCCAGCTTGCATTCTTGTTTTTAACACTTCTCCTGGAACCATAACAACTGAACATGCCAACATTGCCATAGCAGCACAAGCAAATTGTGTTAAATAATGATACTTTGATGGTACTCTTGCCTCAACAAAGACTTTTGAAATTTCAAAAGAGGCAAATTTTATAGCACCACTTAGACCTAATGACAACAAAATGTAAATATTGCGAGAATAAATTTTAAAATTGTATATAATATTACCATCTGCTGTCATGTATGGAACAACGCCAGAATAAAATCCACTCATGCCTTTTGAAGCGAATAATTCTTTTGCGACCATAAACATTGATTTGGCAGTAGTTGATGTTTGTTGAAGTACTTTTATTGTATCAACTGGATGCATAACAAAATCACCAAATGCGGTAGCAAGTGCTCCACAAATACATAAATCAAATGCATTTAGTGAAACCTTCTTTGGTGTTGTAAGTTTAATATTTTTATTACCACTATTTTTTTTGTTTAAAGTACTTTTTAACACAACTGGTTTGTTACTCTCCGTCTTAGCAGCAGCAAGAACTATGGTTGACTTTAACGTGGATAGTGGTGAAGGCAACGATGCAACACTAGTTGCCACCACAATAAGCAAGACAAACACTGCTAGCATCATATTATATTTGTACTTTTGGTTGTATTTCCATTACATCATCATGACGTTCAAATTAACAGCGGAACTGTCTGGAATCATGTTGAAATTAACAAAATATAAGTGGTAGTGATGATAGATAATTGATCCTTGAAATTTGTGCAATCTTTTCTTTGAATAAGCTATTGCTAAAATTTATGCTTCAAAATAAATTAAAGTTTTGAGTTACCGGCCGGAGGGCCTTGATCAAGTTGATACCTTGGTATCGTTTTAGATAGATAGGTAAGATTACCTGTACAAAACAGGAATAATGAGCGCTGAAGCCGAGGGTATTACCCAAGACTACTTCCCAGACGAGGAAACAGAAGAGAGTGTTCGAGTTGCCGTG
>JACCDO011168813.1_pt1 | contig 10420 bp, 8 predicted proteins | sample 7446101 | NCBI WGS metagenome assembly JACCDO01 (sample SAMN15323440, study PRJNA562643) | freshwater metagenome | isolation source: river surface water | place: USA:Blue River Watershed | collected 2017-08-16
AAAATAAAATTTATTTGCTATTTTATTTTAATAAAAAATAATTTTTATTGTATTTTTAACAATAAAAAAATTGAGTAAAAAAAGTTGAAAAAAAAATGAAAAATAATAAAAATAAATTGAATTTAAAAAAAACAAAAAAAGAATCAATCTCTTTATATCAGATCACAACTTAATTAAAAATAGCAATAAAATAAAATTTATTTGCTATTTTATTTTAATAAAAAATAATTTTTATTGTATTTTTAACAATAAAAAAATTGAGTAAAAAAAGTTGAAAAAAAATAAAAAAAATAAAAATAAATTAAATTTAAAAAAAACAAAAAAATGAATCAATCTCTTTATATCTGATCACAACTTAATTAAAAATAGCAATAAAATAAAATTTATTTGCTAAATTTTTTTAATAAAAAATAATTTTTATTGTATTTTTAACAATAAAAAAATTGAGTAAAAAAAAGTTGAAAAAAAAATAAAAAAATTATAAAATTAATATTTGACTAAATTAATTTTTTTTAATTCGCGATTTGAACTTTCTTGAACACCTTTTTCAGCAAAAAATTCTTTAACTTTAAATTGTTCATAATATTTTTTAGATATATTTGATTGTAATTTTGTAATTTCCCAATTACGAATAAGAGAAAAATTATTATTAGAATTATTTTTATATTGAATATAACCCAATTTATTAATTTTTAACATTTTTGTTTTTAAACAAGTCAATAATAATAATTCGTAATCATCCGCAACTGGTAAAGCTTCACTATAGTTACCTATTTCTATTAATACACTTTTTCTCCATGCTCTTGGATGATTAGGTACTCCTACAATATTAGACATAGTGACATCATTGATATCACAAGAGACAGCTACTTCATATAAATTATTTTCATATGTTTGTTGATAATAACCACCATATCCCATAGCCCAGCCATCAGAATATCTAAATGGTTTTTTATCTTCATAACATTCAGCAAAATTCATATAAACAAAACCAACTTCAGGATTTTCATCAAATCCTTTAACTATTTCAAAAAGAGTATCAGGTAAAATTTCATCATCATGATCAAGTTCTAATACATATTTACCACGACACAATGAAACAGCTTCATTTTTAACATTACCAATATTACCATTATGAAAATCTTTACGGAAAGCTTTAATACGATGGTCTTTAGAAGAAATATATTCACGAATAAATTGAAAATTAGTATCATCTTTACTATCATCAATAATAATCCATTCCCAATCTAAAAAGTTTTGTTTTAAAAGACTATGAAAAGGACGATATAATTTTTCAAAAGAACTAAAACAGGTTGTAAAACAAGATATTTTAGGTCTAAAAAAATCTCTTTGTGGTAAATTAGTAATAAAACAATTAAGTATTTTAAAATTTAATGTGGAAACATTATTAATTTTGTCGGGTTCCATATGTAACCATTTTTGATTTATTTTAGGTATTAAAAATTTATGAGTATTAATATATTCTTTCCAATCTTTTCCAATAGTGATTAAAATATTAAAATCTTCAGAAAAAAGAGAGTTAATAGATTTTAAAACTTCATGAGAAGGAGAATTATTATCTTCTTCATAATTAATAATTTGGTAAGAAAATTCGAAATTGTCTTTATTAGAATTTAAAAAATGATCGATATTTTCATAATCTTTTTTTCTAAAAAAAAGAACTAATGGATATTTATTGGGAACTGGATTTTTATTCATATTATTTTATAAATAATATGAATAAAAATACTTTAAAATTAAAACTCATTAAAATTTCTTAAAAAATATTATAAAAAAGATTATAACGTAAAAATATATAAAAAAAATGAAAAATTAAAAAAACACAAATTAATTTATTATATTAAAATCCAAATTAAATCATTTAAACGTAAAAATGATTAACCATACAAATTTTATTTATGATTCATTGTCAAATTTTATGAATGAATCAGTGCCAACATTTTTTGGCATTGTTCAGTACAAAGAAAATTATTTAAATGTAATTCATACTTTATATTATCATCGTAATCTATTTTTATGGATTATGGTGTTAACTACTTATTTTTTTGCATTTTTTACAGAAGATATTTATTTAAAGAATAGTAGTCAACAAAATAAGAGAATTAAACAAATTGAAGATGAAAATAAAAAATTAAAATCAATTATTGAGAATTTAGTTCAACGCCAAGAAAATTATGAAGAATACACGAGAAATGTGTTTTTAAATGAACTAGTTGAATTTAAAAATCATTACAATAGAGAAAATGATAAAATAGTAGCTTCTTTTAATAAATTAATTGAAGATATTAATCAAAAGGATGATGGACTTGAGAAATTAATTCAGGGTCTAAAGAACTCAATTTCTATTCAAAAAACTCGTATCACAAAATTAAAGAATCAATTGGAAGACAGAGTTAATGAACTTTCAGAACAATATGAAACTTTATCAATGAATGATTCTGCTTCAATGGTTGAAAATGAAGATTAATTATTTTTTTAAGTAGAATTTATTTAATATTTTTTATTAAATAAATATGATTAATTTTAATTTATAAAATTAATTAAATTTAAAAAAAAAATAATAAAATTAAAAAAGATTAAAAATGGAATTTACAAAAGAAAGAAATATTAATATACATGAATTAATTTCATTTTATCAAGATTATAATGTAAAAATAATAGATGAAGATAAAGATATTTATAATCTGATTCAAATGTTTATGGAAATAAATGATAATGAAAATGCATTTTATATTGTTGATTTAAGTAAAGTTGTAAAACAATATAAAAAATGGATTAAATATTTTCCAAACATAACACCACATTATGCAGTAAAATGTAATCCAAATTTAGTTATAATAAAATTATTAGGTCAATTAGGATGTAATTTTGATTGTGCTTCTCGTGAAGAAATATCAATGGTTTTATCGCAAGGAGTAAGTCCAGATAGAATTATATTTGCAAATCCATGTAAAGCATCGTCACATATAAAATATGCGCGTTCAGAGGATATAGATTTATTAACATTTGATAATGTAAGTGAATTGTATAAGATAAAATTATATCATCCAAAAGCCAAGTTATTAGTAAGAATAAAAGTGGATGATTCAAAATCATTATGTAAATTTAGTTGTAAATTTGGTGCATCTTTTGAAGAATTAGATGAAATTTATCAATTAGCAAAAGCGTCAAATTTAGATATTTGTGGAGTTTGTTATCATATTGGTTCACTTTGTAAAGATATTGAAACATATTCAAATGCAATTAAGGAAGCAAGAAAAGCATGGGATTTGGGAATAAAATATGGATTTAATATGAATATATTAGATATTGGAGGTGGTTTTCCAGGAATGGATGATGAGGATGAAGAAGAGAGAGAAGAAAAGGATGAAAGTATAAATGAAGAAGAAATAGAGAATCATAATAATGAAAAATGTAGAACATTTTCAATGTGTACAGAAAATGAAAAAGATGATAAAAAGATATTAAAATTTAAAGATATTGCAAGGGTTGTTCAAAATACTATTAAAGAATATTTTAAAGAAGAAAATATAATTTATATTGCTGAACCAGGAAGGTATATGGTAGCAACATCTCATACATTAGTATTAAATATAGTGAGTAAAAAAGAATATTTTGATAAAGAAGCAAATGAAAAGTATATAAAATATTATTTAAATGATGGAGTATATGGTTCATTTAATTGTACAATATTTGATCATGCAAGACCGAAAATACTTCCTTATAATGAAAGGGATGGTAAATTTTATAAAAGTACATGTTTTGGACCATCATGTGATAGTTTAGACACATGTGGAACATATCAATTACCAGATTTAGCCATTGGAGAAAGAGTATTTGTTGAAAATATGGGAGCTTATACAACAGCTGCAGCTACAACATTTAATGGTTTTAAAAAAACAGATTGTTATTATGTAATACGAAAAGAGAATTAATTTTTTATTTTTAATTTTTATTTTATTTTTTTTATAATTATATTAATTAATCAAGATTAATTAATGTTTAGAATATATTTCAAGTATTCTATCATATAATGTCATGATTTGAGTTATATTTTGATAAGTCTTCTCATATGAAGCACAATCTTTTTTTATTTTGTATATACTATTATATTTTAACAGATTAATAATAGGATCTTGATTAAAACCCTCATGAGTAGGAATATAGATATTAGGTGAATAATCTGAACCACATAAAATGGCCATATTCACAAATAATTTATCCATATCCCTTATATTCGGATTAATATCATAATATTTTTGTATACCTTTAATTAAATTAGAACGGTTAATATAAACCATTGAATCAAAATTACAATCAAAGAATATACAAACATCAAGACCTAATACTATTAAATCTGTGTCATTTGATATACAAATATCAATCAAATCATTACGATGTAAATTAGCAAGAAAGAAATCAGCTTCACCAGTAGCAGTATGTACTTCAAAATCAGCATATTGTTGTTCAATAAAGTCAACAATACGATTACGAGCAATTACAATATCTTTAGGTGTAGCATATTTTGTTTCTCTTTCAAGACAATTAAAGACATAGGAAAATCTAGAGTCATTCATTTCTAAACAACTCTTTAAATTTACCATATTTTTATTAATTTTAACATTTTCACTAATTTTATCAAAACATCCTTTATCGGGATATTTTTGTTCTTCATCTAATTTAGACTTTTCAATAAAATCAGTTAATTCATTGTTAAAATCTTTTTCAATGTCTTCCCAATAAATTTCATCGCATTCATCAAGTAAATCTCTATATTTTGCACAAATTTGAATCATTGCAAAATTATAGTCATTTAATCGATGATTTTTACGTCTTTCAATTTGTTTGGGTAATTTTAATTCATTTTTAGGTCCAGTTCCATCAAATACAAAAATAGCTTTTATATCATTTTCTAAAAGTGTATTTAGTAGAACATCAATACCTTCTTTCATTGAACTATATTCTTTCATGATATTATGGAGTATACCCATAATATCAAAACCAATTCTCATATGTTTAATTTTAGAAAAATTAATATTTTTTTTAACAATGTTGGGATTCTTCCCGAACTTGTTAAGAATGTAAGAGCGCAGTTGATAGATACCCATTTTATGTGTTGACACAAACCAGGTAGAAAGCAGTAGTGGAAGTATTCTCCGATTCATTTATAGAAAAAAAAGAATTTACACAAAATTAATCAAATTTTTTAATTTAAAAAAGAGTATTTATTGATTAATTTTTATAACGTAAATAAAAAAAAAATGAAAAAAATAATTTTTAAAGTTTTATTAAAAAAAAAGTATTAAATCAAGTCATCAGTATTAACAAAATGGATTGTATTTACGCTCATCTAGAAAACAATGTACGTTTTAATTCACATGAAGTAGACGATTTGACTAGAGAAAAGACAATAACTATCAATAGAGAGCATTTGCTATATGCAATAGACAATAATAATTTATCTGCTGTAGAGTATATACATCGAAAAAATGTATTATTTGATGAAGAGATAATAAATATATTAATACTAAACGAAAAAATAGACATATTATCATATATACAAAAAGAGATAAGATATATAGATTTAAATAATTTGGATTATTTAAGATTATCAATAAATGAAAATAAACTTGAATCATTCAATTTTTTAATACAATTACATGTTCAGTCCATTTTATCATCAGATATAATTCTTTATATTATTGAAACTAATAAATTTGATATTTTTAAGATATTATATAATGAGTATTTAAATAATAAGTTTAATTTAAATCATTACAAATTTTCAATTGATAATCGCAAAGAACTTATTTATGAATATATTGAAAATCAATTATTTAATGAAAGCAAATTGGAAGAATTAGAACATTGTATAAAATATCGTATTGAAAATGGAATTAAAGATTTTTCAAATGAAAAAATTAAAAATTATGTTAATAAGAAATGGATTGGTGAAGAAAAAGAAATGGATTCAACATATTCATCTGATGAAAATGAAATTGAAAATATATCAATTGAAGATGATGAAGAGGATGCTAAATTTTTACAACATATGATGGAAATGTCTTTTGTGGATAGTCAATTGTCAAATGAATCAACTGATGAAGATGAAAATGTATCAATTGAAGATGATGAAAATGATGCAATTCAACTTCAACTTATTATGGATAATACTTTTTTGGAGAACCAACTTAAGAACGAATTAAATGAAGATAATGATGAAAATGTATCAATTGAAGATGATGAAGAAATGGATTCTAAATTTATTCAATATTTGGAAGATATGTCATATGTTGTTCAACAAATTAAATTATTGAATATTAATAATGAGGAAGAAGAAGATTATGAAATAGTTGATTCTGAAAATGATGCTTTAGTGTTAGATATGATATGTAATCATTCTTCATTAGTACATGCTTAAATAAAATTATAAATTATAAATTAAATGATTGCGAAAAAAATTAACCACCTCTTAGTTGAAGGACACAATGAATTGTGTTACCAGCATGAGTTTGTTCAAATCTATCAGTATCCAATAATTGTCTTCCTCCAATAATTAAACGAATTTGGTCAATACTAATTCCTTCTTTTTCTTGAATTTTTTCTTTTAATAATAAAATAGTTGAATTTAATTCAACATCATATTCAATTTTTCGTCCTGTTAATGCTCGTACGTAAATTAGCATTTTTTAAAGTTTGTTTTTTTATAAATTATTAAAAAATTAAATTTAAAAAATATTATTCATTTTTTTTATTTTTTAATTGTTTGAGAAAACCAAAATAAATATAAAATACATTTAAATTATATTTTCTGTATTCATAATATCTATCACCACCATCATCATTACATCCTGATTCTTCATGACTATAAACTTCTTTAATATTATCTCTAAATTTAAGTGCATCTTGAATATTAATGTTATTAAATACATCAAAAACTCTTTTTTTATCTTCATTTGATAATTGATAAGAAGTGTCAAAATAAGATGTATTGTAAAAACACAAATCTTTAATTTTGATATTTGATTCACGTTTAAATGTTATATCGTCATAACCATTATGAAAAACTTTATTTAAAAGTGGATGATCATAATCCATTAAAATGGGGTTTTGAAATAAAGTAAATAAACAAAAATTATTAAATCTAATTTTTAAAAGATTATTAACATTTTCATAATCTTGTAAATAAAGCATATGTTCAATTTTTATATAATTAATATCAGTAAATTTATTAAAAATATTATACATATCTATTTTTTTTCCCATATCAGAAAATTCTAAATATTGGTATAAATAAATAATACCTTTTATTTTATCTAATAAAGGGATATGTGAACCATCTTTCTTTTTAAAAGAATTAATAACTTGACAAATATAACTCATATTATTAGTTCCAAATAAAAGTTCACCATTATTAATTGTAGTTAAAATATCAATAAATTGATTTTCTTTTTCAATTACATCACCAAATTTAAGGTTTAAAGGTGAAAATTCAAATTGTTCCATAATTTTTTCAAAATCAAAATATTTATCATCAAAATTTTGACTAAAATCATCAAGACTTGTTATATTTTCATAATATAATTTTCGGAAGGTTCTTAATTTTGGTAAATTATTTTTAGATCTAAAAGAATATAACATTTCTATAGGAAAGTTTAAACTTTTCATATGTAAATAATTAAAATTATTTCCAAAAGAATCTACCATTAATAAATATTTTGTTTTATCTTCTAAGGATAATGATTCAAATGTTAAATCATAATTTTTTAAATGGTTATCAAATAAATTATATTCATATTGATGTGATTTTTTATTTTCTAAATAATGATTAAGATTTTTTGATACAAAATTATTAATTTTATCAATAGGTGTTTTTTTATATTGAAAATTTTCTAACAAAAAATGTTCATTTAATGTATTTTCCTGATAGAAAATTTCAATATTATTATTTTCAGTACCCTGATTATCATCTTCATTATTTTTTTGTTCAATAATATTTCCTTCTTCATCATATTCAATATTATTTTCATATTGATAATCATATTGACCATCATTACATAAATTTAAAGCTGATTGATTCCAAATTTTATGAAAAGGTAAAAATTTTAAATCAAGATGTTGTAAACTATCTGATATATCATATATTTTTTGTAATTCATTCAAATTTTTATTTTTTAATACACCTGAAATATTTCGCATTTTAGGTATATAATCATTTAGTTTTTCAATTAAATTATTATCATTATTTGTATAATTTAAAATTTGTTCAACAAATATTCCACCTATATCTCTTTCAAAATTATTAAGTACATTATCTTGATTGTTCCAATGAACAATAATTTGAAAAGGTATATAATTCATATCTTTGGCCCATTGAACCATCCATGGTTCAAAAGAATTAAACAGTATATAATCTTTATCAGAAAATTGGTCATTTAATATGTGTAAATATTTGGAAGATATTTTACAATTCAAATATTCAACATGATTAATCATATAAAAATTAAGAATTTCACGAATCTCTTCCATTTCTTCACTTGTAAATTCTTTATCATTTTTTAAATAAGACACAATTTTTGATAATTGTTGATTATTTAAATTTGTCAATATAGTAATTATATTATTATTTTCATGAAAAGTAATATTTTCACCATTATTTTCAATCATAACCTCAAATAAAGTATTTTGAATACTTTTTTTAGGAACATAATATTCTACTGATTCAACTTCATTCGATTTTAATATAATAGTATTATCATTAGTTATTTCATCTCTTTTAACAGCTCTTAATTGATAAGATAAAACTAATTTTGTTGTCTTATCTTCTTTAATTTTTTCAGCAAAATGTTTAATATCAGAACAAAACCATAACATACCTCCGCGAATAATAGATTCAGTAAATGGCTTAAAATCATTCAATTCATCATCCCAAATGTAAGTTTTACCTTCATTCGAATCACAAAGACCTATTAAAAGAGTATATTGTTGTGTAATATTAGTATGATTACTAATAAAATCAAAATGAACATCAAAATGGTTATCTTTTTGATATTTAATTAAATCAATATGTGATTCAATAAATTCAAAAGTGTGATTTTTTTGTTCAGCAACATGGTTAATAATTGGTAAAAGATGATTATTCGCAAATTCGAATAATTCTTTATCATAAATAACTGTTTTTAAACAATCTCGTCTTTTATGAATAATTTCAGTTTGAGTTTTTAAATCAAAAATTTTAGCAGGTTCTAATTTAGTTAAAAAAGGTTTGATTTTTTCATCCAATTCTAATAAAACAGTTTCTGGTATCAAAATATTTTCATTTGTAAAAATGGGTTCAAACCCTTCATGTAAATTAATTGTTGATGAACTCATTTTTTAATTTATTAGTAAATTTAATAAGTTATAATATTAATAAAAAATAATAATCATTTTTTTATTATATTGCCATGTTTTTACGTTTAAAGTAATAAATTAATACGTAAAAATAAATGATAAAATAAAAAATGATTATTTATAATATCTTTTTAAATAATAATTAAAAAAATTTAATTAAAAAAGAATATGGTATCAGGAGAAGAATTTAAATATTTATATAAAAATATAAAAAATTATATAAATGAATTAATAGTTCATTTACAGATATTTGATGATGATTTTATATATTTAGAAAATGAAATAAAGAATTATTTAAATATTGATTCAATAATGTATTTAAGTAGAGATATTTTTGATTATTTTGAAAATCAAAATATACAAATATTAAATAGTTCAAATTATTTTTTAGAAAATAATCATTTAACAGATGATTCAGATATTGAAGATGTTAATATGCATATACATTTTCAGTTAATAAATAAAATAATTGAATTTAGTAAAAATGATATGATGATTTATGAACTAATAAATGAATTAATAAAAATAAATAAATACCATAACATATTTATACAAAATTCAGAAGATTATGAAATGTTAAAAATGGAATTAATGTTTGAAGAAAGTTTGTAAATAATCTAATTATAAAATAGTAAAATGAAAGAATCAGATAAAAAAGAAAAAACACTAAAAGAAAAAAAAGAAAAGATTTGGGATATATGGAAAACAGAATTAGAATTACCTTTACCTGAAAAAAGTTTTTTTCAAAAAAGTATAAATTCAATGAAAAAATTAACAAAAAAAGAATTTGATGTTTTAGTTGATTATAAAGGAATGGGATATTATATGATTAATAAAATATTAAAATTTAAAAAACTTCCTTTAGTTATAAAATATGATGCTTATAATATGAAATATTTATTTGATGACGATAAAGAAAAAAAAAAGAAGAAAAAAGAAATCATAACAGTAAAAGAAAAAAATATATCAGAAAAAGAAAATAACAAATTGGAAAAAACAAATGATG
>JACCDO012370749.1_pt1 | contig 10420 bp, 14 predicted proteins | sample 7446101 | NCBI WGS metagenome assembly JACCDO01 (sample SAMN15323440, study PRJNA562643) | freshwater metagenome | isolation source: river surface water | place: USA:Blue River Watershed | collected 2017-08-16
AGTGAGTGAGTGAGTGCAAAGGTACCTGAAGATTCATCATTTGCATTACTAAATCCAGTATTATCATCCACAATATCTTGGAATTCATTCACATCTGCATTGGTAATCTCCGTTACACCAGCATCCACATCGGTACCAGTTGATGACGTCTCAGTAGTTGTTGCTGCAGCTGGTTCTTCATATTGAAACTCAGTTACAATACTCTCAAATGCAGTACTTTCACGTGCAGATGTTGACTCGGTTGGTACCGACTCTATTGATGCAGCGTCTAATGCTAAACGTACTTTTCTTTCTTCTTCTTCACGTAACTGACGCTCGGCTTCCTCAGCCAACTGCTTCTCTTCCTCTTCGAGACGCTTTCTTTCTTGTTCAATTTCTTCTTGTTGACGTAACTTAGCAGCCTAAACAAGTGAGTGAGTAAGTGAGTGAGTAAGTGAGTGAGTGAGTGAGTAGGTAAGTAAGTGAGTAAGCGAGTAAGCGAGTAAGTGAGTAGGTGAGTAGGTGAGTAGGTGAGTGAGTGACCTCATCTTTAAAATCATATAATATTTGTGTCTCTGATAAAACTTGCACTGTCTCGGCTCGTTTTGCTTGCTCTTGCAACAAGCGCTTGATCGTGTCGATCCAATGATCGCGGGTCTTGGCAGAGTCAGCGCGCATTATAAGTATGTGCCCATCGTGCGCCTGAACTTCAAATTCTAGAGATTCTGGCGAACTTTTTAATGTTGCACCTGGTAAATACAAAAAGAGTAAGTGAGTGAGTAAGCGAGTAAGTAAGTAAGTAAGTGAGTGAGTGAGTAGGTGAGTGAATAGGTGAGTGAGTAAGTAAGTGAGTGAGTGAGTAGGTGAGTAGGTGAGTAAGTAAGTAAGTAAGGTAAGTAAGGTAAGTGAGTGAGTGAGCATAGAGCTGACCTTGTATATGAATAAATCCCTTCAATGTTTCTTTTTCATAGTACTCTAATGCTCTTGGTGTTAATTTAAAAAATCTATTCTTCCAATTCTTTACTACATGACCTTGTTTAGCTAGTTCACCACATGTCAACACCCGATCAAGTGCTTCATCACCTGTTGGTGGACCATAATCAAACGCAGGGAAGTTTAACTCACGATGTAATATAGCTAACTGATAAGAGATTGCTACAACCCAACGGCGTCTCATTTCTCGGTTATTTGCATCCAATAGAATGCCAATAGAGGAGTCAGTGCTGCGCACAGAGAAAGCATATTGGCGATCAGGACATTGTGAACCAAATAACATTTTACATAAGCAATCTTTAATATAATACTCGGATCCCACACGTTTATCCATCTTATCTGTTGTGTAGAACTCAAGGCGGTCATCCTTCAACACCACGTGACGCTTTGTCCATGAGGTTAAGCCGATTGCACCTAGGTAGTGAAGGTATGAGTGAGTAAGTAAGTAAGTGAGTGAGTGAGTAAGTAAGTGAATGAGTGAGTGAGTGAGTGAGTGAGTGAGTAAGTGAGTGAGTGAGTCAATGGGTACCTTTTTCCATTCTTGACAATTCGCCGCGCATGATAATCCCTCTTGGGTGCCTTCTAATAGCTTCCGTTAGGATTTGTTTGCATTTAGTGGCATCATCTTTAGCACTTAATGTTATGAACCAAAGTCGTCGACGAACATCAAGACCTTCTCTATTTTCAGGAACCCATTGTTCATCATGTGGTTCTAGTACACCATGAGACCAGTCTATAAGCGTGATGAATGGGTAAGTATAAGTAAGTAAATAAGTCATGTATAAGAATACTACCTGATCGGTATTGCCAACCATGCTCATCAGTTGATGTAAGTAATAAATAAACGTATTGATGAAGCTTTTCCCAATTCTCAGGTATATCAAAAACATTTGCTAAAGAAAATAATAAGTGATTTAGTGAGCGAATGAGTAATAGTGAGTGAGTACCTGCTACTAATTCTTGAACATTAACAGTTCTTGGATCTCGTACTGGTCCTGCGGGACCAGAAGCAACTGAAAATCTTGGTGGTGTGTACTTTTGCTTTACATGACCACTGCGTAATGCTAACATAGATAAGTAAATAAGTGAATAAGTGAACAATTATAAATAAGGAGGTAGATAAATTGATGAGTAAAAGAACATTGAGTAGCAAAATGGCTAGCGAGACAAGCATGAAGAAAGAAATACTAATCAATGGGTAGTTGGTATCTATCAAGCAACCAATTTAGAGCAAGGGGTTTGCTTAGGAAGTAAAGTCAATGAGTAGTAATTAATCTTACCGTTTTCATCGTATTGTCGAGTTTCACATTCCATCACATATATAAAGCGATGTTCAACAGATTGAAGGATGGAACTTATGAAATGAGGTGTAAATGCATTCTTATTCTGTAAAAACTCCATTGTTATGTCGCTTTTCAAGTGATATTGAACCACAAAGCCTGTAGAAAAGGAAACTTTTTTCTACTTTTGTTGTGAGCCAACTTGTCGGGCCGTTCTTCCAAACAAGATACCATTTTCGCCTCCGCACACAGGGTTGGGCACAATAAACCAACATAATAGTATAATATATATAATCCATGAACAACTCCATGGGGAATATAGTATCTTGGTAATATCGCTGTTCAATCAATAAACAGTTTTATTATTTTTCATGTATTTAATTTGTAATTAAGTAGCAATAATAGATTCATTAAGCTTGTTAGTTTTATTGAAAGCATTTTTTATATTTAATCTTAAAAGAAGCTCATAAATAGGTTGACATAATATGGCAAATGGCACTCGTAATCCCTCGGAAATAAAGGAAGAGAGAACCATAAAGCAAGAAGTTTTGTATTCCTTTGACCTTGTTACAAGCGCCTGGTTGTTTTTTATTATTGGTGTGTCACAAAGAATAATAGAAAATAAAAAATGTCTGATGGTATAATTCATGGTGGGAGTGATTCCATGGTACCTGGTGAAGGAATAACAAGTGAACAAGGATATTTACGTGGACATGGAACATATATTGAAGGCGATGAGTTAATTGCTTGTGTTGCAGGTCAAATGGAAAGAGTTAATAAATTAATCTCTGTAAAACCATTAAAATCAAGGTATATAGGTGAAATGGGTGATCTTGTAGTTGGTAGAATAACCTATGTTGAAAGGTAATTACTCATTTAATCGCTAACTCGCTTATTGATACATCTTTAATCAACATTTACTTACTTATTAATAATATTAGTAAAAGATGGAAAGCTGATATTGGATCAAATAAAGACTGTGTATTACAATTATCGTCTGTAAATTTACCTGGTGGTGTACAACGTGTTCGTACCTATGAAGATCAGTTACAAATGAAGACATTATTCAAAGAAAATGATTTAATATCAGCGGAAATACAAAACATATCAAGTGATGGTGTAGTATCATTGCATACACGTAGTTTAAAATATGGTAAATTAGAAAATGGACAATTAATTGTGGTACCATCAATACTTGTCAAACGGTTGCCACAGCACTATATCTCATTGCCGATTGGCATCGATATCATTCTTGGTAAGAATGGTTTTATTTGGATAACAAGATCAATACCAGAAGAATGGAAAGTTCAAGCTGGTACAGGTATTGCCTCACTTACTTTTTTCTTATTCAATCATATACTTATTTGTGCATCAAGGTGATGATGATATAGTTCCACTAGCTGAAACATTGCAGTCATTGAAACAGCGACATGCTAATACCGAAATTTTAATAGAAGATAGAAAAAAAATTGCTAGAATAACCAATAGTATTTATGTATTAAGTGTCACGTACAATAGTATAACACCTCAGGTATAGATGATTTCACTCATTCATTCGCTCACATACGTATTCTTACTCACTCTCTCAATCGCTTGCTCACTCATGTACTCATTCACTTATTCCAGAGTATTCAGACAATATATAATTTAAGTGAAGAGTTAAATATAAGTGTGAAGGACATGCTCACGAGTAGTAATATAGCCATTCTTATATCTCAATTGTAACAATAATGTAGCCAAGTTCGTATAATTTCACTATTAGATGCTCTTTCTTGCAAAGCCTTGGGGAAAGAGAAAATAAATGCGTAATTAACAGTCATTATTATTCATATTTTATTTATAGATACATTTATAACTTAATGATGTCCATGATGATGATCATGATGGTCGTCTTTCTTAGCCTGTTCAAAACCAGATGTTTGTGTAAGTTCATATTCAACACCAGTTTGTAAGTTAGTTAAATGTTCAATTTCAACAACAATAGGTGGTTCATCAAATTGATGGACGCCTGTGCGAGTAAATGAAGTAAAAAATGAGAAATGGGTTAAGAGGTTATAAATGAATGAGTAATATTAGTACCTAATGGTGCTTCTAAAACCCATTCAAGTGTATCAAATAATTTTGGGATTCTAACTTCTATCTTTCCATCAGTACCAGATGATGGTGCAGCAGCTCCAAATGATCTAGCTGTGTTTAATAGTACACCTTTAAAGAGAGAGTGAATGAGTGTGATAAGTCAGAGATATGAAAGGGAAAGCGTATGGGAGAAGTAATTGATACATATAGGTAGTGATGAAATTAGAAATGACAGGAATAAAGTAAGATAAGTGACTACGTGAAAGAAAGCGTTTATAGGATGACGATAGGGATAATGGCGGTTATCATTACCTCTACGGACGCAACTGGCAGCAACTTTGGCTAACATTTTCCCTTCTCTTTCTTTTCTACCTTTCTGTTTTGCAATTTTCCCTAACCAACAACATGGTGAGGCCGGTTGAAAAAGAAGAGAAAAGTAGTGACTAAATAAAGTAAGAGAAGAAATTGAATAGAACAAGCTTATAAAATTGTTTACTAAGGCATTTGTTTAGTTATTCATCCCTTAAGTTTTGTCACACTAAGTAAATGCTAATAAAATATTTATATTTAGTAGAAATTACAGTTAAGAAATGACTTTATAACACGATTCTTACTGTGTTATATGATATCTACTAGATGATTACTAAGATCACGTCACATGGGACAGGACCGGTCCCTTGGACTACACTCGGATGAGGAAAAGTGTCAATTCTAAAATACAAAAAAAGACAATTGCGAGCAGAAGAGAAGCAACAAAACAAAGGAAATGGCAACAAAGAAGAATCTTTCATTAAACCTCCCAGGTATACACACATGCACTCCCACTTATAAATGCATTTTACATTCAAATAATAACTTAATCAATGACATCGTCATACTTTACACTCCTGTACACTTACTCACATTCCAATTCATTTGCTAACTAATTTGCGTTAAAGAGGAAATAACATCTAATAAGAACAATCATCAATCAGAAATGGTTGTAGAAAATACTCCAACATTCTTTCATATATTATGGGAGCGATGTAAGTTATTTTATAGTTCATGTATTTGCTTCTTGTTAATTTTAGTTGCATTTACTGGCATTGGTTCAAGATGGTAAGTTCGTTATATCATTTTCTTTAAATTAATAACAATTATAACTAATTATAATACAATATTTATACTTATAGGTGCGTTCTTCAAACTCATCCTGCAGTAAGTTTCATATTGCTGTTCCTTGCTTTAATTCTGCTCGCATACGTCGAGGCGTTACACTATGCATGTGTAGCCATTGAAAAATGGGATATGAATAAGTAAGTATTGATATACATAATATAATCATCTAATACTAGCTCAATCACTAACTAACACACTTACTCTCATACTCACTTACTAATTACTGTATAGGTACAAAGAAGCATTCCCAAAAGCTTACAATTGCTGGAAACTAGTTGATACACCACAAAAAGTGAAGAAATTTCTAGTTGGAAGACAATTCTTTGTTATATTTGTTGTCTTTTTAATCGCTCAATTGACCTCATTTCCTGGTATGCTAACTCACTTACTCGTTCACTCACTTACTTACTTACTCACTCACTTACTCACATAGGAATTCCGCACGATTTCTTGGGTATGCCGCGAATTTTAGTTGTATTGTTAGTGGAAACAGGGTTGCCAGGATTAGCTATTGTCTTGACATTTGGTCAACTAGTTAGTCAAATTTATGTTGAAGAGTTTACACTACCATTTTTGAACTTGTACGGTTGTGAAGCTGTCATTCGTCTCTCGCTATTCACTGAATGGATTGGAGTGTGCAACTTTAGTTGGTTTTTATATCATGCTTCGTCATATCTATGCTGCCGTACCATCCGCAAGGCCAAGGCAACACTTGATACCTCTCCTGATACAGGTAACATCCCATTACATCACCATCATAAGCTTATTGACTTACTAACATCACTGTCATAGTACTTGTTGAGAATGGCACTAATGAGCCACTGTCTCCTACCGCATTGAACAGAGGTCCTGACTATGTATCTGTCTCCGCTGGTTTTGATGAAGACGTACCTAACAGGTGAGCCATCACTTCACCAACAACTACTCAATTACTTACTCACTACTCACACATCTAGCCTGTTTGATTATGCCAAGTATTTATGGTCTACATTTGCTACAATTGGGTCAGTATTTTTGATATTATACGGCATATCATTAGATGCGTATGTGTTACCAACACCTGTTGCTGCTACATACTTCATATTTTTCTTGGTATTAACAATCCTATTCTACTTGGAAGGTTTAATGATAGCTATCGTTGCAACACAATATTGGGACAAAGAAACATGGAAACAATGCTATCCTCGTGCTTACATGCTGCATGAAATTATTAATCGTCCAGATAATGTCAAGCGATTTATCATTGGTCGCCAATTTTGCACAGTACTAACTGGGTTTATCTTAGCACAAATTACCACTTTCTATAAGTGGGAATCCACTGGTTATGATCCTGTTTTATTCTATATTGTAGTAAAATCAGGATTAATTGGTGTATTAACTGTTCTTGCATTTGGTCAATTAATGCCTGAGTTACTAGCTCAAGAGTATCCGTTACGATTCATGAATATGCCTGGATCATATTCCGTGTGTGTGGTGTCATTATTTTTTGATGGTGTTGGTGTTGGTCACGCTGCATGGTCATTCTATTACTTCACTCGTGGTATGTTGCTATTAACTTACTTATATTTCTATATTTCATTCACTTACTTATTTATTCTATAGGTGTTTTCTGTAAATCTATCATTAGTCATGGTGATAGTCATGGTATTAAACAAGAAATACGACAAGTTAGATCGGCTGAATTACTTGCAGCTACTGGATCACCATTAGGAGAAACAAGTACCAAAACAAGTTTCAAATAATCTAATACCGAACCCTTCTCATACCATGATATCGAATCCAAGTGATAGTTAAATATTTTTACACTGTAATACACTATTAATACATTTTCCCGACATATATCTCTTACATACTCTCTAACTCTCTATTCAAACTATTCTATTTGAAGTAATATTTCAATGAAAAGATATCAGCTAAACAAGTTAATACAACATGACATGTTCCATCATCACTCTTAGGAGTTCTTTGGGGTCCACTAGGATCTCTAAAATCAATATGCCCACTATTACTGCAAATGATTGAGTAAGTAAATGAATAGTAATAAGCGAATTAAGAAATATTTGAACAAATGCATGAATTAGTTAGTAGATGAGTACCTATCTTCTTCATTTCCAGAAAGGAGACCAGAGCGAATACCATGAAATGATCGTTTCAGTTGAATAACGTCATCTGAATCAGTTGGAGAATCATTCAAAGCTTGGGCATCAGTAAAATCAACGTGTTCAACTTTTGGTTGTAGGAGCGGTGCTGTTTCACTTTCACTAGGTGTGACGACTAGGTGATAATCAAGTAAACAAGTAAGTAATGGCATATGCGCAAGTATATGTAGGAGGTAGTAAGTTAGTGAGTGATTGAGTGATTGAATAAGTAATAAGCAATCTAGAGTCAGATGATAAAAATACCTGGAACAATTGTTGATAAATCTTTAATTTTATGCACTGGAATTGCAGCCGATGATGGAATTGATATAACTGTTTCCTCTGTATCCATATCTCAATAATTCCCACAACTATTTCCTCTCTCTCTACTTCAAGATTTCTTTCAAACTTGATTCCAGGTCTGGCTGGACCAGGCTCGGGCTTGCTCAAGAATTTCAAACGAATATAAAAACGCGATAGATAGATACGCGAGTAATAAGACTTTTAATGGCATAAACTAGCAACGTTACAGTTACTATTGTACTAAAGTGTAAATATTTGAAGAGAGACGTATTAGGGATTTGCGAACGTCGGAGTAGGTAAAAAATTAAAAGTAGAAGCATCGATCGTTGCAAAGAAATGATGCGGTTTAGAGCAAGCGTATCGAGCTTTAAAGCAAGGATTCAAAATGTACCTCGTAGGATGTTTATACCTATGCCAACAATGGAGGTTAAACTATATACACCCTCTTCCTTTTCTGCATTATTAAAACTAATTTCATTTTTTACTCACTTACTCACTTACTCACCTATATAATAACAGAATTCTCTGCCTCCAGTGATTGCAAGCATATTGGCAGCTAATACAGTCGTATTTATTGCATGGCAAGGTGCCAAATCTGACCGAGAATTGCAACGTTTTATGAATCGTAATTTTGCATTATACAACAAAAATCTTAATCTACATAATCTCTACACCACCATAACATGCACATACTCACATGTATCAATTATGCACTTACTATCAAATATGGTTGGTTTATTTTTCTTTGGTCCACAAGTTGTTAGAGCTATAGGTACTCACTCAATCACTTGTGCTTTACTTAATTACTTACTTATATTCTCACTTTTTCACAGGTCCTCGGTCTTTTCTTGGTCTATATACATGCGCGGGATTTGTGTCATCAGGTGTTAGTGTTTATGAAATGAAATATGCTAGAGATTCTGTATTTTTTGGTGCATCCGGTATACCACTCACTTACTTACTCACTCACTTACTTACTTACTCACTCACTCACTCACTCACTCACTCACTTTCTTACTTACTTACTGACCCACTTACTTATTTTCATATGTACTATTCAGGTTGTGTGAATGCTATACTAGCTTTATCTGTATTACTATTCCCATATAATAGAATAATGATTTTTCCAGTTCCAATTCCAATTCCAACCCCACTATTTGCATGTATATGGTACTTTATTCACTCACTCACTTACTTCTTACTCACTTGCTCATTCATTTGTAGGATTGGTCAAGATATTATGGGTCTATATGATCCCCACTCAAATGTTGGACATATTGCTCATTTAACCGGTTCGTAACTCACTAACTCACTCACTTACCTACTCACTCACTCACTAACTAACTTATTCACTCGCTTATTCTAGGTGCAGCTACAGGTGCGGCATATTTTGTCTTGCGACGTTTTATATTACGAAGATAAGTATGCTGGTCGCATTGTGTGTGTGTATATGTTGCTTTTGTTCATAAGAGAGTGAATAGTTTGTTACTTACCAAATAATTATTTTATTCTATTAAAAATTTAATAAGTAAAGAAATAATTAACCAACTGTAATTTAAGCAGATCCTAACTCATTCATTATTGTCACCACCAAATTGGGCAGCTTCTTGTGCTTTACTCATTCATATTGATACTACCAAAACCTAAATCTTTACGTGCCTTTTCATGAACTTTACTAGGCACGCAAAGACTTTGGTTTTGGTGGTATCAATGTAAGTAAGTAGGTAAAGCACAAAAAACTGTTCAATTCGGTGGTGACAATACCATGGATAATTCATATACTTCATATATCGGTACCGTGATTTTTTCTACGACACTTCCTTTGTTGGATGATACCTAAGTACGGTAAATCCTTTTTAACATGTCAACAAACAACGAGTATATAGTTTATAAAGGTGAAAGTGATAGTGATGATGAAGATAAAAACAAATATGGACATGCTGAAAGACAAGCAGAGTTGAAGAAAAGGTTAGAACAATTGGATGAAGGATTAAATTTTTTAAGGAATAAAATTAATGAATATAGAAAAAACTGGAAACCTGGTGATGTATCACAATGTATGACACAATTTTACCGTAATAATAATAATAATAATAATAATAATAACATATCCGATAAAGAAACTGTGAATAAAACTGATGCACAGTCTTGCAGCAATGATGGACAGGACAGCCATAACACTGAAGTACAAGCCGTGTCTCAAATTGAGTAAGTGAGTAAGTGAGTGAGTTGGTTCTCCTCCTCTTCGCTATCAGGTTAAGTTGTGACAAGAAAAGGTGCGGGAAAATCATTTCTTTATACATTTTGTAAATAAAAACTTTCTTAATCTTTCAGGAAAATCTCTCACTTCTTTAAAAGAAGGAAAGTAATTCACGTCAATTATCTGCAGACCACAAACCTGAGTGAGTGAGTGAGTGAGTGAGTAAGTGAGTAAGTAAGTAAGTAAGTGCGCACTGCATGTACCTGCTCTGTCTTATTATCATCGCTTATAAT
>JACCDO010396397.1_pt1 | contig 10419 bp, 5 predicted proteins | sample 7446101 | NCBI WGS metagenome assembly JACCDO01 (sample SAMN15323440, study PRJNA562643) | freshwater metagenome | isolation source: river surface water | place: USA:Blue River Watershed | collected 2017-08-16
CGTGGCCATCAAAGTCATCGAGCGTGGAAATTTTGACTACGAAGATGTTTTAAGATTCCAAAGGGAAGCGGCCCTCATGAGCCGTCTTCGTCATCCCAATATTATTTCTTTCCACGAACTTGGACTCTACCGCCCCGAGAACCCCGATGGTTCGAAGGTGGTTGGTGGTTATTACATAGTTATGGAAGTCGCCCAAGGTCACGATCTCAAAGAATCGCTGACCAAAGGTGGCCGTAAGCGTCTCGACTTCTTCTTCGAACTGGGACTTCAAGTCTCAGCGGCTCTCGAATATACCCACGGTAAAAACATCATTCATCGAGATATTAAGCCGCAAAATATCATTATCGAGCGCTCCAATGATTCCGAAGGTGGCCTGCATGTTAAGGTTCTCGACTTCGGTATCGCTCTACTGGGCGATCTTGACCTTTATTCCTCGGACGATCAAGGTGCCGCTGATATCGCCGGAACACCTCTTTATATGGCGCCGGAGAATTCTAAATTCCTGGATGCTCCCATCGATCATAGAGCCGATCTTTATTCACTCGGCTGTATGCTCTATGAAGTCCTTGCAGGTAAGCCGCCATTCTCAGGAACTGCTAGGGAGCGACTTGCTCGGGAACATGCTCAAGCTGTCCCTGAGTCTTTGACCATCATCCGACCGGATATTCCTGATGTGGTCAATGATATAGTCATGAAACTGATGGCGAAGAATCCCAAGGATCGTTATCAAACAGCCTTTGGACTTCACGTTGATCTACAGCGTGTGCGTAAGATGCTCGGGAGCGATAGGGCTCGTCGCCAGAGATTTTTGCTAGGTCGCTACGATAGGTTGAATATACTCCCAAGTTCCATTCCTATGGTGGGTCGAGCCGAAGACTTCGATACCTTGGTCAGCAACTATAACGCTATTGCGAAAGATACGGGACGAAGTCGGCTAGTCGTTGTACGGGGACCGGGTGGAACCGGCAAAACTCGCTTGATGAAGGAGTTTCGAGCCTATCTCGGCAAGAATAAAATCCGCTATATTTCGACAAGTTTCTCTCGTCATGAGAACAACTTGCCATTTAACGCCCTTGCCAATGGTTTCAATGAATACCTAGTTCATGTCTATAAAACCAATCCTATCGAAGCCGAAGAGATTCGCCGCAAAGTAAAGACCTTGCTCGGTCCTACCGGCAAAATGCTCGCATCTGTCGTGCAAGGATTGAAGCCATATCTGACTGACGATCCCGATGACAAGGCGACGATTGCGACGGACCTTGACCTCGATAAAGAGGGTGATTTTGCTGACTTTGCCAAGGCATTTTCTGACTTCACTCGCTGCCTTACTAACGAATCAGAAACCGTTGCCTTCTTCTTTGACGATATGCATTGGGCCGATGATAAGAGCCTTGAACTCATCGATCGCTTCATGTCTTATAACAACTCTCAGCGATTCTTGCTCATCGTGTCTTATCGAACCCTTGGTGTGCAAATCGGCCCGAGCTTTCAAAGCTTTTTGACCAAGTTCGCGAAACTCCGTCGCCGCTATCAAGAGATTGATATGGGGGCGCTATCTGAGCCGTCAGTTGCCGAACTCAGTCGATCGATTCTAGGTCTGAACAAGAGTCCTGATAAATCGTTCGTCAACTTCCTATCACAGAAAACGGCGGGTAATCCCCTTTATCTCCTCGAGCTTCATAGAAGCTTGGTCTTCCAAGAGATGTTGAGTCTCGATGATCAAGGCCGCTGGCGCATTGAGTTTGAGGAAATCAATCGCAGTGAAGTCAATTCTAACTCGATTGATTTGCTACTCAACCGTCTAAGTGAGATGAATGAAGATGATAGGCGCGTTCTGGAGATAGCCGCTGTCATCGGTATGCAATTCAGTTCGGACACTCTCGAAGCCTTGCCAGGCGCCGAGCACGATCGCATTCGCACAGTTCTCTACAAGGCGATGAGTTCCGGTATACTCATCTTGAGTCAAGATCAAATACGCAATAATTTGGGTCCAGCTAGACGGTATGGATTCATGCACCGCAGTGTGCGTGAAGCCTTGATCGACGGCATGCATGATGACCGAAGAATGGAAGTTCATCGCATCGTCGCCCAGCATCTAGAGGCCAACGCGACTCCAAATCGCGCCCAAGATATCTTTGCTCTCGCTCATCATTTCTTCCATGCGGCAAAGTCCGTGACAAATCGCAGCCAAGAAGTCTTTGTCAAAGCGATGGAATACAACCTCAGAGCCGGACGTAAGGCCCTTGAGATCAACTCTAAGCTCACGGCTCAGCGCTATCTTGAAAATAGTCGATCGATGCTGCCTTTGATCAAAGACCACAACAAAAATATTCATATCGCTCAAAAGGCGATTTATCACTCTTTGGCTGATATCCAGTTTGCTCAAAGAGAGTATAACGAAGCGATCAAACTCTATGCTGACCTTCGTAAGATGAAGCTTAGCACGAATGAGTACGCCTATATTGCCTTCAAACTCACCCATCTAAATCTGGTGAGTGGTAATGTAAGTGCATCACTTAAAGAGATGGCACAAAGTTTTGCGAAACTTGGTTTTCCACCGATTACTCTTGGCTGGAAAACGACAGCTCGATTTGTTTGGCAGATGGCGCAATCCATAGTTCTTCCCATCAAGCAAACTATGCCCGGTCGAGCCCTTATGCGATCTGATCCTGGTTCGGAAAAGTTCCATCCGCTATCGCTCTATCTTCTCGGCCAACAGGCAGGTATGGCCTACGATAAACGGATAGCGATTGCTTATCACTTGGAGATACTGGAGCAAAGTGTAAGACATCGTTTGCCCGAGAATCTTGTACTGCGCTTAATCTCAGATCACGCTATCATGCTCAGTTATTTTGGCTTCCAGAAGCGAGCCTACCAGTTCTTAGAATTGGTTTTCGAAGCTGGAAAACAAAAGTCGAGCCAAACGATGGTAGCCTACGCGACCTATATGCAAACTCTTTTGGTCGACCAGTATCAAGGTAAACTCGAAGACCCTCGTTATAGTCTCGAACTGATTCAAGCAAGTCTTGATACTCAGGACTTCCAGCTGCAGGCTATGCAAGAGCGTATCTTCCGTATCGTGATCTTTATGTTTGCTGGTCAAGGGCGAGAGCTTACAAAACTCTTCCAATCCCTCCCGAACCTTCTAACTGTGCGGCACTGGTTGACGGCTAAAGCCGTTGCCATTTATCTCTTCTGGCTCTTACTCTCGAACTCTCGCGAACTCATCGTGAGTTATGGCGGGTTTGTGAAGAAGAGGAACTCCAGTCGTCATCATCGCCGCGGGGATCTCTTCTATCGCGTTATTGAAGCTATCGTATCTTTGGCAGCAGGCGAGCGGGAACATGCACGAACTGCTTATTATATGATCCTTGTAAATTTTAAAGATGATATCGAATCACCCCTTTTATTACCGAATGAAATCGATTTCATATTCCTCTTCTTGGCCGTCTTCCCTGATATCTTCGCCTACGAGTACGGCGATGAACTGTGGCAAAAAGAAGAGACTAGGCCGAGCCTAGAGAAGCTCCTACAGATGGCGAAACATCCTCGCCACGAGCGCCGCGCTGTACCTAAACTTCTGCAATCCAAACTAGTCGAGCGACTTGGCAAGAAAGGGGCGAAGCTTTATCTCGATATCGCACTCAAACGCAGCAAGATTTCTCAGCAGCCATTGATCGAGCTATTGATACATATGTACTTTGGTCGTCAGCTCGCTCAAGAGAAAGCGATGCTACGCGCGGATTATCTCGGCATGGCCGATGAAGCCGCCCGAAGACTCGGCCTTGAGCTAGTCACCAGTATGATACGTAAAATGCGCAAGGATCTTGGTCAAGCAGCTCAGGCTATGCTCGAGATGCGCGTCGAGGAGTTCCATCCTCAGCTGCCGATACCTGTGATTGACCCAATGATCATTCAACATTTACAAATCCTGCCGCGACTGCAGCCCGAAACTGTGAGTTTCGAAGATGCTCGACGTAGCGTTTTCGAGCTAATTCGCAGCCGAATTGAAGTCGAGCATATTTATCTTGTGACCAGTCAGGATATTCGTAGTTTCGAAGAACGAGAGCGTCCGCCGGTCGATCGCCATCAAGAACTTGTCGCTTACGTAGCACCTTACTTTCACCTGCGTTCGTCCTTGACCATTCCTGTTGGTGATGCGCCTTGGCGTCAGAAGTTCTCGAGTCCTTATCGTCCCACACCCAAGCCGCAGGGTTTCCGAGCCGAGGTTACTTATATCAGTAACTCAACGCAGAATGATTCTTTGCCAGCATTCCGCGAAGCTGATGGAGATGCAACAAGGGAAAATACGGCGATACTGCCTGCAGGCGATAGTTTGACCAATCCGACCGCTGAAATCAAAATTGAGATGGAAGATCAATCGTCCAATGGCAGAACCATGAACACTCTGGTTCCCATTCGTTATGCCCAGCAGAATTTGGGGCTGCTCTTCTTAGATTCCGCAAAATTCCAAGATGAAGATTCGACCAAGCTAAGACAAGCTCTCGATACCTTGGGCGCTGAGATTGGGATTTGGATGCGAAACTATCTCCCGCAAGAAGCCAAACCCGAAGAGTTCCCACTCCTCGATTATCATGGCAGTGGCTATAGCCTCGAGCCATGTAACTGGTTACACATTTGGGAGCAGGGCGTATTGCGCAATGCACGTGAAAACTCTTGGTACCTTGGGCTCAATCTCAGTGAGAGTAGCTATATGATAGTCTACTGCCGACTGAATGGACCCGAAGAACTCCGAGCGGGACTGAGTGCTATGCTTTGGCACGAGGTCTTAACCTTGCGAACTCTTTTTGCCGGTGGTGGTCGAGATCACATCAGTCCAGAAGAGGTTCAGGAGTTTTTAGAGAAATATCTCAGGGCTTATCCCGGAGTGGAGAATCTCGAGGCCATAGCCTTAAGCTTTAGTATCATCCATCGATACACAGGTGAGATTTGGTCAGGACACTTCGGATCGGCACGGCCTCTGCTTTTAGGCATCGAGAATCAGGTCATCCCTCAGGATAACGTAGTCTTGACCTTAGGCAACGATCGTTCGCTCCGTTACTGGAAGGTTCAAGCGAGTCAGGGGCAAAGAGGAATCTTCATCCTCCCCCACGATTCGAGTAAACTGGATCGTCTCGACCTTACGCCACTTCGTGAGGCCGGATTCGATAATCTCAGTTGGGATCAGAAACGCTGGCAATTTTTGGATTTCTTGAGACAAAATCTTTTAGAGGGACAGGTTCCCAGGTATTTTGTCGCAGCATCTTGGAATTTACCAGCTCAACTGACTCAGTAGGGCTGTGCGTTTAAGAGAGTTTGTGTTAAGTCTATGATTTGATGTTTGCTGCACTTGTGATATGCAACATTTGTCGGTCGTGCGGACTTAATCAGGCCAATATGCGACTATAAACGTCTCATGAGAGACTTGTTAAGGAGAAGGTGATGCCAGGTTGGACCGAATTACTCATTATCGCAGCTGTCGTCGTTCTTTTGTTCGGCACGAGCAAGCTCCCCAAACTAGGCGGCGCGATCGGGGAATCGATCAAGAATTTTAAAAAAGGCATCAAAGACGAAGAAGCTTCGACGCCACGTTTGAGCGATAAAAAAGACGACGATACCAAAGCGTGAGTCGTTATTAAGATCTGTCGCTCTCGATACCGAGGTCGTCAGATCTTTTTGTACTCTCCCCGCTCAAGCCAGTCCCTAAATGCTTTTCGAGTGACCTGTTGACCTGACGAATGGATGAGAGCTCATGCTGCAGACGGTGCTTCTTTCGAAAAAGCTTGTGATGGTCACGGGCAAAGGTGGGATAGGTAAATCCCTAGTGAGCAGTGCTTTGGCTCTTGAAGCACGAAAGCTCGGCAAAAAGGTCTGTATAGTCGAATCTTCGGCTCACGATCAAATTGCGCCTCTCTTCGGCCTAAAGCCCATCGGTCACAATCTGACCGAACTCAGTCCGGGTATCTTCGGAATCAATCTCAACGCTCAAGACAATTTCAAAGACTTTGTCATCAAGCATCTTGGCTTTGCCAAGCTCTTTGAAAAGGTCTTCACCAAGCCTATCGTGCGCTCATTTATTCAGATGCTACCAGGAATTGCAGAACTCACACTGCTCGGTCGACTCTTCTACTTTGTCGAACTCGATAAAGAGAACAAATTCGATATCGTAATTTTTGATGGCTTCGCTTCTGGACACTTCGATAGTCTTATGAAGACTCCTTCGGCTGTCATTCACTCGGGAATGACGGGACCTATCATCGACGAAACCGAACGAGTGCGAAAGTTCCTAGCTGATCGTAGCAAGACGGCAGTTGCCCTGGTGACTGTACCCGAGGAACTTATCGTCTCAGAGGCCCTCGACTTCACCCAAAAGCTCGCAAAGAATAGTCCAGCTGCTATTGAAGCCGTCATTGCCAATCGAGTTTGGCCAAGTTATCCAGAAGTTTCTCACGCAAATGTGCATCCCGAACTCAGTCCGGCGCTAGAGTATTGGCAGGCGCAGAGCGATGCTCAGGCGAAAAACCTCGATAAGCTCGCTAAGGGGCTTCATGAGATCAATAGCTCTTTGCCCTTGTTCGTACTTGAAGAAAGAGGATCTTTCCACGAGCCATTCGAGAATGCCGAGATGCTCAGCTGGATAGAGGGAGCGAAGAAAGCATGACCCAGAACTATTCTTCAACTGATGGAATGGAAAGCATACTCGACAAAAGTCGTATTGTTGTGACAGTTGGTTCCGGCGGTGTGGGCAAAACCACGAGTTCTATCGCAATGGCTCTAATCGGGGCCAAGCTTGGGAAACGTGTTGGGCTTTTGAGCATAGACCCAGCTAAACGATTAGCCGATGCGCTCGGAATCAAGCTAGGGAGCGAACTCACTCGAGTTCAACTCAAAGCTGAGATTAAGGGTAGTCTCGACGCCGCTATGCTCGATCAGAAAGCTGTTTTTGATGAGATGGTTCGCCGCTTTGCACCGAATAGTAATGTCGCTGAGAGAATATTTCAAAATTCAATTTATAAAGAAGTATCCTCTAACCTAGGCGGACCTTTGGAATACATGGCTCTTGCCAAACTCGAGTCGATGCTACGCTCCAAACAGTACGATCTCATTATCGTCGACACTCCTCCCGATTCTCACGCTCTCGATTTCTTGGCTAGGCCAAATATATTGGCTGGCTTTATTGAATCTGGAGTCATGAGTTGGATGATCAAGCCCTTTCACTTGGCTCAAAAGCTAGGGGCCGGTGCGATATTCAAAGCTGGCGGCAAAGTGATGAGTGGCATTTCCTCGGTGACAGGTGTCAAGATGCTTAAGGTCTTGGCCGAATTTTTGGTGCTCATGGAAGAAGTCATCATCGGCTTCAACCGAGTGGGACGCGATGTTTCGCAGGCACTCAAAGCCGATACGACTGGATTTGTTTTGGTTTCGGCGCCATATAACAACGCGGTGCGTTCAGCGTCTCATCTCTTGCAAGAGCTTAAGACGAATCACTATCCACTCTTAGCCCTCATCATGAACCGTAATCTTCCCTTTACGCTGCAAGGGGCTGTCGAGACGATTAAGGGCGGGGCCGAGAGTTTGGAAGCGGAATTGATTCCCGGTCTGAAAGTACTTGAAAACCGTCAGCGTTACGCGGCATCTCTGACTGATGAGCTTTATACCAAAGCCAAGCTGTCTCAAGGAAAAGACGTCCATCTTCTCCTTTTAGAAGAGCAGGGACAAATGATACATTCAGAGGACACTCTCTGGGGATTTGTAGATGCCCTTTGCCAAGCAAGGCGTTTTCAGTCAGCCTGAGCCCACTTTTTGAGGACTGTGTGAGTTCAAGCGCTTTAGTTAAAAACAAAGAAAAACCGAACGCCTTCGTTCGCTTAGTCACCTGGGTGGGTGAGCAGATCGTAGGAGCCATTGCAGGTCTGGGCTCCTTTCTGCTTTTTATCGTTTATGTCTTGAAAGAAGCCTTTCATCCCCCCTTTCGCGCCCGCTTGATATTTCAGCAGATGTTTTTTATCGGTAATGAGTCGCTGTTCATCATACTCATGTGCGGTTTTTTTATTGGTGCAGCAGTCAGTCTGCAAGTGGGAACGGTCTTTACACTCTTCGGAGCCCAATCCATGGTTGGAGCTGCCAATGCTAAAGCTTTGGCACGCGAGCTCTCACCTCTTATGGCAGGTTTTCTCATCGCTGGTCGTGGTGGAGCAGCTATGACTGCTGAGATTTCTACTATGAAAGTTAACGAACAAATCGACGCTATGGAAGCGATGGCGGTGGATCCTGTTGGATATCTTGTGGTTCCGAGATTCTACGCTTCGGTTCTGATGCTGCCTTTGCTAGTCGGTATTTTTAATATCAGCGGTCAGTTTGCATCAATGATCGTAGCGATGAATATCTTCGATATCGATATTGGTACCTTCTTCGACAAAATGCTCAGGATAGTCAGCTGGCACGATGTCTGGGATGGTTTGCAAAAGTCGCTTATCTTTGGTGCGGTCATATCGATAATTGCTTGCCGCTTCGGGCTAAACGCTTCGGGTGGTGCCAAGGGCGTCGGTCAAGCAACGACTAATGCGGTTGTTACGACTCTCCTCGTTCTCTTGCTTGTCGACTTCATCATCACCTACATACAGATTGTATTCAAATGACAGAGCACACAGCGATACCGCGGTCGAAGGCCGACCCAATTATCGAATTCAAGAAGGTGACCAAGATCTTTGGTACCTTTAAGGTTCTCGACGAACTGGATTTGAAAATTCCAAGAGGCAAAATCACTCTGATTCTTGGCAAATCAGGCGAAGGCAAGTCCGTTACGATCAAGCATATTATGGGGCTCTTGAAACCAAGCTCAGGTAGAGTCTTTGTCGACGGTCACGATATTACCGATTACGAAGAAAAGCAGTTGCGTGAGCTACGTAAAAACTTCGGTATGCTCTTTCAGATGGCTGCGCTCTTTGACAGTCTTTCCGTCTTCGAAAATGTTATCTTTCCCCTTCGCGAACACAGCAAGATGAGCATGGATGAAATGACGGCTCGTGTGAAAGAGGTTCTGGAAGCGGTAGGTTTGCCTGGGCTCGAGGAAAAAATGCCCAGTGAACTGTCGACGGGTGAGAAAAAACGCGTGGGTCTCGCGAGAGCCTTGGTTCACAAACCCGAGGTTATTCTGTACGATGAGCCGACCACAGGGATGGACCCTTTGGTTTCTGACATGATCGATAAGTTGATTGTCGAAGTGTCAAATAAGGAAAATGATTTGACTTCTATCGTGATTTCTCACGATCTTAAAGCCGCACTCGACATTGCAGACAATGTCGTGATGCTCTACAAGGGGCGAGTTCAGCTCCAGGGTAGTCCTGATGATTTTCGGAACAGTCAGGATCCGATTATCAGGCAGTTCTTTGCGGGTAAGGTCGAGGGACCGATGGAGTTTTTCTAAGCGTTACAAAGATCTTGCCGGCAGGTATACATTGCCTGCTTAAGTTTTGTGACGATCTGTCGAAGCGCATAACACGGGGAAATTTTCCCAATAAGGGGTCGCCTCTGCATGAAGGCTATGGGTACGGAATTTAAGGTCGGATTATTTACGCTGCTGGGCATCTCTGCGATTGCCATGGCGGTGTTCTTCGTCAGTCCCGAGCTCTTTGATCGTAAAGAAAAAAAGACGATTAAAACCTCGTTACGAGACGCCTCAGGTATTCTCATCAATACTCACGTGAAGACTAACGGTGTTAACATCGGTCGAGTCTCGGCGATCAAGCTCAGTGAAAACGCCACTGGCGTTGAGATGGAAGTCCAAGCGGATGTTGTCATCCCCGAAGGATCCGAAATTGCCGTGAGAACGGTCGGCTTTTTGGGTGACAAGTTCATCGACGTCGTTCGTCCTCTCCAAGGCGGCGGACAGCCGGTCGCTAATGGTGCCTTCATTCCTCCAGCCGCAAGCTCAGGAGATATTTCTGAAGTGGTTGGCAAGGTCGGCGCTATCGCCGATGACATTAAGAAAGTGACGGAAAACCTCGCAAAGGTTCTTGGCGACAAGAAGGGCGAGGCGAGAATGGAGAATATCGCGGAGAATATCGAGCGTCTGACTGAAAACGCCAAACTTATGCTCGAAGAAAACCGCAGTGGTGTCAAAGAACTCGTAGCCAACTTCCGCGAAGTATCTGTCGCTCTTAAGGAAGTTACTAACGAAGAGAATCGTGACAAGATCGATAGAATTCTGGCTAACCTCGATCGCACCATGAGCGATTTTAAGGTGACCTCGGAAAATGCCAAACTCATTACTCAGCGTATTGAAAAGGGTGAGGGTACCATCGGTCGCTTGGTTAACGATGACAAGACTGCCGATGATATCCAGGCGACACTTCGTGATATTCGCGAGGTTCTCTCGCCGGTCACTAAGCTCCAAGTCGCTGTGGAGACTCACGGAGA
>JACCDO010847378.1_pt1 | contig 10419 bp, 9 predicted proteins | sample 7446101 | NCBI WGS metagenome assembly JACCDO01 (sample SAMN15323440, study PRJNA562643) | freshwater metagenome | isolation source: river surface water | place: USA:Blue River Watershed | collected 2017-08-16
AGATGGCGATCTAGTAAAAATATCCAATGATAAAGGTGCATTGGTACTACCGGTATTAATCGAAGCAATTCATGATGATGCCGTTTGGGCTCCACGCAATTCTGCTGGATCAGAGTTATTGCGTACCTTAGGTGTTGCCTCTAATTCAGTTGTTACGGTGGTGAAGGCATGAATACATTGACAAATGCACAACTAATTGCCGGTGATCCAGGTTGGTTAATTGTCATCAAAGCTGTAATCACATTTGCAGTGTTAGTGGTATTTACACTTTTAGCTATTTGGTGGGAGCGTCGCTTTATTGGATTTATGCAAGAGCGTCCGGGACCAAACCGAACTGGTCCACAAGGTCTATTGCAGTCATTGGCCGATGGCGTGAAGTTGGCTCTTAAAGAAGACATCATTCCGAAAGCTGCCGATAAAGTGGTATTTATTTTGGCACCAATCATTGCGGCTTCAACTTGCTTCATGTCATTTGCCATCATGCCAATGACTGGAGAAGTACAGATGTTCGGCAAAACTACTGCGATGCAGATGACCGATTTACCAATCGGTGTTCTATATGTTCTTGCAGTTGCATCTGTAGGTGTTTACGGAATTGTGCTTGCTGGTTGGTCTTCTGGTTCGACTTATCCACTTCTTGGTGGATTACGTTCAAGTGCACAAGTTATTTCTTATGAAGTGGCGATGGGTCTTTCGTTAGTTGCGGTATTTATTTATGCAGGATCTATGTCAACTGGCGATATCGTCGCAGCTCAAAATAAGTGGTGGAATGTTGTTGTGCTATTTCCTTCATTTGTAATCTATTTAATTTCAATGATTGGCGAAACCAACCGTGCGCCTTTTGACTTGGCAGAAGCCGAAGGCGAACTAGTTGGTGGATTCCATACCGAATATTCATCACTTAAATTTGCACTTTTCTTCCTTGGTGAATACATCAACATCGCAACAGTTTCGGCTCTTGCAACTACGCTCTTCTTTGGCGGCTACAGAGCGCTTCCGGGACTTGGATTTACTGAGCAATGGCTTGGTGGTTGGTTCGGCATGGTCTGGTTCTTTGCAAAAGTCTGCTTCTTCTTCAATATTTTCGTTTGGGTACGTGCAACACTTCCACGTATTCGTTATGACCAATTCATGAAGTTTGGTTGGAAAGTTTTGATTCCATCCTCATTAATTTGGATTCTAGTTGTAGCAACTCTACGTGCGCTTTCTGCGAACGGCACATCACGATTTGTGATTGCAGGATTTGCAGGTGGTGTAGTGCTTTTGGTTATGGCGCTTAGCTCAGCATGGGATAAAGCAAAGCAAGAAGCGAAGATTCCACCGGTGCTTGATGTGCCGGCTCCATCATTTCCTGTTCCTAAGATGCCGGAGGGTCGTTAATGTCTGAAAGATCAGAGTTGGAACCGAAGAAATTTGATATCGATAAGGTATCAACTACTCCGGTTGGACCTGCGCGCGAAGGTTCATTCTTACAGCAAGCAAAAGGTTTCTGGGTAACGCTTAGAAATGTCGGACGCCCGAGAATCACCGTTGAGTATCCAGAGGTAAAAGCGCCAACTGAAGAGCGTTTCCATGGACGTCACCAATTAAATCGCCACCCAGATGGTTTAGAGAAATGTATTGGTTGCGAACTTTGTGCATGGGCATGTCCTGCTGATGCGATTTATGTAGAAGGTGCGGACAACACTGATACAGAGCGTTTCTCACCAGGAGAGCGTTACGGCAAGGTTTATCAAATTAATTATCTTCGTTGCATTTTCTGTGGCCTTTGCATTGAAGCCTGTCCAACACGTGCTCTAACAATGACAAACGAATATGAATTAGCAGATCGCACTCGCGATAAGTTGATTTTTGAAAAAGATGATTTACTGGCGCCACTTCGCAGTGGAATGTTGCAACCTCCACATCCAATGTATCCAGGTACTGACGAAGGCGATTATTATCGCGGAAAAGTTACTGAAGCGCACTCCTCACAGGCTAATAACCAGGAGGCCAAGTAAATGAATTTGGTGCTTGAAAATTTAGGAACTACTGGCACGCCTGAAGCAATTCAGTTTTACATAATGGCGCCGCTTGCAGTTGCTGCAGCATTGGGAATGTTAATTGTAAAAAAGGCAGTGCACTCTGCAATTTTGATGGCATACGTGATGCTTAGCTTGGCTTTCTTCTATATTGCACAAGATGCGGCATTCCTCGGAATTGTTCAGATTGTGGTTTACACCGGCGCCGTAATGATGCTTTTCTTATTTATTTTGATGTTGGTTGGTGTCGATTCTAAAGAATCTCTAGTTGAAACCATTAAAGGTATTCGATTAGTGGCAATTCCAGCATCTCTTGGAATTGGCTTGCTTTTAGTTGCTTTGATCGGAAAAGCAACTTTTGGTTTTCCAGCAAATGGTTTGGAAAATGCAAATGCTGATGGCAACGTGCAAGCAATCGCATACAAATTATTCTCAACTTACGTATGGGCATTCGAAGTAGTCTCGGCGCTATTGATTACTGCCGCATTAGGCGCGATGGTTTTGGCGCATAGCCAACGAGTAACACCACGTGCAACGCAAAGAGAGTTAGCCGTTCGTCGATTCCGTGGCGAAAGCCTTAGCGATGCAGCTGGAAAACCAGCACCTGGCGTATTTGCTCGCTACAACGGCGTCGATGTTCCAGCTCTTTTGCCAGATGGAACTCCAGCCGTTGAATCAATTAATGACACCTTGAAAGCGCGCGGGACCATTCGTGATCCTCGCCAATATTCATTAAATGAAATTGCGAATACAGAAGGAGAGGAGCGCTAAATGAATCCAATAAATTATCTTTATTTAGCTTCAATCCTCTTCACAATTGGAGCAGTTGGAGTAGTGGTTCGACGTAATGCCATCGTGGTGTTTATGTGCATCGAATTAATGCTTAATGCAGGCAATCTGGCCTTCGTAACTTTTGCACGTATCAATGGAAATATTGAGGGCCAAGTTGTTGCTTTCTTTACGATGGTGATTGCGGCTTGCGAAGTAGTTATTGGTCTGGCGATTATCGTGACGATTTATCGCTCCCGTCGATCTGCATCGGTAGATGATGCAAGTTTGTTGAGTCGATAATGATTGGTTACTTAATCGGATTACCTTTGCTTGGCGCGGCCACACTTTTAATTGGTGGTCGTCGCACAGATAAATGGGGACACCTACTTGCTACTGCGCTATCAGGATCTTCTTTCCTACTTGGACTGAAGTTATTCAACGATATGTTGGCGCTACCGACCGAAAATCGCGCTATGACCCAGAAACTCTTTACCTGGATACACGTTGGTAATTTCCATGTCGATGCTGGGTTGTTGCTAGATCAACTATCAATCTGTTTCGTCCTACTAATTACTGGCGTAGGCACACTAATTCATATTTATTCAATTGCCTATATGTCTCATGATCTAGATCGTCGTCGCTTCTTTGCATACCTAAACCTCTTCATCTCTGCGATGTTGCTTCTGGTGTTAGGCGATTCTTATTTAAATCTATATGTAGGTTGGGAAGGCGTTGGACTTGCTTCATATCTACTAATTGGTTTCTGGAATCAAAAACCAGCTTATGCGACTGCAGCTAAAAAAGCATTCGTCATGAACCGCATTGGTGACATGGGGCTCTCTTTTGCAATCATGATTGCATTCGTAACTTTCGGGGCAATTTCATTTGAAGAGATTGAAAAACACGCGCATCATGCATCCACCGCAGCGCTGACTGCAATAGGAATAATGTTGCTAATTGCCGCAACTGGTAAATCTGCTCAATTCCCACTTCAAGCATGGCTTGGTGATGCGATGGCTGGCCCAACACCTGTGTCAGCTCTTATTCACGCGGCAACCATGGTTACTGCTGGTGTCTATTTAATTACTCGATCAAATTTTATTTTTGATTTAGCTCCTAATGCGCAGACTGCCGTCGCTGTAGTTGGTGCCATTACGCTTCTATTTGGTGCGTTAGTTGGTACCGCGAAAGATGACATCAAGAAAGCACTTGCAGCATCAACCATGTCGCAGATCGGTTACATGATTCTTGGTGCTGGCCTTGGACCAGCTGGTTATGCATTTGCAATCATGCACTTATTAACTCACGGCTTCTTTAAGGCAGGAATGTTCCTTGGTGCCGGTTCGGTGATGCATGGAATGAACGATGAAGTAAATATGCGCAAATATGGTGCACTTCGAAAGTTCATGCCAATTACTGCAATTACCTTTGGTTTTGGATATCTAGCAATTATTGGAGTGCCACCTTTTGCAGGTTTCTATTCGAAAGATAAATTAATAGAAGTTGCACTTAATGCCGGTGGCATGAAGGGATATCTATTAGGCGGCGCGGCGCTAATTGGCGCTGCTATTACTGCTTTCTATATGTCACGTGTTGTAATTCTTACCTTCTTTAGCAATAAACGTTGGGATGACAATGCGCATCCACACGAATCTCCGATTTTGATGTGGTTACCAATGGCGATTCTTTCAATTGGATCAATCGCTTCTGGTTTCTTATTTACTAACGGCGATGCGCTACAGAATTGGCTAGCACCAGTAGTGGCTTCTCATTCTGAGCATGCCGAACATCATGAATTGTTACCTCCACTTACAGTTAGCTTAATTGCACTTACTTTGGTTGCAATAGGAGTTGGCTACGCAATATTCAAATATCGCGCAGAATCCAATCCAAATGCTCCTGAAAATGTCTCAATGTTTACGCGAATTGCTCGTAAAGACTTGATGCAAGATGCATTTAACGAAGCGGTATTTATGCGTCCTGGCCAGGCCCTAACCAAATCATTGGTTTCAATCGCTGAGAATGTCATTGATGGCGCAGTAACTGGAGTAGGAAGCTCGGCAGTTGGATCAGGGCAACTACTTCGCAAGTTACAAAATGGTTTTGTTCGTAGCTATGCAGCGATGATGTTGGTTGGTATAGCACTTCTTCTTATTGCAATCTGGGTGGTAACACAATGAGCTTCTTGACGTTATTAGTATTGCTACCACTAATTGGTGCTGCATTAGTGGCAACAGTTAACAAAGAGAAGGAAGATGCCATAAAGAAATTGGCTTTCCTAACTACTTTGGTAGTTGCAGTGGCCGGAATCGCACTTGCATTGCAATTTGATCGCAGTGACGCTGGTCTGCAATTTGTAGAGAAGCGTTCTTGGATTCCTGCATTTGGAATCAATTACGCGGTTGGAATTGATGGCATCGCATTAGTTCTGATTTTGATGTCTGTAATTTTGGCACCAATTGTGGTGCTTGCCGGTTGGAATGAAGCCACCGGTGGTCGTTGGTCAGTAAAGACTTTCTATATTCTGATTCTGGTGCTTGAGACCATGATGATTGGCGTATTTGCAGCAACAGACGTTTTCCTGTTCTATGTTTTCTTCGAAGCAATGTTGGTACCGGTTTATTTCCTCATCGGTGGTTACGGAACAGGCGAGCGATCTCAAGCAGCAGTTAAGTTCTTGCTTTACAGTTTGCTTGGAGGCTTATTGATGTTGGCATCAATAATCGGCCTTTATGTAATTGCAGGATCGCAAGTAGGACGCACTTTCGACATAGGTGCACTATCAACTCTTCAGATCGCACCATCAACACAGAACTGGTTATTCCTAGGTTTCTTTATAGCCTTTGCAATCAAAGCTCCATTATGGCCATTCCATACTTGGCTTCCAGATGCTGCAAATTCAGCTACACCGGGAACTTCAGTATTGCTACTTGGCGTCTTGGACAAAGTCGGAACTTTCGGAATGATCCGTTACTGCTTAACACTTTTTCCTGATGCAACTAAGACATTTACTCCAGTAATTTTGGTGCTCTCTGTCATCTCAATTATTTATGGTGCATTCCTAGCAATCGGACAGCGCGACATTAAACGATTAATTGCATTCACTTCGATTTCTCACTTTGGTTTTATCACCATGGGAATCTTTGCGATGACTTCACAAGGACAAAGTGGTGCGACTTTGTATATGTTTAACCACGGCTTCTCAACCGCTGCTCTCTTCTTGGTTGCAGGTTGGATGGCATCGCGTCGCGGTTCGTCGACCATTTCAGATTTTGGTGGATTACAGCGCGTGACTCCGATAATGGCTTGGTCGTTCTTCTTGGCAGGAATGTCATCTCTTGCACTTCCTGGATTATCAAGTTTCGTCAGCGAATTCTTAGTGTTAGTCGGAACTTATACACGTTATCCAGTTGCAGCCATTATTGCGACCTTTGGAATTGTTTTGGCGGCACTTTATATATTGATTCCAGTACAAAAAGCGCTACACGGACCAACTACGCCAGGAAATGAAAATCTTCCTGATTTAAATATTCGTGAAAAAGTTGCGATTGCGCCAGTAATGGCAATCATCATTGCACTTGGATTCTTCCCAGCTCCGCTACTTAATGTAATAAACCCAGCAGCAGAGGCAACCATTTCCGCACTTGGATTTAGCGATCCAGCACCAACTATTGATTCAGTAGGAGAGCACAAATGAGCGGCTTCATAGCGCCAGTACTAAATTACGCAATTCTGGCGCCAATAATTGTCGCACTTACCGGAGCTGTAATTGGCGTTTTAGTTGAGGCCTTTGCATCCCGAACAAAGCGCGCTTCGCTACAGTTAATAATCACTCTAGTTACGCTGTTTGGCTCGCTCTTCTTCGTAATCACAAATCGTGGCAAGGAAGTTACAGATGCTGCAGGAGGTTCAGTTACATTTGATGGTGCTGGCTTCTTAATACAGCTGGCCATTTTGATTATTGCAATTCTCGGAACTCTGCTCTTGGCAGATGAGAAGAATTTCACCGCAGTTGCATCAGCGCTACCAGGTTCAATTGAAGAGCAAGAAGCATCTGCAGCAGGTTTAAGAGTTACAGAGGTATATCCACTATTTCTATTCTCAGTTGCAGGCATGCTGCTCTTCCCTGTATCAACAGATTTAATAACTCTATTCGTGGCACTCGAAATGCTTTCGTTGCCACTTTATTTGATGACTGGACTATCCAGACGTCGACGTTTGATGTCACAAGAAGCGGCACTTAAGTATTTCTTGCTCGGTGCATTTGCATCAGCGTTCTTCCTATTTGGTGCGGCGTTCCTTTATGGATCTTCAGCGAGTATTACATTTGGTGGAATTCGCCAAGCAGTAGTTGGCGGAACCGGAAATAATGTTTTCCTACTAATAGGAATTGTTTTTCTTTCAGTTGGCTTATTATTTAAAGTCGGCGCAGTTCCTTTCCATGCTTGGACACCAGATGTTTATCAAGGTGCACCAACGCCAATAACTGCATTCATGGCAGCCGCCACCAAGTTGGCAGCATTTGGCGCAATGCTCCGTATTTATTATGTTTCTTTTGCAAATGCCGAGTGGTCATGGCGTCCAATCATTATGGTTATTTCAATTGCAACTATGGCCTTAGGTTCTTTGGTTGCAATTGCTCAACGTGATGTAAAGCGAATGTTGGCTTATTCTTCAATTGCGCACGCAGGATTCTTACTAACAGGCGTTTATGCACTTACTCAAAGTGGCTTGAGCGCAACCATTTTCTATTTAGCAACATACGGATTAACTACAATCGGCGCTTTTGCCTTGGTAACACTAATTCGTGATGCAAATGGTGAGGTAACTGATTTAAATCGCTGGGCTGGGTTGGCAAAACGTTCCCCACTTGTTGCATCACTATTTGCTGCATACCTACTTGGATTCGCCGGAATTCCATTGACTGCAGGTTTCATTGGAAAATTCTCAATCTTCTCCGCAGCCTATGAAGCTGGCGGAAAATGGTTGGTAATTGCTGGTGTACTTTCATCTGCAGTTGCAGCTTTCTTTTACATTCGTGTAATCGTTTTGATGTTCTTCAAAGATGCCATAGAAGATGGAACCACAGTTGTTATTCCAACAGCTCTTACTAGAAGTGTTGTATTAGTTAGCGGTGTGGCTACGATTCTTTTTGGCGTAATCCCACAACCATTAATTAACTTCATTAATACTTACTCAAGTTTTATTCGATGAATTAGTCATTAAGTTATGTCTAAATTCGGTATCCCAAGCCTTTCGCCTGAACTTGAGGCGGTAATTGCTTCGGGTTTAAGTGATACCGAAAAGATTCTTAATGAACGCATTGAAGGTAAATACTTATTTGCAAATGAAACTGCTAGACATTTAATCGTGGCAGGTGGCAAACGTTTTCGGCCATTAATTACAATTTTGGGATCATTAGTTGGAACTGGCATCAATGAACGCGTAATAAAAGCGGCGGCAGTGTGCGAATTAACTCACCTTGCAACTTTGTATCATGACGATGTAATGGATGAGGCTCCGCTTCGTCGAGGAGTAGAGAGTGCAAATAGTCGCTGGGGAAATTCCGTAGCTATTCTTACAGGCGATTATTTATTTGCGAAGATGTCACAGATATTGGCTGAATTAGGGCCAGAAGCAGTTAAGTTACAAGCCGATACTTTTGAAAGATTGGTAATTGGCCAGATATTAGAAACACAAGGCCCTAGTGATGGAATTGATCCTTTAGATCATTATCTGCAAGTAGTTGCCGATAAAACTGGTTCCTTGATCGCAACTTCATTACGTTTTGGTGCAATGTTTGCCGGTTGCAGCAAGGAAGAGATTGAAACTCTCACTCAATTTGGTGAAAAAATTGGAGTTGCTTTCCAATTGGCGGATGACATTATTGATATTGCAAGTGATTCATTGGATTCAGGTAAGACTCCTGGCACAGATTTACGTGAAGGTATACCTACCTTAGTAACTTTAAATGCCATGAAATCAAATGATCCAAAAGATGCTTCATTGAAATTGGCGTTATCTGGTCCAATCAAATCTGAAGAGAAAGTTCAGTGGGTAATTCAAGAACTTCGTGGTCATAAGTGCATGGCGGAATCAAGAACACAATTACAAGCAATTGCAAAAGAGGCGCGCGCAGCGCTAGGCCCATTGCCAATCAGTGAGAGCAGTACTGCCTTGTATTCTCTTTGTGATTTAGTTATTGACCGTATTGGTTGATTTAACTAGATCAAAAGCTAAAGCAACTAGCGCACACCAAATAATCAAGAACCCAACCCAACGGGCTGCTGGCATCGCTTCGTGATTGATCCAAACTCCAATTGAAAATTGCAGAGTTGGTGTGATGTATTGCAATAGACCTAAAGTTGAATAAGGTAATCGGGTAGCAGCGCCATTAAATAACAGTAGCGGTATTGCAGTCACTGCACCTGCTGCAGTTAAGAGCAGAGTTAATCCAAGGTTATTTCCCCATTGTCCTTGGCCACGACTACCTAAATAGAACAAGAATCCTGCATAAGGAATAAATGAGATTAAAGTTTCGATTGCCAGGCCTTCAAGCGCCCCCAAATTTAAGCGTTTTTTGATTAAACCGTATGAACCCCATGAAGCTGCAAGGGTAAGTGCAATCCAAGGCAAGCGACCATAATCAAAAGTTAGAACTAATACCCCAAGTGCGCCCATACCTACTGCCAACCACTGCAATTTGCGCAACTTCTCTTTTAACAAAATTACGCCAAAAGCAATGATAAATAAGGGGTTTATGTAATATCCAAGAGCAGCTTCGACCACATGCCCATTGTTAGTTGCCCAGATATAAACCAGCCAATTAATAGAAATTAAAGCAGAGGCAATAGTTAATCTAAGAAAAATTCTCTTAGTGAACATCAACGCAAACATATTTCGAAGTTGTTTTTGGAATGCCAAAATCAGAATACAAAAAACTGATGTCCAAGCGGCGCGATGCGAAACTATTTCTTGTGGTGAAGCGGGCTGTAGTAACGGCCAGTAAAGCGGAAAAAGTCCCCAAAGAACGTGGGCTGATACTCCGAAAGTTAAACCGAGTTTATATTTATTCAATTTGGTTATCGTTATTATCTATAGTTAACAAACTGAACGGCAAAATCAAGCGAAGCATTTTTAACAAGTGCAATTACCTCTTGCAAGTCATCTCTAGATTTACTTGACACTCTAAGTTCATCACCTTGAATCTGCGTCTTAACAGCTTTGGGACCTTCATCTTTAATTAGCTTGGCAACTTTCTTGGCATTCTCAGTCGAGATGCCCTCTTTGAGTGGAACATTTATTTTTGTCAGCTTGCCAGATTGCTGTGGCTCAGATGGATCCAAATGCTTTAAAGAGACATTTCGTTTGATCATCTTCTCTTTTAAAACTTCTAGGGCAGCTTTTGCGCGCTCTTCGGTTTCGGATTCAATTTTTATTGTTTCGCCCGCCATCTCTAGCTTTGTGCCGGTACCTTTAAAATCGAAGCGGGTATCTAGCTCGCGGGATGCTTGATTGACCGCGTTATCTAATTCCGCGCGATCAATTTTTGAAACGATATCGAAACTGCTATCAGCCATGTGTGCAACGCTATCAAAAGAAAAACCCGCCTCACGCATGAGGCGGG
>JACCDO010879871.1_pt1 | contig 10419 bp, 8 predicted proteins | sample 7446101 | NCBI WGS metagenome assembly JACCDO01 (sample SAMN15323440, study PRJNA562643) | freshwater metagenome | isolation source: river surface water | place: USA:Blue River Watershed | collected 2017-08-16
CCATCCACGGAGCCCTCTTCGAGTCCGTCGATCATCTCATCGGATGAGTCCAGCTGCGCCCGTCTCGGCTGAAAACCGATCTCCGAGCTCCCGTTAGCGCTAATCAACTGATTAGGAGCTACATCACCTGAGGCGCCTTCAGTCATAACAGGAACCGAATCCTGAGACGTTGTTACCGGAACTTGAGTTGACCGGGGAGCAATGAGTCCCTTCGGCGCCTGTGGTTGTTGCGCCCCGGGCCCTCGCTCTCGATCCCGATTCCGATCCCGACCGTGGCGTCGATTCCGATCCCGGCCGTGCCGGTTCCGACCTTGGGGCTCTCCCTGAAGATCTCCTCCATTGCTAGCGAGAGGCTCACTCCGCTCTGCGACCAGACCTTCACCACTTTCGGCTGCGTAAGCACGCTCGATAGAATCCATGTCCGTCGACTCACCTGATTCCAACGGAGCGCCTTCTAATTCACGAGACGAGGTCCCAGTAGACTCTGAGGACGGAAGCAAGAGAGATGCTCCTTGGGATCCACGATTTCGGTCACGGTTTCTGTCGCGATCCCGTCCCCGCCCTCGATCTCTGCCAAACTCTCGATAATTCTCGCGCTCAGCTCCCGCCGGACGATCTTTTCTTTCCGAAGCCACTTCAAATTGCTCTGGGTGGAAATCGTAAACGGCCTGCAGGTAAACTTGCTTTTTGTACCTTCGCTCCAGAAGATCGATCGTGTCCCGCTCTTCAATCGCGAGAATATCAATCACTTCCGGGTGAGCTTGTACCAGGATTTTATTTGCATCCCGCTCAATCCCATCTCTTTCGATTTCACGAAGAGCTTCATAAGCGACTGTCTGCTTATTCTTGATGTAGCCTTTACCTTCGCAATGGGAGCAAGGCTCACAGAGTGTCCGAATGATCGTGTCTCGAGTACGCTTTCGAGTCATCTCGATCAGACCCAAATCGGAAATCTTTTGAATGGAAGGTCTAGCGCGATCTTTCTTCAAAGCTTCTTCTAAAGCCCGATAAACCCGCTGCTTATTCTCTTCCTTCTCCATATCGATGAGATCGAGTACGATGATCCCACCGCAGTTTCTCAGGCGAAGTTGATAAGCAATCTCTTCGACCGCCTCAAGATTCGTTTTGAGAATCGTATCCTCGAGGTTTTTCTTACCTACGAATCGTCCCGTATTGACGTCGATCGCAACCAGTGCTTCCGCCTGATCAATGACGAGGTAGCCGCCGGACTTGAGCCAAACTTTTCTTTCAAGCGCCCGGGCTAGTTCAGTCGAAATGCCATAGGCGTCAAAGATCGGAATATCACCATGGTACAAATCTACTTTGGACCTAAGTGAAGGCATGAAATGACCGACAAAGCGTTGGATTTCACTAAAGTGATGTCGAGAATCGACAATCACCTTATCAATGTCCTCCGTCACCCAGTCGCGAATCGCCCGCAAAACTGAGTTAAGATCTTCGTAGACCATCGAGGGAGCCGAAACGCTCGCAGCTTTCTCCCGGATCTCTTCCCAAAGCCGAGACAAGTAGTCGATATCCTGCTTGATTCGCTGCTCCGAGTTCCCTTTTCCACTCGCAGTTCGAACAATAAAGCCTAATTTTTTAGGGCGGTTTCTTTCGACCGCATCTCGAAGTTTGCGTCTTTCATCTTCCCGCTCAATACGCCGAGATACGCCAACATGATCAATCGTCGGCATACAGACCAAATGTCTACCTGGAAGACTGATATGACAGGTTAATCTTGCACCTTTCGTCGCGATCGGATCCTTCGCTACCTGAACAATGACTTCCTGCCCTTCTTTGAGAAGGTTTTGGATACTCACTTGTTCACGAACTCCACGCGCTTTTTCTTTTGGCTTAATTCTGCGGTCCCGACTTCGCTGCATTTGAAACTCAGGTCGTCGTGACCCTGGTGCTACAGGAGCCAGGACACTCCGACGACTTGCGATTTCATCAGGGCTTACGCCTTCAGCTTGATCCAGAGAAGCCTGTCCACCTCCGGCCATTGCTCCGCGATCCGAGACAACATGGCCAGCTTCGTCCATATTCGCGGAAACGACGTGATGAGGGAGAGCGGAAGACTCAGCAGCTTCACTTGGGTTTTTAAAGGTCAGTTGAGCTTGATTGCCGCGGCGTCCTCTTCCTCCACGACGCCCACGACGATGTCTTCTCCTGCGTCCAGTCCTCTCACCTTCAGTCCCAAGAGCTGGAGCCCCTTGAGATTCGGAGGAATTTGAAGACTCATCACCCGTTTGAGTTGACTCTTCACCTTCACTCTCATCTTCGTCTTCGCCTTCAGGGAGCGACTCTTGGTCTTCCAAACTCTCTTCCGAGCTTTCACTGACTGAGAAGCGCTCAACTTCATTTGCAGCCGATTGACCGTACTGCTCGGTCACAGATGATATCTCAGACGAAGATTCGTCAGAAACTTCATTCTCAAGCGATGGTACATCTCCGGCAATCTGCTCGTTCGAAGCAGGAGGAACCGAGGCATTTTCCTCAGCACCTTCCTCGACCACAGCCGAAGCGGTTTCTTCATTGTCTGAGGCAACCTGAAGAGATCCACCGTCTTCCGATGCCCCCTCAGAACTCCCCTCTTCGTCCTCCCAGATTTCAGAATGAACAAAGACATCATCCACATAAAGGAATGCAGCTTTGTCCAGACCAATATCGACGAATGCGGCCTGCATCCCTGGAAGAACCCGAGTCACTCGGCCTTTGTAGATATTCCCGACAATTCCTCTACCCGAAGCCCGCTCGATGAGAAGCTCTTGGATTTCTCCATCCTCTACCATTGCGATACGTGTCTCAGGTAAGGACGAATTAATAATCAGTTCGGTAGCCATGAAAATGGACTCCTTATTTTTTTGATTGGACCGCTCCCTATCCGGACACTACGTGCGCAACCCGAAGGTGCAGCTCAGTCGCCTTCCCAAACTCGAAAGACCTTGAAGCTACCGATTACTACTCCGGTGCCATCGAAGAGTCCTAACGCAGGACGGGGATTGGTCAAAATTTGTGTTTTTAAATATTAAAGCTCGATCATTGGACAGTTCGGAGAACTCTTCTCCGTTATCCCGAGCGCCGGATTCTGCGGCCGCGCTTCTAAAGCCAGAGCGAACCCTTTGCTCCCAAAACTTAAAATTTTTGTAAAAATCTTTCCTTCGTTTTTGCCCCCGCAACTCAAAACCAGCGGAGGGGCCACTTCATTCAGTTTTTAAATCCGTTCGTTTACTCGCTCTCGACTCACTCATCACCGGGTTTGGGGTCGCATTCTTCATGACTGACGCGAACCTCCGATAAATTCGAAATGGGTCACTGCGAGAATCTGCCTAGAAAACTTCTTTCACTAGTTTTTGCGAACTCTCCTGATAAGACAACAGGATGTTTTTGCCGCTCGAAAAAAAATCCATTATTACTGAAAAGAAACTTTCGGGCGATCCCGAGCAGAAAGGTATCGGGGACGCCCCGACCTTCGTCCCTCTTGGTTAGCCAATCCCCGCCCCCCCTTCAAGCTCAAAATCGCTTGCATATTAAGGAGGAGTGAACGACCGAACCCGGATGACTCCTACTTCTCACCCTGTTTCAGACCGGATCGAACACACGCTTCTCAAGGCGGACGCCCCGGTTTCCGCAATCTTAAGCCTCTGTGAAGAGGCTAAAAAACACTCCTTTCGAGGGGTCTGCGTTTACCCAACCTGGATCAAAACGGCGAAAGACGCCCTTAAGGGTAGCAGCGTTAAAGTCGTAACAGTCATCGGTTTTCCTCACGGCTGCTCCACCTCTGCCTCAAAAGCGAGCGAGGCAATCGACGCCATCTCCCGCGGAGCGGATGAGATCGACATGGTGGTAAACTTGGGTCTGGTAAAATCCAAAGACTGGGATGCGGTTGAAGCCGACATCCGAAAGGTCAAGGAAGGCTGTGGATCCACCCCCCTAAAAGTGATCCTTGAGACCTCTGTCCTGACTGATGAAGAGAAAAAAGAGGTCTGTCACCGCAGCGCTCGTGCGGGAGCTGACTTTGTAAAAACATCCACGGGCTTTGCGGGTGGGGGCGCCACCGTCGGCGACATCCTTCTCATGAGAAAGGCAATCAACCCCGCGATGAAAGTTAAGGCAAGCGGCGGAATTCGATCGAGGGAAGACGCCCTTGAGCTCATCCGAGCAGGCGCAGATACCCTTGGAACATCTAGCGGTGTCACCATTGCAAGCGATAATCCACTGCTCGCCGCGTCAAGACCCTCTGAAAAGTATTGACGAAACGCAGTATTCCCTGAAAAACGAGGCCCAAATGAGCGAAGCCATCCCAAGTCAATCGTCCAAACCTCTTCCCGAATTTGACCGCGTCATCTGGGTCGTCCTCGATGGTGTAGGCGCAGGCGCCTTACCGGACGCAACAAAGTACGGGGATCCGGGTTCGGATACTCTCGGAAACCTCGCTCGGAAGTACTTCGAGCTTTCTGGTAAAGCCCTCGATACGCCGCATCTCCGCGAAATCGGTATGGCGAATCTCACCCAAATGAAGGGCCTGCCGCCCCTTTCTCAAAAAGAAGGAAAAGGTGCTTTCGGAAGGGCGCTCGAAAAAAGTGCGGGTAAAGATACGACATCTGGACACTGGGAAATGGCTGGATACGTTGTGGAAGAGTCTTTCAAAGTTTATCCCGACGGATTCGATCAGAGCACTGTAGAAAGATGGTGCCGAGAGAACAACCTCCCCGGCGTGCTCGGCAACTGCCCCGCGAGCGGCACTGAGATCATCGAAAAACTCGGCGTCGAACACATGAATACGGGAAAACCGATTTTGTACACATCGGCCGACAGTGTCTGGCAAGTTGCTGCGCACGAAGAAACCTTTGGACTCGAACGTCTCCTTAAAGTTTGCAAATCGGCTCGAACTATTTGTGATGAACTCGGCATCAGCAGAGTCATCGCACGCCCTTTCGTGGGAGACCCCGCCCAAGGAAAACCTTTCAAACGCACCTATAACCGAAAAGATTACGCGCAATCTCCTCCCCAAAGAACGATCCTCGATCTCCTAACAGAAGAAAACGTACCCACCCTCGGCATTGGGAAAATATCGAGTATCTTTAATGGTCACGGAGTCGCAAAAAACATCGACACCAAGGGGAACACGGACGGAATTCGTGTCCTTCTGGATACGTTACCTCTAGAGAAAAAAGGCCTGATTTACGTAAACTTAATCGACTTCGACATGGTTTACGGACACCGGAGAGATGTAACTGGGTTTGCTGCCGCACTCGAAGAGTTTGATCGTGCACTCCCAAAAATCATGAGCGAAATGTCCGAAAAGGATCTCCTCATCCTCACAGCAGACCACGGCAATGACCCGACTTATCCAGGCACCGACCACACACGTGAGTTCGCCCCAATTCTCGCCTATACCCCAAGACAGACCAAATTGGGCGCGACGGATCTCGGAATCCGCGATAGCTTTGCGGACATGGGAGCTACCATTTTCGATGCGTTAGTGGGTCGACCCCTCCCCCACCCGATCGCTGGAAAATCGTTTCTAGGTCTTCTTTAATGGTCGCCACCCTTACCGAGTAACGGAATGAAAAACAAAACTGAATCCTCCCTGACCCTCGAATTCACTCCTGACGTCATCCGAAAAAAAAGGGATGGAGAAGAGCTCTCTCCGGCTGAAATTCGAGGCTTCGTGAAGGGAGTCTCAGAAGGTTCGATTCCCGACTATCAGATCTCAGCATTTCTGATGGCAACCTTTTTCAAAGGGATGACTCTCGACGAGACAGTGGCACTCACAGATGCAATGTCGCGATCCGGAAAGCGCTTTGACCTCGATGGTTTAAAGGGAACCAAAGTTGATAAGCACAGTACCGGCGGCATCGGAGACAAGGTATCGATTATTTTAGCCCCTCTCGCGGCCGCATGTGGTTTGACAGTACCGATGATGGCGGGTCGAGGATTGGGTCACACCGGCGGAACGATCGATAAGCTTGAATCCATTCCCGGCTATAATACCGTTCTCAGCGAACAGGCTTTCCAAAAAGTCTTGAGCCAGGTCGGATGCGCGATCATTGGTCAGAGCGCAGAGATCTGTCCGGCGGATCGAAAACTCTACGCGATGCGAGACGTGACTTCGACTGTAGAGTGCATTCCTTTGATTACGGCATCTATTCTTTCCAAGAAAATCGCTGAAGGGACGCAAGGCTTAGTTCTCGACCTCAAGGTCGGAAACGGAGCGTTCATGAAGACACTCCCTCAAGCGCGGAAACTCGCAAAAACTATGAGTCAGGTGGCAAAAAAACTCGGACTAAAGTTCCGAGTGGTGTTCACCTGCATGGATCAACCGCTGGGATACGGAGCAGGAAATGCTCTCGAAATCTTAGAGTGCATCGAAGTTCTGAGAAATCAGGTCATTCCAGGCAAGGACCGAGGTAAGAAAAACCTCGTTTCGACTGACCTTAAGGAGCTCACCCTTCAACTGGCTGCCCACATGTTGGAGTTGGGCGGGATCACCAAAACAGTTTCTGAAGGGCGAAAGCTCGCAATCGCACGACTTCAAGACGGCTCTGCTTGGGAAAAGTTTAAAGAAATGGTGTCGGCCCAGGGCGGAAATCTGGATGAGTTTCTGTCCACTCATGGACAACTTTTCAAAGACACTTATGAGTTTAAGGCTGAGAAGCGGGGCTACATCTCCAGTATGGATACTCAGCAAATTGGACTCACTCTGACTCAACTGGGAGCAGGACGTCTCAAACTTTCCGATACGGTGGACCCTAAAATCGGGTTTGTCTTCCATAAAAAACTAGGATCAAAGGTTCAACCTGGAGAGGTGATCCTCACCGCTGTCGGAACTTCCGTGCAAACGCGCGCCCAGATAGACGCTTCCATGAGAGAGTCCATTCAAATTTCCAGCAATCGCAAATCGGTACCCAAACTTATTTTTGAGGTGATGAAATAAACTCTATGTCGCAAGCCAACGAAACCTATCAAAAGATCCGTGAAGCCGTCGCAGCAATCCAAAAGAGAACGCAGCACAAACCCGTCATTGGCGTAATTTTGGGCTCAGGCCTCGGCTCCATCGCTCAGGCGGCAGAGCAGAGCGTAACCATTCCTTACTCAGAAATCCCACATTTTCATAGCACCTCGGTCGAGGGACACGCTGGTCAGATCATCATCGGAATCTACCAAGGAGTGCCCACTGTTTTTCTTCAAGGCCGTTTCCATCTTTATGAAGGCTTTCCAATGTCTGATGTCGCATTCCCAACGCGTGTTATTTGCGCCCTTGGGATTGAGACCCTGATTTTGACGAACGCAGCGGGAGGGATCAACGCACGATTCCGTCCGGGCGACATCATGCTCATCGAGGACCACCTCAACCTCATGGGCAACAATCCCCTAATCGGACCTAACCTTTCTCAACTAGGACCCCGGTTCCCAGACCTTTCTGAAGCCTACAGCAAAAACTGTATCGAGATCCTCGAAGGCGCAGCTCAGGAACTCTCCATTACCTTGCAAAAAGGGGTTTATGTCGGTCTGTTGGGCCCGACCTATGAGACCCCAGCAGAAGTCCGGATGCTGCGAATCCTGGGCGCGGATGCAGTCGGAATGTCGACCGTTCCAGAAACAATAGCAGCGAATCACCTTGGGGTGAGAGTTGCGGGTATTAGCTGCATCGCAAACCTTGCTGCAGGTATGATGCCCCAAAAGGTAACCCACCAAGAGGTCATCGAAAACTCCAAGCTGGGCGTGGGAAAAATCGAGTCTCTTCTCAAAGTCGCAATCCCTCGCATGGTAAACAAGAAGGTTTCCACGTGAAGAAGCGCACCAAGAACGAAACGCTCATCACGCTCGCGCAAGCCTCCCTCTCCGTAAGAGCATACGCATACTCCCCCTACAGCGGACACAAAGTAGGGGCCGCCCTCCGAACTACCGATGGCTTAATTTTTTCGGGATGCAATGTGGAAAACTCATCCTACGGAGCCACCGTATGTGCGGAAAGGGTCGCCATTCAAACGGCGGTGGCACAGGGAGCACTCAACGAGAAGAATAGAATTGAAGAGATCGTTGTATCGACCTCCGCCTCTCCGCCTTGGCCCCCCTGCGGAATGTGCCGACAAGTGATCAGCGAGTTCCAAACCCCAAATCTCCTCATCCATGCGGTAAACCCCAGTGGCGAAATCGTCACCTGGCGCTTCTCCGATCTGCTACCAGAGGCATTTTTACCGGAACACCTAGCAGAAAAACCCCCAGTTTCTTCGATATCCCGCAGGGGACGAAAAAACTCCAAATCAAGTGCTTGACACTCAGGAACCGATCATGCAATTTCGCGCACCTATGTACGCAGTCATCGAGTCAGGTGGAAAACAATATAAAGTTCAACCCGGCGATATCGTCACAGTCGAAAAACTCGACGGCGATGTCGGCGCAAAGGTTAAGTTTGACAAAGTTCTTTTCGCTAGCCAAGGCAGCGCCGAAACCGCGCAAATTTGGCTCGGTAAGCCTTACCTCTCTGGCGCAACTGTCGACGCTCAAATCGTCGGACAGGGTCGCGGAGAAAAAGTGCTCATCATCAAGATGAAGCGCCGTAAGCAATACCGTCGCACCCAAGGACATCGTCAAAACCTCACCCAGCTCTTGGTCACCCACGTGACTAACGGTGCTGGTCAAGGTGCAAACCTCAGCGCAGCGGATATCGAAGCAAAGAAAAATGCATTCGTTACCCCTCTGAAGCCAAAAGGCTTGGCGTTTACGCCAAAAACTTTGGGTTCACGAGTTCGCGCCAGAGCAGCAAAAGCTGCTGCTGCAAAGAAGTAATCAGCAAGGAGAGTTTTGAGCCATGGCACACAAAAAAGCGGGCGGTAGTACCAAGAACGGTCGCGACAGTAACCCAAAAATGCTCGGCGTGAAGCGCTTCGGCGGCCAAGTGGTGAAGACCGGAGAAATCCTGGTTCGCCAACGCGGCACCAAGTTTCATGCTGGATCCAACGTGGGTCTCGGACGTGATTACACCATTTTCGCTCTGATTGACGGAGTGGTGACCTTCGAGCGCTTCGACAAGAAGCGCAAACAGATCTCTGTTTATCCAGCTGCTTAATTAAGCAGAGAAGGGCACTCCCTTCTCGGAGACACTTGATCTCGAAGTGATTGCATTTCATGGAGGGAAGTCCTGCAACCGCCTGAAGTTGAGGCAGAGCAAGACTTCCCTCTTTTCGTTTGAATTGAATGGTTTTGATGAGGTTTTTCCATGCGTTTTATTGATGAAGCCAAAATTACTGTATCCGCCGGACATGGCGGCCCTGGCTGCGTCAGCTTTCGCAGAGAAACCTTTGCACCTCGGGGCGGCCCAGACGGAGGCGACGGTGGTGCAGGCGGAGACGTCATCTTTAAAGCTTCGGTTCAGCTTGGAACCCTTCAAGATTTTCGTTTTCAGCGAAGCTACACTGCAGGAAACGGAAATCACGGCTCTGGCTCCAACAAAGCAGGAAGAGACGGCGAAGACATTCAACTCAAAATCCCAGTTGGAACTGTTATTCGTGATCAGACCACAGGTGAGATCCTGGTGGACTTCACAGAAGATGGCCAAACATGGGTGGCTTGCAAAGGGGGACGAGGAGGAAAGGGCAATGCCCACTTCGTCAGCTCGACTTTCCAAGCTCCAAAATTTGCGCAACCCGGGGAAGCAGGAGAATTCAAGGACCTCACCCTTGAGCTGAAGCTCCTTGCTGATGCCGCCATCATTGGCTTCCCAAATGCGGGGAAATCAACCCTGATTTCGCGCCTCAGTGCTGCGCGCCCCAAGATCGCGGATTACGCTTTCACCACGCTCACTCCGAATCTTGGAGTGGTTTCGATGGATGAGTACAGTAAGAGCTTTGTCATCGCCGATATTCCTGGGCTTATCGAAGGCGCACATGCTGGCCTCGGTCTGGGACACCGGTTTTTGAAACACATTGAACGAACCGGTGTTTTCGTCCATTTGCTCGATGGTACCAAAATCCTTGAGGACGCCACTAATCCAAAGGTCGAAGACAGCTTTGAGCTTGCGATCCAAGAACTCGCAAGAAGATACGAGATTATTCGCCAAGAGCTCGGCTTATTTAACGAAGATCTCCTCCTCAAACCCGAAATCGTCGTCCTGAACAAGGTAGACGTCCTGGTTACGGAGCCGGAACTGGTCGAGCGTGCACGCGTCGCTCTCGAAGAGCAGATTCGAAAAATCCGAAAGAACGGTCAGTCGGTTGCGAAGGGCGAGCCATTTGTGATCTCAGCAGTTTCTGGCTCAGGTCTCCCCGAGTTGAAGACTCAGATTTGGAACGTCGTGGAGCAGGAAAGACGACTTCGACTGCTCCGGGAAAACCCAGAAGCGGCGCTCAATCCAAAAGTGGAGCTACCCGACAGCGAATCCCTTCGACGCAAGGACAACTGAGCATCGGA
>JACCDO010290464.1_pt1 | contig 10418 bp, 3 predicted proteins | sample 7446101 | NCBI WGS metagenome assembly JACCDO01 (sample SAMN15323440, study PRJNA562643) | freshwater metagenome | isolation source: river surface water | place: USA:Blue River Watershed | collected 2017-08-16
CAAAGTGTTCTCTTTAGAGGAGCTACAAGATCTCGCCGCAATCTTGCGTCGCCATAAGCACGTCACAGCCGTGTGTGATGAGGTTTATGAAAAGCTTGTTTACGATGGGAAGCAGCATATTCGTCTCGCGTCGCTGCCAGACATGTGGGAGCGCGTCGTTACCATCTCTTCTGCAGGCAAGACATTCTCGTGTACGGGGTGGAAGGTGGGTTGGGCTTTTGGTGCAGCACACCTCATCAAGCCTATCACCATGGCCAACCAGTGGATTCAGTACTGCGTCAGTACGCCAACATGCCGCGCCGTATCGGAAGTGTTGCAAGCTTCAAACAAACCGTACAACGGCTTCCCTACCTACTACGACTACGTATGCAGTGAGTACCAGCGCAAGAGAGATCATTTGGCACAATCTCTGCGCGAGGCTAATTTAAACCCGATCGTTCCCGAAGGTGGCTTCTTTATCATCGCCGATACCAGTAGCTACCAGCCCTCACAGGAGCATTATGACGTGCCCGGCCCGGACGGCTCAGTGCCCGTTTCCCGCGACTGGGCCTTCGCAAGGTAAGTGCATATATGGTGCAAATGTCATATTTTATCAAATTTAGTCATATCCCAATGTGCGTATCAATTACACCATTTACTGTAACTGACCTGCATCTCTCCATGCGGTTTCTCCGTCCTACAGGTGGCTGTCGCACTATGCTGGCGTCACCCCAATCCCCCCATCAGCGTTCTACACGAAGAGCACAGCGCACCAAGCTGCCACCTATGCCCGCTTCGCCTTCTGCAAAATGGACCCATCCCTAGAGGAGGCCCGCAAGCGCTTACGTGCCCTGGCGGAAAAATCTAAGGGTAAGTGAGAGAGATAAGTTGGCATCAAGTGACAACTGTTAATTATATTATACATAAATAGAGTGAGCGAATCGAATACACAACACATTTACGGGTCAGTACGCCACGTTGCACGCCAAAGATACTGACTCTCTTCTACTCTGTAAGTTACGATAGCCGTAAGCGCCCCCGCCTCAACCCCAAGTAGAGGGACGCAACACAAAATGATTTCACACACAACAGGCAGCCTGCTCGCCTGAATATCAATTAATTAGAGTTTAGCTCCGTGCCAGAGACTGGCGAGGGCCGCGGTAGCAGTGCGTGCCAATACTTGCACGTGGCGCGTACTGAAGACTCAGGCCCCAGGAACTGCAAGGTGCGCTGCAGTAGCGCCTTGGTCAAAACCCTGTAGGGCCATACGAGAAGGGAAATGGCACAGTGACAGCTAGGTTAGATGCATGTAGCAAATGGAAAACAAATAGCACACAGAATAAACGTATAACAGAGACATTGAACAAAGAGAATGCGAGCGCAGATAGAGAACCACGGCGTAAACGAGCGAGGACGGATGGACAGGACGGGTCTCAAAACCTGTCTAACGCCTTTAATAAAGCACAAGAAATATATATTATTTAATATCGATGCTTACCTGATGCACAAGCCATTACGCTTATCCATGTTGGCTTCGATTCTGGCACTCAACTCCTCCGCATCAGCGTAGGCCTTCTCCAGCCGCTGTTTCTTTCGCTCAAGCTCCGCCATCATCGATGCTAGACGGCTCTCTAACGTAGGAATCTCTTGGTTTAGTTGCTGCAGTTGTTGTTGCGAAGTTTCTAAGGCCTTTTCTGCACGCTGTGTATCAGATACTGTTGTCATGAGCAGACTTCGAGATTTAATGCATCGGTTTGAGTCAGCCATAGTGAATGCAGGTTGGTACAGTTCTATCTGATAAGATAACAATTTTGACGTAAACCAACTGAACGAGTTATCGAATCGAAGGAGTAAGGATCCCTCTTTCGGAGCTTTGAAAGAACCTTTATAAGGTTCCATATCAGAAGGAACTCGAGTGGCAAGAAAAACAGTTTCCTCTTTGTCATTATCCCAAGCAAACTTTGCTGAGAATTCTACATCACCTCCTGTAGTGGAGAACTGATATTTAACGGTGGAGCCTGAGAGAACTGGAATCGGCAATACGAATTCTCGTGACAAGTAACAGTCTGTTGATTTGAACAAAAGAGGAGGATTATGACTTTTGTCATCAAAATTCAAGAAAGCTTGATCTAGAGATGCGAAGAATTCCTCTGTAGACATGTTTTCGCTTTGTAGTTCAAAAAAAGAGTCTCTCCAGACTTTGGGCCCCCAAAAACTACCAGAAAAAGGGAATTCATTGTTTGTTTTTTACTTACATTACATACACTATTTAGCCCTATGATTTATTGGCTTTCAAATAAGTAACAAAAATCTCCCAAAATTGTCATCACATCAAATGCTAGCTCAACACCAATCACTTCACTCGCAGCGAACGATCACATCATATTCCTGGTCACAACCCAAGTAGCTATCACTGACAAAGTACAGCGTTAGTACGTGCTCCCCACTGCTCTCAGGCGCGGCAAATTGCAGCTTTACACGGGCTTGAGCTAAAAGCGTAATGCGCTTGATCGACAGCAGTGCGTTCGTACGCTTGTCCCCGACCAGCAACCACCAGCTCTCCGTTTTGTCATTGGTGTAGCGCGCGCTGCGGACTACGCCAAGCTCTGCCTCGTCTTCATCTCCATCTACCTCGCGTTGCACCTGCACATTGAGTGAGAGCGCTGCACCCGCCTCCACAGCCTCTCCTTCGGCGTCCAGTTCGTAGCTCACCTCCACATTCGGGTAGGAGTTACAGAAAAGCGCCACATCCGACATCTGCGCGGGCGGTAACTGCAGGCACTGCACGCGCATGTCATCGTCCATTTCCAGCACCTCATACACACTCTCCACACCAGCTGCACGCAGTCTACTTACAATATCCGCATTAAAATGCGGCACCTGTAGCAGCACGGAGTCTTTGTCCCACTGCCCTTGAACCACCATCTGCGACAGCTCCATCGCCGCCAGCGCGGGCTTGAGCCAGCCCTGTGAAGCAACCACATCTACTAGTGCCTGCAGCAGCTTGATGCTGTCTCTCAGGATAACGCGCAGGTCGGCACCTAGCTCAGCAGGCAACACTAGACGCGAGAAGTGCGCCTGCAGCAGCACGAGAGCCTTGGTTGCGGCATCTTCATAATTCGTGTTCGGAGGCAGCGGTTGGGCAAGGTTCATGCCCAGTATCTTCAGTTGCATGTCCTCTGCTTGACGCAGTGGTATGCTACTGAATTCTGTAGCCGCGCTCAAGATGTCTATCGCGCCACGCACCTTGGTCTTCTCGGTCACACTGGATACAAACAATTCAACGGTGGTATAGTGGATGTAGTAGAAGCTGGCGATCATGCTGAGGTTAAGCGCCGTGAGATCCATGTCGTTGCTTCCCACAGCCAGACACTTGCTGTCCGCCAGATCCCCCACGGTCTGTTCGATAATTTCGGACAGATGGTCCGACAGGTGCGTGTTGCTCGTCCCAGCTAGGCTATAGAAGTTGGGGTTCTTGGTAAGGCGGCGGTAGTAGAACGACCAGGTCAAGTAATCTACTGCATCCTGCTTGTTTTCTATGGTCTTGGATACCACTTCCGCACAAATGTGGTCGTGTAAATCGTGGTCAAGCACGCTCTCAATCGGTAGCGGTTCGTGCAACAGCTTTTTCAAGTACTCCTTCTTCGGGCTGTGGCACAGGAGCAGACACAGCGAAGAATCGTCCAACGCTGGGCGAGATGCAACGCCGATCATCTGTAAGAGGTCGTGAATGCTATAGTCGACGTTACCATGCTGCTTGCCTTCGAAGTAGACCGTGTCCATGATGATCGAGCAATAGGCTTGCCCAGGCACTGTCCAGCACAAGTCGTGCGGGCAGATAAGCACAGACAGGGCGCCATTGAGGTACAGGGTCTCTGCAGCTGTACGATCGCTCTTCAACAGCCCACTGTGCAAATATCCCACACCATGAGCTAGACTCTGGCGCAGCGCGTTATCTTTGACGCCTTCTAGTGTCGGTGTAATCTCATTGCTCGACGCGTTCAAGAACCGTGCCGCCTGTCCGCCAGCTGCGGCGAAGGTTAGTAGGTCAATGGCCAGCAGTTGCGCATGTTTGCGTGTAGGAACGAACACGATAGAAGGTTTGCCCTTAGGCAACGCCGACAGTGCCAGGTAGCATGGCTTGCACATGGCGAGGAATCGTGTATGACTGTCGTTTGCATCAAGGCCCTGGATCTTGATTTCCAATGGGACAGGGCGCACGGCAGGCGGGAAATTAAAGGTGTGTGAGGAGCTTGCACCCAGCCAATCCGCGACATCCTTGGCATTGGCCAGCGAAGCGGAAAGTCCCACAATGCGAACAGGTTTGTCCAGCTGTGATGCCACGAAGCGTGCCCGAGACAGCACGATCTCCAGCACGGAACCATTAAGTGCACTTAGTAGGTGCAGCTCGTCGGCAATGTATAAAGATACATTTTGCACGTTTTTGCGCTGTTTCCAGCGTCGGCTCATTATATCCCAATTCACTGCCGTCGTTACGATCAGGTTTCCCTGCTCCAGCAGCTTGAGATCCGTCGTCGACTCGCCGATAAGCTTAGTAACGGACACGCCCAACAGCGCGCCTAAGCGTTGTGACATAGCCGTATAGACAGTGTCAGCTATCGCATCTTTTGGACACAAGTACACGCATTTGCTGGAGGGATCGACGGAAAATTGACGTAACAGTGCAAGTTCTGCGCATACCGTCTTGCCAGAGCCGGTGGGTGCACATATAAGTGCTGTACCGTCGCTTTCATAAAGTGCACCAAAGCACTGAGTTTGAATGGCGTTAAAATGGCGGAAAGAGCGAAAGAGTGGACGCAAGTTGCTCGGCAGTGCAGACACTGGTAATGGCTGAAGGTCGAGCAGTTCAGTGGGAGGTGGGAACTTCTGAGGCAAAAGGAGATTCTTAAAGGACACCGGTAGCACAGTTTCGGCATGAAGCCAACGGTCCGCAATTAGGCGAATGAAGTATTGTGGTGGCTGTGGCTCCTGCACAGCGACCGCAAAGCTCACGTGTAGCGCCTGCGTCGCGTACTTTGCAGTGATGGACCGTGTCTCGTGGTACAGCACGTTCTCACCGTTGCCGTCTTCTGCGATAATATGGAAGGTCACCGCACCATCGTGCACATTACTGTCAAACATAAAGTCTGGCGTTATAGTCAGATGTACTTTTAAGAGAGAGCGCGTGATGGGCAGTACGTAGGCGTTGAGCTCACAGCGTGGGAACATATGCACATATTTGTGCAGTGTTTTGCCCATCTTTGGGATCTTGACCATTTCGCCCAAATCCTGCGCCTTGAGGTCGTAGTATCTCTCCCATGGAATGCCGCCGGCACTCTCAAGCTTGCGTAACAGCACCTCAGGAATACTGCCAAACTGCCGCAAAGGAGACTGTGATTGCCACGTGCGCCGCTCCACCATTTGGCACACCGTTAACAATTTGCACGCCAGAGATGACCAGCCGCGCTTCAGCGCGATCTCAAAGATCGCTCGCATGAGGCGTGACCCTGATTGCTGGACGAAAGTCATGTCGGACATCATAGCGAAGCCGTCCAACTTTAAGCGCGAGATATAGGCCTGCAAAAGCGCGTTCACTTTAGCTGCAGGCTCCTCCACTGACTCCTTGATTGGGATGGGCACCCGTGTCAGCAGCTTGCTCAGCTCCAGCTTTTCTTCGTCGCGCACAACAATGTGCTTGAATTCCCCAGATAAGGAGAACAGGCGGAACAGCTCGATGTCGCTCATGGAGGGCTTTAAGTACTCAGTGAAGACACGCATGCTATCATGCGATACATAGTAGTGGCTGGCCACGCGCCCCAGTGCCGTGGCCTGCATAGTACCGGACTTGCGGTCATACTTGATCAGTCCACTTTTTTCTAGCAAGGTGGCGGCGGTATGAGCCAAATTGATACGCGTCTGAAGTAGTGTTGGGTCACGTTCCAGGTCCTCGGCAACGCCGTACACCTTCGGATTCCTTAGCATGCGCACGTACAAATAGGTATAGCCAAGCCAAGCAGCAGCCTCTTTGATCGACATCACGGTGCCCAATACCACTTCCGCATTCAGCATATCCGGCAGCTTTTTGATGAACTGACTTTCAATTGGCAGTTGCTGGTTCAGCAAGGACAAATAGTACTGGAGCTCGGCGTGCTGCGTCATGATGATACCTTCGCCTTCCGAGTCCAATCCATAGCGCCCGGCACGCCCAAGCATTTGCATAACATCCAATGGAGATAGTTCTGTCCATCGGCCCATCTCGGGGTTATACATTTGCGTGCCCTTGAGGATGACCGTATGACAGGGAAGGTTCACTCCCCATGCCAGTGTGGCAGTGGACACCAGCACTTGCAGATGCTTGTCAGAAAACAGGTCTTCAACAAGAGAGCGGTCAGTTCGTGCCAGCCCAGCGTGGTGCACACCAAAGCCATGCATCAGCAGGTCTTTAAGGTCTGCGTTCTTGGCAGTTTCGCTCTCTTCTTTTAGGATCTCCTCGGAGGCGCTGCCCTCAGGCACGAAACGCCCTAATGCGCCACTTTCCAAGGCCATGTCGCGCAATGCCTTTGCAGTCTTCACTGTTTCGGCACGGGAGTGGACGAAAATCAGCACTTGGTTTTTACCCACTTGCTGCAGCACCTTTTCGTAGCAGATTTCATTCATCAGTTGGAAGCGCTTTAGGGCTTTCTTCTCCATCAAGCCTATGTACTGCTGCTGCAGTGGCACAGGGCGGTACGAGCTGTCGAAGAAAAACAGACCCTTATCTGAACGCACACGCAAGAAGGAGGCTACGTCCTCGTAGTTAGGTAGCGTTGCGGACAGCCCTACTAAACGCACCATTTCTTGCGTCGTTTCGACTTGTCGCAACATGCGCGCGACTAGCGATTCCAGCACAGGCCCACGCTCATCATGCAGCAGGTGGATCTCATCGATGATCATCAGGCGGACCAGCTGAGTGTAAGCTCTGTCTCCAGCCTTGCGGGTCACAATGTCCCACTTCTCGGGAGTGGTCACGATAACGTGAGTCTCCTGCACCTGCTGCCCAGTGAGGTTCTGGTCGCCCGACAGCTCACGCACTACAACGCCGAAGGGAGCAAGCTTTTTCCCAAAGCTTAGCACATTCTCTTGCACAAGCGCTTTCATTGGTGCGACGTAGACAATCTTGAAGGCGTCTAGATTGAACGAACCATCGTCGCGCTTATGTTGTGACAGCAGATTCAGCATGCATAATAAGGCTACGTTGGTCTTGCCAGCTCCTGTTGGCGCACACAACAACAAATTCTCTGACCCATAGAATGCAGCTTGAACCATCTTGGACTGAATGCGATTGAGGGCCTTGATTCCGGGGAATGCCGGTTGCGCCCACTCCGGCAGCTCGCTTACCTCGACCAGCCGCTCACCCGCGGGGATGATGGGCTTGACAGCAGGTACATGAACCTCCTCATAGCCCTTCTTCTGTGCACGCCAGCTCTTCTCTGGCAACGTCACGGCTTCGTTGGTCATCAAGCGGCCTCCTGCCTGAAACTGGAGAGACTCCAAATTTAGCGTCTTTTCAGGCATAGGTACGCTTCCCGCGAGGCGAGGATCGGCCGCATCAAACACGCTATCACTTTCGCTATCACCATGAGATGGATGCCCCCCCGATCCAACAGCAACTGCCTCTTTCAGAGCACGTGCCTCTTTGCGCGCCTTGTCCGCAAAGGTACCAACACGCTCGGCATTCCAGTTCTCTGCTGATGCCTTCGAGTACAACTCCTGCAGGATCAGCGGGCCTTCCCCCCCTACATCGTTCAGCATCTCCGTCTCAATGACTTTCTTTTCCGTATCGCTCTGCGCTTGCTTCAGGCGTGTACACAAGTAGATGCGTTTCTGGTTTCGCATGAGCTGCTTCACGAGGTCAAACTTGTCATAGTCAAGGAGAGCGACAAGCTTGTTCTCACACACGCGGCTGTCACTGAGCTGCAAAACAACCATTATATTGTCCGCTAACTTGCTCGACTCATTCGCATCAGGATAATACGCCGAAATACGTCGCTGCAGCCAGTGGGCGTCGATCTCGTGCACAGACAACTTGCCCTGACCGCCGCTAGAAGCGGAGGCGTCGACATCCATGTCCCCACTATCACCCCCGCTTCTAAGCACTCCTCCTAGCTGACCTTTGTCAAGTTTATTATCTACTTGTTCATCTTCTTCTTCGTCGTCATCCTCGTCGACCTGGTCGTCGTCGTCGTCGAAGACCACTGCTACGCCAACGTCATTGTCGTCGATGCTTTGCGCAGTATCAGGCGCATCCGCAAAAGAGTGAAAATCTATCAGACGCTTGCTTAAACTAGTTAGCTTGGCGAAAGCATCGTTGCTAACATTGGTGAGCATCTTATTAATTTCTTTGTGCTTATCTGGCTCTCGCAGACGGTCATCTTTCAGCAGTGCGATAACTTCATCGGCGGCGCCGCGGAGCACATCTTGTGGCTGGTCTCCAAGATGAAACTGAATGCGCGTTAATATGTCTTCGTAAGCGGCGCGCGACTCACTGGTCTGTGGGCGGTAGTTGACAGAATCGAGGTCCATCGATGCACTCACTATGTTTGAACTGGATTTTGTTCGTTTCGTCTTCAATTGAGAAGAATCTAGGTCGCTACCAGTGCGATCTCGCTTGTCGCGACCACCACTTTTATATTCATTGCTAGACTTATCAATGCCTGAGCGTGAGGCATTTTGTGAAATCCTGTCTCCCATACGAACACTAGTTAATTTACCGTGCAGACTTTCGACTTCACCAGTCCCTTCCCCCCTATCTCTCCGACCGCTGCGCTCCGAATCGAGTACCAGACTGGCATTACTTTCGTATGCGTACTGTTTATGACGTTGGAAATCCTCTGCCATTGTCTAGTTCTAATAGCGAGTGCTTCCAATCTGCTGTCGATTTGTATACGGTTGACAAGTATAAAACAGCTAAATCCAGTCTAGATTCAGCAAATGATTTGAAAGCCGATTCGGTAATGTGCTTATTTTTGGTTAGGGTTGACTTATATTAGGCGTTTAAATTACATTGTTACCGAATCCCGGATGTTGAGAGAGTGGGATCCCAGGTCCACAATTGAAGAATTAAAGATGATATCATGCTTCCCGGCGGCTATTTGAAAGTAACTTTTGCCCCAATTGCAGTAATATCAACAACATGACCGACTGTTGTATGAATATTGAAAAAATTGATACTTCTCTTGTCGCAGCCATGCTTTTGGAGGAGGATTTACATAACTATTCCGAGATTGCAGACCTAGAATCTTTGCTAGAGGGCGGAGGCCCTAATATGGCAGCAGCAATGGCAAGCTACAGCTCATTCTTCGATCCATGTGTAGTTTCTTTCGCTTCGTTTGCTCTTCCAAACGGTACTGATCTGTGTGCCAGGCAGGAGGATGTTGTGTATCTGCATGAGATACATGGCACTTACCCGGAGTTTATGAAGGCTCGCTCCTATCTAGATCCAAAACAAGATGCTAAATTGGTGAAATGCTTGGATAAGTTCTTGGCCATAAACCAGAGCAATTCATACCATGACCAGCCCTTATATCTCAAGTATATAGGGGAGACATCACGTACCGCAAACATTCGTTTCGAAGAACATAAAGTGTCTCATCGTTTGTTTGGCGAAGTGGTCCGCAAATTTCTTGGCAAGATTAGATCGTTTGTGTTGTACATAAACGTTGATCGTAGCGATCCTCTAAACCGCAAAAATTACGAGGCTTTGTGGGCGGGGCTAGCTCGAGCCTCCGCTAGTCGAGGTACTGCAGCCAACGTCGCTCAGTGTGGACCGTGGCCATACGTTGATTTAGTAAGGCGCTTCATACAAGAGGAGGCCACTTACCGTGTAAATGGAATATGGGTAAATGAACGGAAGGTAATTGACATGGATTGTCATGCCGCATATCTTTACGCCGCAGCGAATAACTTTTCCTTCGTAAGCGAGTGCCTTGCCGAAATGCGAAAGAATGGTGGTAAGTAATACTTTTTAGAACTATATGCGTCTTTTTACAGAGATTATGTTTTGATATGTTCATTTGATGCATGTTTATTGTAACATTGTTGTTGACTGTACTTGACATTGCTTACATACAAATGCTGATTACTTCTTGTATACTAACTTCTTGTCTTCCTGTATTCTCATCACACAGGCCAGAATTCCATACAGAAAAAAGGCATTAACCCGGTAACCGGGAAATGGGTCGTAGCTGAGGAGCTTGGTAAGTTGTATATATGCTCTGAATGCACATTGATGTTGCTGACTCACATGCATGTATATTGTAACATTGTTCTTGACTGTTCTTGATATTGCTTACATACAAATGCTGATTACTTCTTGTATACTTACTTCTTGTCTTCCTGTATACTTTATCAATTTCATCGTCACAATGTACACAGGCAAAACAGGTGGTAAGTCTGAATGC
>JACCDO011359172.1_pt1 | contig 10418 bp, 9 predicted proteins | sample 7446101 | NCBI WGS metagenome assembly JACCDO01 (sample SAMN15323440, study PRJNA562643) | freshwater metagenome | isolation source: river surface water | place: USA:Blue River Watershed | collected 2017-08-16
CCCGCAGAAGTTGCAGGGGGAGATTGGGTTGCCACAACTTACGATCAAGCCAAAAATCATCTTTATATCCTACTAGGAGACGTAACAGGGCATGACCTACTATCCGCACTTATCACGGTATCCTGTACCGGTGCTTATAAGGGGGCTATGGCAGCATTCTGCGCTTCAGATCATTATGCAAGTCTAGAGGAGAATGCAGACCGACTAATTTCAACGTTAAACCGTGCCGTCATCGATAGTTGTCATGGTGATTTGAGGCTTATGACTGTGGCCTTACTTGCCGTCAACCTCGAGTCTGGTGAAGCTATTTATCTTAATGCTGGTCATCCCCCCATTCTTAGAGTACAGCAACGCACTGTTGCCTCAATTGCTTCGCCTGCTAACCCGTTGGGTTTAAATGAAAATGCAACATTTGGAAAAGTCAAATTTTCACTGGCTCACAACGATGGAATTTTTATTTACTCTGATGGCCTCATTGAGAACACGGGGCACTCAGGAGAACGTCTAAAATTACGACAAATTAAATCGATTCTATCTTCGAACTCCGAACCCCATGCGATAAAAACCGCTGTCTTATCCTCGACAGAAAGCCTTTGGGGAAATAATTGCCCCAAAGATGATGCTAGTTTCATTTATCTTAAATGGCTTGGTAAATCCGCCTAATGACAAATGAGCTCAAACTTCTTAATGTTATTGATTGAGCCGAATTCATCAGTTAATCGCTGCAGTTTTTTACTGACAGTAGACTGTGTGATGGACAGAGATTTTGCACAGGCTCTTTGGGAGTATCCCTGTTTTACCATCATCCCAACAATCGGAGTCAGCTCCGGCTTATGTTCACGGAAGGTCAAAGACCCGGTCTGAGAAGAATATTTACGTCCACAGTCCTTGCAAAGATATCTCTGTACTTTTCGATTATTCCGAGACTGAGTCCTGTAAAATCCGCTTTTTATTGAATAAAAACTACTAGCAAAACAATATGGGCACATAGAGCCACCTCCTTTAGGGCGCTATATACCTGACGCCCCCTAGTGGCATGAACGGACATTTTTCTATATTTTTTATGATGCAATCTTTGCCCTAGTCACTTCAGACTTTTCGCTTTTAGTTGGCAACGTCAGAATAAATGTCGTCATTTTATTATTATTCTCGACTGCAAGTTCCGCACCCATCGCCTCAGCTTGCGCTTTAGCAACTGACAAACTAAGTCCACGCCCACCACCTACTTTGGTTGTAAAAAGTGGTGTAAAAATTTTATCTAACACCTCTTTAGGAATTTTTTTGCTACTGTTACTAACCCAGACCCTTACTTTTTCGGTTGTTCCAAGTTTAATCTTATCGAAACCAATCTCTATTTTTGCCTCGGAAAAATTCTGCACCGCATCAAGCGCATTATCTAAAATTTTATACAGTATTGAAATTACATGGGCCTTACGCATGTAACACCAACCCTCCATTGCCGGAGAAACGAAAGAAACTTGTACTCCTAAACCTTCAATTCTCTTTCGAAACTCTATGACCACATCATTAAGTAAGTGCGTCATTGCAGCACGCTCTATGTCACCGCCCTGTTCTTCCCTTGTTGAATGCAAAAGTTTCCCAACAAGTAAAGCGATACGCTCGCTAGCTCGATCAGCTCTAGCTAGAGCCTTGGTAAATTCATCAATATTAAGATTATTTTTCGCCATGATTCGATGCATTGCTTGTAGCTGGAGGGAAACAATCGCTAAAGGATTATTAATCTCATGTGCCATGACTGCGGCTACCTCTCCAATCCCGGCTAGCCTTTCACCTTCACGGAGTTTTCTATTTGATTCCAATTGCTCATTTCGTAATTTCTCAAATTGATACACTGTTCTTCGGCGCACAACGTAATTTAAGATTGCGACAAATTGCGCCATAAAGAGGGCAAAGCCGAAATGACCCCATAGCGGTGATGATTCACCTCTTTGGGTCACATACCAAAAATGAGCCCAAGTTAGGCTGATTAGCACAAAAACATACCTTCTGCGCCAAATAACCATGGAGGCGGCTAGGGTGGCTAAAACGAGATTAGTGGAGTGATGTGGCTCGGGGACATAGAGCTGATGGGCGAAACAGTTAAAAACTCCAATTCCGACTAAAACTTCGACCATAAAATGAGGGTTAAATCTTGTTCCCTTTCTTCTTTCGAATTGATGCCACATACTAATAAGTAGCGCTAAGGTTGATGATGCGCCCGACACCACCATCATATGACTGCGGGTACTTCCCGTTAGGGCAAAGTAATGGGCCACAGTCAGTAAGGCATATAAGATTGTTAATCCAATAGCAATTGGCCTTATCACACCGAATGATTGAAACCTTGCGGAGTCTTCAACTTGCTTCCTGCTAACCTTTTTATTTGAGAGTAAGTTATTCATAAAGCTTACCCTCCTCGTTCACCCAAACCGTAAAATCACCTGTTTGCCGTAATTTTTGAACAAGTGAAGACTTAGTCATGCCACGATGAGTCTTAACCACCTGACGGGCATTCGCTTGAGTGACTTCACTCCAATTTGTGATCCATCCTGGGGTATAATCTGCACGTGGATTAGCCGAAATCCCAATGAAGTAGGTCTTACGCAGGAGTTCGTCTAGATTTCTAATGCGAATAGTGGCTTCATCTAGGATCGTGGATTGAGGTGCTCCTATCCCAGGCCCTTCCTCAACCTGAACCTTTAGATTCATGGCTTCGCCTGCATCACTAAAGGCTTCCTTAGGGATCGTAAATACTCGTATTTGCCCTTGGCTTATGCCTCGTCCTAAACTAATGCTACCACTACGTGCAGAAGTACTCCAAGTTGCACGTAAAACTTTAGATGGAGAAAGAGTTTCACTAGATTTAATAACAACAGTAAATCCATTCACCATATTTAATGAGTTTTCACTCCAGAACGTACGGTGGCGGTAAGCATTTAAAATACGAATGGGCGATGATTCTACTCTCCCTAACTGACCCCGGATAGGTGCTTGAACCTGTGGTTGCAGCTTTTCTTGCTGAATCGGTTTTACTGCTATTGGTTTTTCAGCAACCACAAGACGAGGTACTTGCAGCTTTTCTTGCTGGATCGGTTTCACTGCTATTGGTTTTTCAGCAACCGCAGGCTCATTTGGTACTGCAACCTTAACTGAATGCGCCTCTACCTTCAATGGTTGGGGCTTTCCTAAGATTCCCGCTTCCGTCAGGGTGGACACAGGAAAGAGATTGGGGAGAGGGGAAAATGTGGCACGATAAGCTACACTCGCTCCTAGGGTTAGCACACTCCCTAAAAGTACAAGTGAAATATTTTTGCTTAGTAAACCTTCCATAGCTCCCCTACAAGATTGTCCCGGAATCTTCCGATTTAAATATCGGAATCATTGAACAAAATGTTAGTAGGGGCCAATGTAAAGACTAATGTTTTCAATGGTTACATAGTGTTACACCATAGCAAAGCGTTCCAAGACCAGGACTTTAGCCTGGGAGTCCACCACAGCTTTGACCCAGGGAAGATTCAGGGGCAGTTCTAAAATCTTTTCAGGGATAACCCGTGCTAGGTAAGTCAATCTGCGGTGGGCAAGTCCGTAGCGTACGATACCTACCTCTTCACATACGGCATACCCCCATTCCGCGAACGTCTTAACTCCGTCGGTTGGTGCAAATAGCATGTGGGCACTTCCGAATGCGTGACCCCAAAAGGTCGTAAGTAATACAAGCTGAAAGGGGGAGACAATGTCGGTAATCCAGTAGCGCATGACTGGATCCTGGTGCAGGTCACGAGCAAGTTCACTAACAGCCTGAGGATGGAGATAATAGAGAAGGCCTTCCGTTAAGATCAGCGCTTTTTTTGAATCCTTTACCACCGCACTCAGAAATTGCTGGCGTAATTGGCGATCCCCTAAGTCAACGGCCTGCCTTTCAACTTGGCACCGAGGGAGCGATGACTTCAATAGATCTTCTTTATATTTAACAATCGGTGGAAGATCGACTTCGATCCATCGCAGCTCCGTCGGTAAACTGAGGCGATAAGGTCTCGTATCAAGGCCTGCACCTAGTGAAATAACTAAATCAACCCCCTGGCAATCGATGAGGTTTAAGATCAGATCATCGATGATTTTTGTTCGAACCGCCATGACATCCGGTAGCTTCTTTCCACCGATTAGATTCTTGGCTAAGCTTTCTGCGCCCTGCCCTGCTAATTTGCGGGCAAATGGATCCCGAAATAATGCATCCTCTCTCTCAGATTCAATCGCGCGGCAAATGGCAATGAGCCGGGCAGTATCAGTTACATCACGAATTTCTGACCCCATAAGCCCTCCGCAAGCAAATAAAATGGGCTGTCGATATTTTAGCAATTTTTTCGGCAGGTTAAAAGAATAGAAGAAAAGAATCGAAATTTCCGTTGACAGAAGCTCCATTTTTTAGGAAAAAGCAATCCTCACTTCGGTGAACAAGAATGGGCGTTTAGCTCAGTTGGTTAGAGCATCGCGCTTACAACGCGAGGGTCTGCGGTTCGAATCCGTAAACGCCCACCATTCTTAAATATCAAGACTCTGTTAGGCTGCAAGGCATATCAGAGTTTTTTTTTAATTTTTGTAGAGAGGGAGACCATGCTCCATTTACGCCCTGAACTCGGCCCACTTCAGCACCTCGCTGGCACGTGGGAGGGAATCAAAGGTCACGACATAGCCCCCTCTGACGACCGTGGCACTGAAACAAACCTCTTTAGAGAGGTTCTGACCTTAACTCCCATTGGTGCTGTCAATAACCATGAGCAAGCGATGCAGGGCTTACGTTATAGCACTGTGGCATATCGCCTTGGTGAAGATCAGGCCTTCCACGAGGAAGTAGGATACTGGCTTTGGGATCAAGAACGTAAGCTAGTCATGCGGTGTTTTGTGGTTCCACGCGGTGTTACCGTGATGGCCGGTGGGACGGTGGAAGAGGATGCACGTTCGTTTCACCTTAGCGCAGAACTTGGATCTAAGACCTTTGGTATTCTTTCAAATCCTTTTTTGGATCAAGAATTTCAAACCGTGCGCTATACCCTCGATATTAAAATTCACTCAGCTACGAGTTGGGAATACAACGAGGACACTGTGCTTCGCATTAAAGGTCAACCAGACCTTTTCCATCACAAAGATCAAAACATCCTGACTCGGATTAGTGTCTAAGCAGACAGATTATTCCTAGTCATCACTCATGAAATTTTTTGGCGCGTACCAAAAATTACGGCTTGGCTTGCAACTTTAACTGCTTAAATCGGTCAAATAATACCGCAGCGAGGAGTATAAGCCCCCGAGCTACATACTGGTAAAATGGGGGGATATTCAGTAGGTTCATGGAGTTTTGGACAATCCCTAAAATCAGTACCCCCACAATGACTCCGGTCATTGAGCCAATCCCCCCGGTTAAGGATACACCTCCTAAGACACAAGCTGAGATCACTTCTAAGGCAAATCCCTGTGCAGCCATCGGCTGACCGCTCGTCATACGAGATGCTAAGACGATGCCGGCAAATGCTGCGATCATGCCTTGAACCATAAAAATTCCAATAAGGGTTGCATCGACGGGTATTCCGCTTAAACGGGCTGCTTCCTGATTGCCACCAATAGCAAGGGTACTTCGCCCTAAGATCGTACGAGACAGTAAAACACCGAAAATCCCTAGGGACAGTAAACAAAGAAGCACCGGAATAGGCACAGAGCCGATGCTGTCACCTAACACATAAAAACCTTCGTCTTTAATCCCCACGGCCTTGCCATTTGAGATGATAAAACCTAACCCCCTTACAATTTGCATCGTCGCTAGAGTTGTGATTAAGGCATTAATTTTAAGTTTAGCGATAACAGCACCATTAATCAGCCCGACACCCGCACCTAAAAAAATTCCTGACATGATGCCAAGTCCAATCGATCCAGACTGGTTGATGACAATGGCCACTAAAACACCGGTACTCGCGACTAAAGACTCGACCGACAAATCGAAATGACCTGCTGCAAGACAAAATACCATCGTTGCGGCGACCATCCCAACCATTGATACGGCAAGGGCGAGCCCCTTCATATTAAGAATCGTCAGAAAATTTGGCACAAAGATAGAAGCTAAAAGAAAAATCAAAAGGAGAACTGCGAGCATCCCTCCTTCTTTTTTTAACCAACGGGTAAAACCTGAACTCATCGTAGTCTCCTTTGTTAAGTTGCTGCAGGCAAAGCATGGGCTAGGATTTTGTCACTAGAGAAGTCTGCGCGTAAGTATGCAGCGGTCACCTCCCCCTCTCTCATTACTAAGATTCGGTCTGATAAGCCCATAACTTCTGATAAATCTGAAGACACAAGGATGACCCCTGCCCCTTCTCGCGCCGCTTGATAAATCAACCGATAAATTTCGTTTTTCGCTCCAACATCAATCCCTCGTGTCGGCTCGTCAAGTAAAAGAATTTTAAGTTTTTCGGACATCCATTTAGCAAGAATGACCTTCTGTTGGTTACCGCCAGAAAGATGAAGCATTATTTCATCCGCATCAGGAGTTTTCACCCGAAAATCTCTAATTCCAGTTAAGGCATGAGACTTTTCCCATGAGCTATTTAAAAAAAACTTCGCATGTAAGTGGTTTCTTCGCGCTTTAAGATTCAAGTTTTCAGCCACGGAAAAAATTCCAATCATCCCTTCCCGCTTGCGATCTTCTGGGGCAAAGGCAAAACCTGCTTTAATAGCAGACTTTGGGCTCCGTATTTTAATTGGCATCCCTTCAACTAAAACCTCACCGGAAAGCGGGGGAGATACGCCCATAAGAGTTTTAAGAAGTTCACTTCGGCCTGCTCCCACTAACCCAAACAAGCCTAGGATCTCACCTTGAGCTACGGACATGCTAAGGGGCTTTTTTGCCAAATGAGAGCGCAATCCCTGGACTTCAAGTATCGTTTTTCCCAGAGGGCGGGTTTCGTAACTATAGATATCGCTAATACTTCGTCCTACCATATCACGAACCAGCTGATCAGTTGTCACCTCTTTTAGGTCAGTATAAGTCTTAACGTGACTTCCATCACGTAAAACCGTAATCCGATCAGAAATAGCAAAAATCTCACTCATTCTATGAGACACATACAGAATGACTTTACCCTGAGACTTTAGTTCTTGAATCACCTTAAATAGGTTTTCAACCTCCCGATCACTTAAGCTACTCGTAGGCTCATCAAAAGCAATGATTTTGGCGTTGCGGCTTAATGCTTTCGCAATTTCAACTAACTGCCTTTCACCAATAGGTAATTCTTTAACTAGTTTTCTACTATCGATACTGAGACCGACTTTCTTAAGAAAGCTCCCTGCTAATGTGTGTAAACTAGAGAAATTCACCATGCCGCAAGCGTGTGGCATATGACCTAAAAAGATGTTTTCGCCCACCGACAGCTCATTCACTAGTTGCAGTTCTTGGTGAATGATCGCAATACCGCACTTAAAGGCATCACTAGGAGAGCTCAGAGATAACTTGCGCCCATTAATCGCGACATAACCTTCACTCGGTTGGTAAAAACCACCCAAAATCTTCAGTAACGTACTTTTACCTGCACCGTTTTCACCCATAAGAGCATGAACTTCTCCTTCCATAGCTGAAAAGCTAAGGCGGTTTAAAGCTAATACCCCCGGAAATGATTTTGATACTTCATTAAAATTCAGATATGCCATGATCTTTTAGCACCACTTGATAGTTATCTCTTGTAATCAAGACACCGATTGTTCTTGTATCTAAAGGAGGTTCTACGTCTTCTTTAATCCATTGGTACATCATCTCTGCCGTTTTAAAACCGTGGTCTTTGGCAGATAATAACATAGATCCGTAAAAGCCAGTGGGTTCCTTTTTTCTGAATTCTCCGATCCCATCGGTGCCGTTGATACCAATCCCCACCACCTGCTGCGCTTTTTTACCCTGTCCTTCTAAAGCTCGCACACCACCAATGACCACATTGTCATTAAGAGAAAATAAGAGCCAATTTTCAATGGTTGGATGTTTAGCAATAAGAATATTTATAGCATCAAACCCACCCGCTTGGTCCGTAGTTTTAGTCGGGGCATAGTAGATTTGCGTCTCAGGAAAACCACTTGCAATTAAGGTTTCAATCGCACCCCCCGTGCGATCCCGCGCAGTTTCGAGCTCATCAAACGTCATAGCTGCCGCTGCCGTTTTTTTAGGATCAAATCCACGCTCTTGCATCACTTTGTAGAGACTGCGTCCCACTTCCCGCCCAATCTCTTTGGCAGAAATGCCAAGATGGTGTACCGATTTAATCGGCTGTCCGCTTGCACCAATTAATTGATCATCCACCGTTATAACCTTAAGCCCTAAATCTCTGGCTCTCCTGGTCACAGCCGGTCCAAGCATCACATCAGGAACACAGATAATAACCCCCTTAGCTCCGTGCGCTGCAAGAACATCAAGTGCAGTTAAAACTTTTTCCCCGTCGGGGGCACCGATCTTGATTAAATCAAAGTCATACTGTTTAGCTGCTAGATCGCCAAAAAACCACTCAAGTTGAAACCAAGGTTCTTCTGGCTGTTTTACGACAAAACCTATACGCAGGCGCTCCGAGTCCTCCTGCTTTAAACGCCATAAAAGAGCAGAAGCAATACCAACAAGCACTGCGATTTTCAGCATAAAACGCATAATAGTCCTCCGCATACGAGGACTATTATATCGGACTTTGGGTTTTAAGCTAGCTAGTCCTGCTTCTTACCCTTAGAAGGCCTGATATCTGAAGGCTGAATCGACTCGGGCATTTGGCTTAAGCCGGTAGGAAAACTCGATGACAGGTAAGAAGGCTCGGGCACAGTTTTTAACCCTGCACCACTTTTCTCTGCAATCGATTTCGAAGGTAACGTACCAATACCTGATTCCTCTTTGCCGCCATGGTCTGCGTATTCTCGGTATTCATTGCCAGCACGACGCCGTGCCACCACAACCCACACAAGAAGGAGCACAATGACCAGCGCAATACCAGCTACCACATAAATCCCAGTCTCAAACCGCACAGGAGTCTTCGAATTTAGCTCCGTTGAAATCATAGCATCCCAAGCTTCTGTTAGGTATTGATTCGAAGAGTCACTTTCAAAATGCTCGACCACATCGGTGTAAGTTAACAAATAATGCTTTTCACCCGATGAAACGAGGATGTGAGCTTGCATCAGACTTACATCATTAATCTTAAAGCTTGAGTAAAAGAGAATACCCTCCCTACCATCTGCTAATTCCACTTCCGTATGATTACGTAAGTTAAAATCTGTAATCCCAACGGATGACATTGAAAACTTCTGAGTAATGATCTGCTCAAACTCTTTAGCTGTTACATTGTCAATAAACTTTGGACCTGCAAACCCAGCGACCTGAATCGTTCTTTGGTACTTTAAGTTTGGATCTTTAGGTGCTTGCATAAGCAGAGTTAAACTAGGGTGTTTGGTATAAATGCTCCATCCAGATGGACCATTCATCGAGAGCTCACCTTCTTTCACAATAACCCTTTGCCCCGTACCCACACTATCAGGCACCTCAGGATTAAATTCGGCTGGTGCCGAAGCTTCAGGCTGAGCGGCTGCTTGAGAAGGCGGTACTTCAGTCACAGCAGAGGCTGGTGCTGGTGCTGACGCTGGCGCTGACCCTTGTGCAGCGGCCGTCTCCGGTGATGGCTCTGCTGGTTTTTCTGCCGTAGGAGACGCGACATCTCCCTGAGTCCCAGCAGCCGCCTCCTCGGAAGGGGCTTCACTAGGCTCTGAAACTTCAGAAGGGAGAGCGTCCTCCTCCTGGGCCCATACAGGAAACGACAATCCACACACCAAAGCGAATACATTGAGCTGCATCATCTTTATCATAGTGATCCTCACCTTAAGCTGTAGGGCGACGGCTTAAACCACCGTCACGACGTCGTTCAATCATATCTTCGCGAGATAACCTAACGCTTGATTCAATGATATCAAGAGCCGCACCATCTAATTCAAAGATACCATATCCTTCTTGATCTTTCCCAATCGCTTCATTGCTACCAAATGCGATGTCGATTGGCACACCTTCAGTTAACCGTATCTTAAGTTTTAATGGTGACTGAAATCCTTGAATAGGGTCCCACTGGGGGCTTGATTCCACGCCGTATGCGGCGATGAGCTTCCACTGGGTGCGATCCTTTAGACGTTCCACACCAGCAAAAAACACAATATCCCCTGGCATTGCGTCTTTGTGAATTTGGCGTGTAAGCTTGGTAATTTCAGGAGTCGCCTCCGTAGCAAGTTCAAAGTATCGGCGCGGGGAAAGCGTCACCAGCCAATTTCTTGGTATGCGTGGCATTTCCTGAGCCGATTTGAGCTTTTCAGCTTTAACAAGCGGCGCAAGCTCAAATTCTAAGTGTGAAGTTGGTAACCCATGGCTCTTAAGA
>JACCDO012308496.1_pt1 | contig 10418 bp, 7 predicted proteins | sample 7446101 | NCBI WGS metagenome assembly JACCDO01 (sample SAMN15323440, study PRJNA562643) | freshwater metagenome | isolation source: river surface water | place: USA:Blue River Watershed | collected 2017-08-16
AAGCGTGGAAAAGCACCTAAAATTGGACCACGCACATCTTTTTATCCACATTGTACTTAACATAGCTAGAGAGAGGACGGAAAGATTGTTTCAAGTATGTAATTTTTATCCCTAGAAAGAGGAAAAAAGAAATCCTTTTTTGATTTCGGGCTTGCAAAATTGTAAAATTGACCGAAACCTCAGAGTGGAACAGTAAAAGGAGAAAAACTTTTGCCGTGTTCAATGGATGCAGCACATAGCAACAGTGAAATTTATCAGGCCGATGCAATGAATATTAAGGAGTCTGTTCCCACAGCTGCACATCTGACCCGCACAGAGTTAGCATTGAGATACTTGTTTACCACTGGTGCCAAGGCACTTGTGTTAATGGATAAGGGACAGTCTAAAGAAATGCTACTTAATACCTTAAATGAAGAAATGGAGGCGAAGAAGGAAATGCAATTAGAAGAGCAAACTAAGGCATTTAAATGCAGTATGCATTTACCTCCAGGAGTTTTAGTTAAAAAGCGTGGTCGTAATGGAGTTGAGAGAAACGTGTATATTATGTACCAGAAGGACTCCAGTGCTCCAGGATTTGGTATTGCGTGGCAATCTGTTCGAGGATTCAAGAAATATTTTGACATGAGCGGCATGACACGTTGCGTAGATGTGACGAATGATGGTGCGAATGATGGATTTATTCGGCTAGAAAATAGTAGTAGATATTTGGAACTCAAGTTTAGTAAGGAAATCGAACCGGCTTTCCTCCACTATTTGCAATCCCAAAGATTACATCACTGATGTCACATTCTTCATCTCCACTTCTGACGGTGTTCACTGTTTCAAAATGTTAACCTTTATTCGAAGGCAAGATTGAAAAGTTGCATTTTGGCTATTTCTATTAGTAATAGAGAATGTCCAATTCTCTGCCAATCATGCTTATGAAATCCCTGTTTATTAGCTGTTTTCATGTTTATTCTGTAAATACGTTCACGACTTTTTTTCATAATTACATGTTGAAGTGTTTGTTTTAGTAACAGACAACTAATTTACTTTATTTGTCAGAAGAGTAAAGAAAGAAGATGGAAAATACAAAAAATGCAATCATCGCAGAAAATGCTGAAGTGTAGTAAGGCGATGCAGTCAGAAGATATCTGTCATATTCATCGTGCTTGTACGGGCGAAGAGAAACTGTCTCCTCCGTGTGAAGGACAGAATATCCTGGTCTTCTATACAGAACGCGAAATTTAAAAATGCCGTAGCTGTCAGGTGCCGTGAAAGAAGCGGTAAATTTGCCTGTCGCTGCGTGGCCTTTCATGGTTTGTCGAACATAAGGGTCCAACATAACGAACTCAAGCTGCATGTCATCGGCATAGAAGGGTGTCCACGCTCCATTTTTCCACTCTTCTACCACCATACTATACACCAGCTGGTCCTTGATGCGATACAATAATGAATTGCGAGTGAGTTCTGGATCCGGAAACAAAGACACAGGAAGGTCTGGACGCTCTTTCTCGTGCAATATAACTTCTGGCTGAGAACCATCGGCTCTAGAATGTACAATATCCCTGAATCTCAGTACACCTCTATCGCGGAAAGTCCATGCTGCAATTCCGTGGCAAAAATCCTTGTTACCTGCATCTGCTGCACTAAAATAAAGGTTTGAAAACATTTCCAATGATCCTGAAATCAAGACGCGAGCATTGTTTCTTGCTTGTAAAGCACTTATGAGCAATGTGTCGGCACCGGCACTTTCTGGATATTCCCCAATCGGTTGCTGTGTATTGGCGGAATAAGTGGACGGGTTTCCTTTTAAAACTTTCATGACCAACACGTTCTCGCTATTGCCATCGTCAGCTACATGACCTATGCCACGGTATAGGATATTCTTTCTAGATGCAGGTAATGATTCAAACGAACCTAACACAACTTCTGATTGAACCGGATTGTGCACTAAAACTGCTGTATGTTGCAGAGTGATATCATGATCTGCAGAGTACGAGAAGTGATCGATAACACTGGTTCCTTTCGTGTCAAATTCAACACCACAAGTTTCTGCAAAAATTCGTAAGCTCTCACTGAGGTTTTCCGAAGCTGCCATTAATATGTTACCGCCTTGCTCAACAAACGCGAATAGGTCATCAGACGTTATCTTTAAATTCTCCTCAGTTTCAGGAGCGAACAACACTATGTTGTCGTATGCGTAAACTCCAAACTTACTCAAAGATAGCTTCGTATCAGCAGCCTGAATAAAAGTAAGGATATGCCCTTGCGATATTAAATCGTTGAAAAATATATTATGAGTCTGAGTATAGATCTATAGAATTGTGATTTAAGAAAGTTGAGTGAGATCATTGTCTGACAAATATTTTCAAGATTATTGCATGTGCGAATGCATAGGTAATAATTATATATACAGGTAATAGAGTCATTCCAATTTATAGCAAAGAGTATCATACATGTAATATTAATTTTTGAGTAATTGTATATTATTTCACACGTACCATATCGTCTAATATAACCAAGGTTCTCTTGCCCCCAGGAGTTCCTATCAGCGGAGTTTGGTATGGTTTCCCCAAAACCGCCAAAACCATGAATAAGAAAGCAAACAAATGCAAAATGTTTGTCTGCATCTCGTCAATTTATCTAGAAGATCAGGAACCTCACCACGGAGCAAGACTTCGCTCTTGGCGCTCTCGAAAGGGTTTGTGGGACATTTCAGTGGGGCCCTTCGCAAGCGCACTTACTGGTTGTCTGGGCTCATATCTAAGCCGCGAATCCACAATACAATATGCTTGGGGCGATTCAAGTAGTTGGCCGTAACCTGCGCCTGGGACAAGCGTCCAGCATTCGCATGGGTTTACAATCACGTTCTCTCTCCGCATTTAAGGATGCCATAGATGGGCATGCTGCTGAACGCAAGGCAATTGGTATTGTGCCGAAGCCATTGGATTCTGCTGAAACCGCTAAATTATGTGATCTTTTAGTTGATCCTCCCAAGGGAGAGGAAGCATTTTTGCTGAATCAACTGAAGAATCGCATTCCTCCTGGTGTCGATGAGGCTGCATACGTTAAAGCCGCTTTCCTTACTTCTATCGCTAAAGGAAAAGCAAAGTCGCCTATCGTATCTCCTGAACTTGCAACGGAGTTGTTGTCCACCATGCAAGGTGGTTACAACATCAACACTTTGGTTGAACTTCTTGACGATCCCAAATTGGGTGCAAAAGCCGCTGATGGCCTGAGTAACACTCTGCTGATGTTCGAGTCCTTCTTCGATGTTGAGGCTAAAGCTCAAGCCGGAAACAAGCATGCTAAGCGTGTGATGCAGTCCTGGGCTGATGCTGAATGGTTTGTGAAGAAACCAGAAGTTGCGAAGAAAATTACTGTGACAGTCTTTAAGGTGAGCGGTGAAACTAATACCGATGACTTGTCACCTGCTCCTGATGCGTGGAGCCGTCCAGACATCCCACTCCATGCTCTTGCGATGTTAAAGAGCAGTCGTGATGGAATTGTTCCTGACAAGGATGGTGAGGTCGGTCCCATCAAGAAGATCCAGGAACTTCAGAAAAAAGGATTTCCCTTGGCCTACGTTGGTGATGTCGTTGGAACAGGCTCTAGCCGCAAGAGCGCTACCAATAGCATTCTATGGTTTTTTGGAGAGGATATTCCTTATGTTCCTAACAAGAAAGGTGCTGGTGTCTGCATTGGCAATAAGATAGCTCCTATTTTCTATAATACTATGGAAGACTCGGGTGCTTTGCCCTTGGAGATGCCTGTTGACAAATTGAACATGGGAGATGTGATTGACATCTACCCATACGAAGGTGTAACCAAAAAGCATGGTACGAATGAAATCATCTGCAAGTGGAAACTTAAGACAGATGTGCTTCTAGATGAGGTGCGTGCCGGTGGTCGTATTCCTTTAATTATTGGTAAGGGATTGACAGCTCGTGCACGCTCATCACTTGGATTGCAGCCTTCCACTGTTTTCCGCTCTACTGGTGGTCCAGCTGCTACTGCAAAGGGATACACACTTGCGCAGAAGATGGTGGGTCGTGCTTGCGGCTTGCCCAAAGGCCAGGGTGTCTTGCCCGGAACTTACTGTGAGCCCGCCATGTCCACTGTTGGTTCTCAGGATACCACTGGTCCCATGACTCGTGATGAGTTGAAAGATTTAGCATGTCTTGGCTTCTCTGCTGATTTGGTGATGCAGTCCTTCTGCCACACTGCCGCATATCCCAAGCCCGTCGATGTTAAGACTCATGCTACCTTACCTGATTTTATCCGCACCCGTGGTGGTGTGTCCTTGCGTCCTGGAGATGGTATCATTCACAGCTGGTTGAATCGCATGCTTTTGCCCGACAGTGTTGGCACTGGTGGTGATTCGCATACTCGCTTCCCTCTCGGTATTTCCTTCCCAGCGGGTTCAGGCTTAGTTGCATTCGCTGCTGCCACAGGTGTGATGCCTTTGGATATGCCCGAATCTGTTTTAGTTAAATTCTCAGGTAAGATGCAGCCCGGTATCACTCTCCGTGATTTAGTGCATGCTATTCCTTACTATGCTATCAAGGAGGGATTGCTCACAGTGCCTAAGCAAAACAAGAAGAATATTTTCAACGGCAGAATTTTGGAGATCGAAGGTCTTCCTGATTTGACATGTGAACAAGCTTTCGAACTTAGTGATGCGTCTGCTGAACGTTCTGCAGCTGGCTGCTCCATCAAGCTCAACAAAGAGCCTATCATTGAGTATCTGAACTCTAACATTACCATGCTGAAGTGGATGATTGCACAGGGTTACGGTGATGCTCGTACTATCTCCCGAAGAATTGCTAAGATGGAGGCTTGGTTGAAAAACCCTCAGTTGTTGGAAGCCGACAAAGATGCCAAATATGCCGCCACTATCCACATCAACTTGGACGATGTCAAGGAGCCTATTCTGTGTGCTCCCAATGACCCAGACGACGCTCGCTTGCTGTCTGAGGTCGCAGGTTCAAAGATCGACGAGGTTTTCATTGGCAGCTGCATGACCAACATCGGACATTTCCGTGCTGCTGGCAAACTTTTGGCAAAGCACGAGGGCCAGCTGCCCACACGCCTTTGGGTTGCCCCTCCTACTCGCATGGACGAGACTCAGTTAAAGGAGGAGGGCTTTTACTCTACTTACGGCAAAGTTGGTGCGCGCACAGAAATGCCCGGATGCTCTCTGTGCATGGGTAACCAAGCCCGTGTCGCAGACAAATCCACGGTCGTGTCTACTTCTACCCGAAATTTCCCTAACCGTTTAGGTAAAGGAGCAGATGTGTATCTCGCCTCTGCCGAGCTCGCGGCTGTGTGCTCCATTGAGGGAAAGATTCCTTCTTTGGAAGCATACATGACCTATGCAAAGAAAATCGAAGCAACTGCTAAGGACACCTTCCGCTACCTGAACTTTGATCGCATGCCAAACTATGTGGAAGAGAGCAAAAACGCCAATCTCGGAAATGAGTACAAGTCCGCTTTAGACAAAGAGGTGGCTCGTCTTAAGAAGCTCTAAACCGCTAAACTAATCAATCTATTATGAAACAAACTTTCGTTGGCTCTACCTTTCATTTTCATTACAGTAAAGGAATGTTCAGAGATAATTTAACAAATATTAGATTTTTTAACGCTCTTAAACAAATTAACAAAAATATTCCATGATTACATCTATCCAGCGTGTGGAGGGGTCATTTCTTGCATTGCCTGCCGTAGCGCTTCCCGTCTTTCAATTTGCGAGATGCCATCTCCTGATGACCGCACGACGAAAGTCTGAGGCATCGGTCTTCCAATTGTCATCGTTCTCCCAGTTGGCGTTCCGATAGGCGCACTCAGGTAGGAAGATATTGGTATCATGCGTGGATTGGTCGGAGCTAAAGCAAACGGTCTTAGGTTCACTGTGGCTCCCATGGCGTTTTGAAGTGAAATATGCCGAGGAGTCGCATCAACCTGAGCTTCATCGTCGTCGAGCTCAAATCCATTCTCTCGCCCTTCCCGAAGAACTCGCGCTGCCTGATTTCCTATCAACGCGCTCATTAAGCTGGCATCATCCTGATAATCTTGATCAGTTTGTTGCTGTGGGATGCCGATGATGTCTTCCCCAAACGCAGCATTTTGCCCTGCGACGATGGCGGCGATACGACGCCGTGCATGTTCACGAGCTGCTTCCTCCGCCTCCGCCTCATTTATAATTTCACGAAGCGAGCGACTGGAAAAAGATGCTTGCCTGTCACGCTCCTGCGTTCTCCGCGCACGGATAGAACTCATCGCTTCCCCTTCCACTTCCGACCCTCCGCCGCCGAATATCTCTCTCATGCCTAGGAGTGAGTGCGTGAGATCAGCACGAGCAGGTAGCGATGCGAGGTTATCTTGCCTATCTTGTGTGATCTTATCAGCCTTATTCTTGCGCTTAATCATTAAATTGTGCAATTCTGTTGCCACGTTGTGCTTGTCGATACCAGGTGGTGGCTCATGCGGGGCTCGAGGAGTATCCGAGATTAGTTTCCCTCCCATCCCTCCCGAAAAATCGGAGTGTAGATCTTCGTTTGGCATAGACCTGCTATGAAAATTCTTTTGTGGGCTCTCTTCTAACTGCTCTTCATTTTCTTCTTCTATCTTTTCTTCAGAATACATTCTCCGCAACTCTTCTTCAGAAAAACGCTCAAGTTCTAATACACTGGGTACTTCGTTGGTTAGCTCATATCGACATATGGGACATGTTTTCTTGGCATCTAACCAAGGTACTACACAAGCTTCGTGATAAAAGTGCGAACAAGGCATACACAATTGAGATTCGCCTACCGAAAAATCCTCACTACATATGGGGCAACTTGGCTGTGAACATATCGTATCTTTGTCCATGACACTTCTCCTTAACTTTTTCTTCATCATAGGGGACATGCATTTTGCATGATCATTTTGCTGTTGTAAGTTTCGCCTCTCTAATAACGCCTCATGGAGGGATTGCACTTCCCCTTGCAGTTGAGCTTCCAATAGTCTGAGCATGATAGCCGCGCTGGCCAGTCTTCTACTTTGATCAGAAGATAAATCTTGTAAATCATGGCGTCGGCGTCGTATACTCTCTAACTCTGAATTGTGGGGAGGCATTTCTTCAATGAAAGATGACGTGCAATAGGGGCAAAGCAAATTGGAGCTGTCTTCCTGTCCACTATAAGACATATTTCTTTGGCACGAATGACAAAAGAATCGCCTTGATCCCTCATTTTCGCTAGTTATATTATCAAAGGAGGCACCTGCCCCCATTTTAACTAAAAAACTTGTTCTTCTGGGAATCAAGATATCTTGCACGAGATTACACTTAAGTAAACTTTTATATTAATACAAGATAATCCGTTACAAAATGATTCTCTACAGGATAGAAAACTCACCGAAGATTCATGTGAGATTCAGTCAGGATAAGAATCTGAGAGATTGATGAGCTCGTCACGTTGCATCAACCGCGCGCGCGTCATTGAACCTCATTGTCAAAAAGTCATTACATTTGACCACAATGAAAAATAGGTTCATATTTATGCCATTTTATGGTTGAAATCTGTTATTTGTTGTGCAAGATATCCAGAAAATCTTTTAATCTTTGCTTTAGCCTTGAATTTAACTTCTAATTGCCACCAAACCATAGTGAACTGACAACTTCATCAATCCGAACCGATAAGGTTTTTCAAAAGTGTTTCGAAAGACTTTTTCATATTATAGTGCAAATTTAATATGCCTCAGCACGAGTATATGGAGCGGCACCGCAAGTTGCATGGTGTCCGTATGGATGCCATGGAAAGACAGCGTAAACGAGAGGCTAGAGAGGTACACAAAATTTCAGCTTTTGCTCAACATTCTTTTGGTTTACGAGCAAAGCTTTTTAATCAAAAAAGGTTTAAAGAGAAAGCTACTATGAGAAAATCTATGGTAATGCACGATGAAGGATCCAATAAGCACGCGAATGATGACAAGATCACTGATGGTGCCGTTCCTGCATATCTGTTGGATCGTGAAAATGTATCTCGTGCCAAAGTTCTATCGAATACTGTAAAACAAAAGAGAAAAGAAAAGGCAGGCAAATGGACTATACCTATACCCAAAGTTAAACCTGTATCAGACGATGACATGTTCAGACAAGTGGCCTCTGGCAAGCGTGCTAAGAAGAACTGGAAGCGTATGATTACTAAGGTCACATTTGTTGGGGAATCCTTCACAAGAAAAGCACCTAAATACGAGCGCTTTATTCGCCCTGCAGGTCTCCGCTTTAAGAAGGCGCACGTCACGCATCCTGAATTGAAAACGACCTTTTGTTTGGATATTCTGGGTGTGAAAAAGAATCCTTCTTCTACTCTTTACACCAATTTAGGGGTCATGACAAAAGGCACCATCGTCGAAGTTAATGTTAGCGAGCTTGGATTGGTGACCCAATCAGGAAAAGTTGTTTGGGGCAAATATGCGCAAGTGACCAACAACCCAGAGTTGGATGGTTGCATCAACGCAATCCTTCTCGTGTAGTTTAAACTATTTTAAAATCAAAGGTTAAATTAAAAAAGGAGAAATCATCTTTTAGTCAGAAAAGTAATCAACTAAGAAATAGAAGTTGTAGTCAGTCATATTAAGTTCCTATAATAAAAAGCTCCCAGGGAGAGCCCAAAACGCAGACGAACAAGGTGAGAGATAGCATAGCGGCTTGGTTCCCAGAAGAAAGAATTGAAATCCACCCAGTATCCAGTCACAGATACAAAAAAACTAAGTCTTATTGAAGGCAAGATTTTAAAACTCCGTAGTATATCTTTTTTGCTTGATGGCCCCGTCAAGAAAGGTGCAGCACCTCGTTCCCTTGGTATTATTGATTTCTTATGGTGCATTCGTGACAACGAGTACCTTTCGAGAACACAATGAACGCAAAGCAGAGAATGACCGAAAACGCTCAGCTCGATATACCCAAGAAAAGTCCAGTTGATTGATATATGCAAGCAAATACATTGGGACAGATCGGACATAAGACACATGAATATTTAGCATTCACAATTCAGCAACAACCACTATAAACTTGTTGAATTTTGATCGTGCTCTTTATTGTTCCGGAGTGATGCTGGAATGTTGGTCGTATAGATAGAGCACCGAATGATAAACCAAAATATCAAATGATTCTGTATAATAGTATCGTGAATTTGAATATAAAATAAATTTGTGATATTCTTTTCTTAAACTAATTTTACTAATTTAAGAGCATTGCTTAAATCTTTTCAGCATTTCTTTTTGAGTGAATTTCGTTCGGGTCCTTTCGGCGTAAGATCCAAAGAACATTTTCTTCGTTCTCCACCTTATCATTGAGACTGTGCAAGAAATTCCACTGAATATAATTTGGAACAATTCCATAAACAATATTCAGCTCTCCGACTTCTGCTGCAACTTCGTTATGTCCCCAAAGCACTAAAGATGCTGTGCGAGGAAACTCAGCTGGGCATCATCGATTTTTCGACTTGGCTGAATATAATTTGTTGGATTGCAAAGAAGCAATTCACGGGTCAAAATGACTTGCAAACTATGTTACATTGTAGCGTAACGGTCTGAAGTACGCTAAAGTCATACATTAATTTTAGATTTTACAACGCTAAATCCCACACGGGGAGCCTTCGCTACATAACATAATATAATATTCTCTCTCTTACGATATCAGTTATCCCACAATATTCAACAGTTTCGTGTCGCTACCATGACTTGTCGAATTTATTTGCTCGACTCTTGGCAGTCGCGCTGCTGCTTTAATGGCATCATATGCTTGGTAGCTCTCTGAGTCTCTATGTAATACTAGCTGTCCGTTTAAAAGCTGAGGTATATGGATTGCAATACGCAGACCCGAACCGCAGCAAATGGCAATCTCTTCAAGAGATACAGCCATGATAACACCGCTGAAGCTCTCCTGCGAGAGCACAGAGAACACAGTGACCAAATCTCCCGAAGAAAATATATCTATCCCTATAACCAGACTAAATATGCCCGAGTTTTCGTCGGAGACAACTCTTACAGCAGGTGAAGGCCGAGCTGCAGTCCGAGCGAAAACAGCATTACGGCGCTGCAAATCTTGCACTATTTCCAAAAAGTCAGCTCTCGCGGAGCTATCAGGCACGGAGTACTTAAACCCACCATCCTTGCGCCGTTCTTTCAGTACTTCCGTTTTTGGAAATTTTCTATCGTGTGCTATGTCAGCAAGAGATCTCGGTAAGTACTGTGTTTTGACTATAACTTCGGGGACACTTTCAGTGTCAGGAACTCCTTCTAATTTCGCCATTTGTGTCGTATGAAGTGAGCGGTGCGATGTATTTTCTTTATCCTTTCTGTCTTTTTCACCAAGTTCATTAGCAACAATGCTGGTTGCCTTTCGCGCTGCATCATTCACCTCAAATTTTAGTCTCTCACGGGCAGCC
>JACCDO010587911.1_pt1 | contig 10417 bp, 9 predicted proteins | sample 7446101 | NCBI WGS metagenome assembly JACCDO01 (sample SAMN15323440, study PRJNA562643) | freshwater metagenome | isolation source: river surface water | place: USA:Blue River Watershed | collected 2017-08-16
CCATTAAATGATGGATTAATAGATAATAATTTATTTGTTAAATCTATTAAAATATTTGTCGCTGTATCTGTGGTATCATCATTATCCCCTGGATTTCTAATTATATACCCATTTAATAAAGTAGAACCTTTAATAATACTAGATGTACCAGAAATTGTAGATGATGATGGCATGATAATACCTTGATTAATAACATTAATTTCTTGTATAAGAGAAGTTAATGGATTAATTACAGAAAATTTACCTGGATTTTCAACAATATTGTAGAAAGACATTTTATATTTATTTAAATATAAATATAAAAATAATATTATTTGTAATTAAGAAAGAATCTAAGATTCCTTTCAAACCTACTCTTTCTTTATCATTTTAATTACTTTTTATTCTAACTAGAATAAAAAATTAAAAATAAGGAGGGGGTATGGGGAACTATGTTCTTCATATTAGTAAAAATAAAAACCATTTTCTTTAAAAAATGTATAAGGTTCTAATATATTCATACCTTCTTTTTTAACAAGTGTATATTCTTTTTTTTCTTTATTATATTCAATATAATAATCACTTGTTGTATATTGTTTACCTGGTCCATCTAAAAGAATACAATCTGATTTATTAATATTTGTAGGTTGATTATATTCATTTAAATGATTATTAATAAACGTTACATCAAATAAAAGAGGTAATATATTTTGATACATATCGTATCTTGAACCAACGACTTCAATAATTAACTTATTATTAGTCATTGTATTAACAGATGAGGTAGAAGGTATATTTTTAATTGCTATACTTAATGAATTTAATTCTGATTGATTCATTTGAATTATACTTATTAGTATAATTAAAAATAAAATAAATTTCATTTTTTAATTTAGTAATCAATTAAATCATCCAAATCATCTAAATTATAATTTATTTCAGTATTATTTGTAGAATGATTTAATTTTAACAATAATTGTGATGCGCTTAAATCTGGTAAATCTGTTTCATCTTCTTTGTTTATATTTGTATTAGATTTATTACTAGAAGATACAATAGTATGAATAATTTTTAAATTTGAATGAATATATTCTAAACTTGAATCTGAGAGAGAATCGTAATGTTTATCTAAAGAGGATAAAATTGTTTGGAGTAAGGAAATTAAATTTTCTTTTGAATGATTCATTTTATATGTTAATCAATAGATAAATTTGAAAAATTAGTTTCTACATTTGTTTGTATTAAATTATTTTCATCTTCTTCATCTATTAATAATTTATTTAATTCTATATCTTCAGGTGGAACATAGTTATATAATTTATACTTAGAAGGATCAGATGGTCTAAATCTAAACTTTTCTAAGTATGCAGTAATATTAGAATAATCAAAATCTAATTGTTTATAATAATCTTCATCTTCTAATTTATCAAGTATATCATAAGGACATATTTTTTTTATAATTCGATTATATATTCTATCTATTTGTATTTCTGTACATTCTTCAATACGTTTTATTGTTGAAATAGCATTATCAAGTTGAATATTAAAAAATTCCCTTTTTTCACGAATTCGTTGTTTACGTAATATAAAAAATAGTATACGTTCTGCTTTAATAGAAGAATGAAATACTCTTGAAGTATATAAAAAAGTAGATGGTTCAATAAAACTTGTTGTATAATTTTTAAGTCGATTATTTAAATTATTGGTTCTACCTAATTTATAAACATCATTTCCATATTGACTAAATATAGAATTAAATAATATATATAAATAACCTGCATCTGGATATTTTAATTTATGTTTTAAATAATATGCATCATTATTTATTTTAGTTTTATTATTTGATTTATTTTCTTCTTCAGATTCAGATTCACTATTTAAATCCGAATTAAAATTAAAAAAAGACAAATGTTTCATTTGTAGGTTAAAATGATATAGTAAATAGTATTACTATTATTTATTAATAGTAAATATGTTTTGTTTTAAATAGAAATTAATTTAAATAGTTAAAACAAATTAGTATGCACGATATCTAAAAGATTCTTGTGGTTGAGCAGTATAACCAGAATATCTATTTGGGAAACCACCTTTATCAAGACCATATGAATCATAATTTGGTGAAATCATAACATTACCATAATAGGATTGACCCATATCACTGACGAGTGGTGCAATAGCATCAACATTTTGATTACCTAAGAAATCACCTTTAGTGTTGGTTAAGTTAACTTTAATGTTATCAATATTACCAAATGCATTTGGACGGGAAATGTTAACACGACCAAACATAGTATCAGCACCACCTGAAATACCAATTGGTAAATTGAAATATAATGGGGAAATAAATGGACGTAATGAGTTTTCAACTTCAATACGTGCTAAAGAAGGGAAACCACCTGGACAGGTTTGTGTATCGATAGATTGTGGTGGAGCATCACGACCATATTGATCAAAAGCACCACGTGGAGGACAAATTTGAAAAGCTGGAACAAATGTACGTAAAGATTGACCAAATGCATCTACTTGGCCTGCAGAAATTTTTTGTTGGAGAAGCTTGCCTGAAACTACTGACATTTTCTATATAGATTTTATACTTTGAAGTATAAAATAGAAAAAAATATTTTTATTTTTTATTTTTTATTTTAATTTTATCTTTTATATTTATCTTTTATATTTATCTTTAAATTATTATTTTTTATTTATTCTAATTCCATTCATTTATTAACTTATTCATTACTTCTTGAATATTCTTTACTTTATTAACAACATTGTTATCACCCATCTTATCATATGTTTGATTTGCAATTACTACCTTTTTTTCAAAATTTTCATCTTTTAATCTTTTTTTAATCATAATTAAAAAATCTTTTAATGGTTCAAAATCATTATTTTTACAATATAAAAAACATACATTTGTTTTAAACTTATTTAAATAATCTTGAATAAAACCTCTTTTAAAACGTTCTACTATATTATATTCATTATATTCATTTACATCATTTATATTATTTAAATTTATTAAAAATGTTGAATCACATCTAGGTATAGATATGACTTTATCTAAACCTTGATAATTTACAATTATATTTAAAAAATAATCTTTTTCAGTATTTGCAAATGTTTTCAAAATTTCATCTTGTTTTTCATATGTTGTATTTTTATATAAAATATGACTTGATGTTGGATGACCATAATAATTATCACCCAATAATTTCCATACTTTATTAAATTCTTTACATTCTTCTTTTGTATTCAAATATACAATACATCTTCTACATCCTCTTTCTAACATACTTTTCATTAAAAATGACGCTTTTTGTATTATATCCAAATCAATTTTTTTAGCTACTTTTTTTACATCTTCTAAACTTTCTTCTGAACTTAATTCCATTGGAATTATAATTCTATAATCATTTCGAAACATATTTTTACCTTCCATTTTTATTATTTTATTATTATAAAACTTTAGTCAAAATTATAAATTTTTCAATTTATTAAATAGTTATATTACATTATTGCAATGTAATATAGTTAATTTTTTAGTTGTAAATCATTTATTTTTTACTTGATTTTTTCTTAGGTGCAGCTACTGGTTCCTCAGGTCCTAAAATTGGTTCTTCTTCATCCATATCAATAGTTGGTGCTTTGATATCTGTTTTTTTAGATGTTTTTGGTTTTTCTGTTTTAGTACTATCTGATTTCTTTTCTGATTTTTTACTTGCTGTCTTTTTTTCTGATTTTGCACTTTCAGTTTTCTTTTCTGATTTTGCACTTTCAGACTTCTTTTCAGACTTCTTTTCACTCTTCTTTTCAGATTTCTTTTCAACTACAACTTCTTCATCAGTATTTGATGATTCTGCTTTCAATTTTTCTGCTTCACGTTTACTTTCATCAATAAATGGTTGTTTTTCTTCATCACTTAATTCTTTCCACATTGAAGCTAATTTACGAGTAATATCTTTTGGATCCATATCACTATTTTCTTCTTTTACAGAAGAACGATTTGCATTACAAAATAATATATAACTTGTTAAAGCTTGTTTTGGACGTTTTGCTTTTACTTTCTTAACTTCTTCTTTTTTATACACAGTTTCAATAGAAGACATAATAATAGATTGCACTTTTTCTTCTGTTAATTCTTCTGAATTAGATTCAGAAAGTTCAACAACAGATTTAGATACATTTGCTACCATTTCATCTAATAATTTACTTAATTCTTTAAAATTAAAAGAATTTTTTTGTGTATTAACAACTGGTAAAAAAGCTATAGAAGACATTTTCGTTATTTATATTAATATTATATAATTAATATAATTATTTTAAAAAATCAATTTACGATTTTTATCAGATTTCATCAGAAATATCATCTTTTAAAAAGGTAATTCATTTTCATTTAATATATATATTTTTTTACTATCCATTTCTTTATAAACTGGATAAAACTCATCTTTATTATTTTTTATCAAAACTATACATGGATATTCTTTATTTAAACCATTATTAAAAGTATATCCATTCATAGTTTTACTTTTTAATACTTCATTATACACTATAATATTACATTTTATAACATTACTTACATAATCTATCATATAAGATTTATCCCAATCATTACAATCTTGTAATCTTTTAACAAATATTTCATAATTCAATACAATTAAACCTTCTATTATTTCCTTTTCTTCCATTGATACCAATGAAGTATCTATAATATCAAATACACTAGGTAAATTAAAATTTAATTTATTATTAAATGACAACTCACTATTAATCATTTCTTTTAATTTTTCATCATATTTATTTACATTATATTTCAATATTTGTTTCGAAACTCTTCCACTATCTAACATCGCATAATCTTCTAAATCAAATAATGACAATAAATTTGACTGAATAATCTTACTTTGTTCTTCATTTGAATCAGCATTTGGATATAATGCTTTTGCAATACTATTAAATATACATTGACTATCTTTTACATCTGTATCTATATGAAATGACTCTGATAAATAATTTGTAATATATTCTTCACTTTTAACTTTTTTAAATACAAAATCACTATAAAATACTGTTAAATTATTTTCACTTTCTGATAATTCAGTCTTTCTTTTATATTCAACAAATGATTCTAATATGATAGAATGTTCAGCTAATAAATTAACAAATGTTTCAAAATAAACTAAATATTCTTTTTGTAAAGTAGCTGTTTCTGTACTTTTTAAATCTAGTAATATACTTTTACCAAAATTATCTACCGATGTAAAATCTACTTTTCTTATTGTATAACAGTCATCTATTATATCACCATTTGATAAAAATTCATACATTTTTTTACCATTTGCGGTAGAACCTATACAATATCCTCCTTCTTTTAAATGAGTAGATATTGTATTTACTAATTGTAAACATTTTTCTTTTGATTCAAAAAAGAATGTAAGCATAAAAAATAAACATATTACATCATATTTTTTATTACTTTTAAAATCTTCTGCAGAGGAATGAATCACTTCACTTCTATTCTTTAATTTTGAACTTTCTAAACGTTTTCTACATTCAGTAATGTTTATTTCATTTGGTTCCACAAATGTTACAAATTTTGCTCCTGATAATAAATATTTATGTATATCTCCTCCTTTTCCACTTCCAAGATCTAATACTGTTTTATCTTTTGTATATTCTTTAATTAATTCACGTTTATAATCATTATGAACCTTTCGCAAACCTTCCAATCCTTCTTCACATTCTTTATCCAGTTTTTCAACTTTTTCCCATATCCATACAGGTTTAGGTATTTTATCTTTTACTATAGACGCTATCATACCTACATAATTAGAATATATACATTCCTTTTCTACATACTGTATTAATGGTTCAACTATACTATATTTTCCAATATCTACTATATATATTGCCATTTTTCCACCATTTTCTAAACGATCCCAAGCTTTATGTATACTTTTAAATAAAAATTCATGAAGCCATAAGTCAAAATTTGTATATTGATGGATTGATTGTTTTTCACCTTTTGAATAATCTTCAAAATCAAAAAATGGAGGACTTGTAAAGATTAAATTAAATGTTTCTTTTTTACTTAATGTATCTATTCCTGTTTCAAATGGTTCATACACCACTTTATACTTTTTTTTATCACCTTTGGAAAAGGTATCAATAATTTCAGTATGTCCTTTTTTTAATTCTATATTTGGATCAAAAGCTGTATATAATTCTACATCAGAAGCAATAGCACTAATTAATCTATCACCCCAACCAGCAGATATATCTAACCATTTACATTTTGTTGTATCATGATTAGGTGATAAAATTTCAAGTATACTTTTACAAAAAGTTGGTTTAAATAAAGTTGCTTCTTTTACCAACTGAAAACACATTTCTCTTACATTATAATTTGTTAATGGTAATCCACTTTCTTTTACTTTTTGTACAATAGCCATTTCATTTTGCATAAAATAATCATATGGACTTAACCCTTCTGATTTAACAATTGCTTTTAAACGAATATCTTCTATAAAATAATCCGTTATTTTATCAATATTTTCATAATCACTAGTTAATGTTTTTATACCTAAATATACTCCATCTTTTGTTGGAAATTGGAATAATCGTTGTTTTAAATTGGATGATAAATTATTAATTTTAATACCTGGTATGCTATTATAAAATATTTTTTTACTTCCTTTATAATAACTTTCAAAACTAAATTCATACATTAATCTATTTTCTTCTTTTTTAGTTGTAAAAACATTAAATGCTTTTAATTTTTTAAATGCATCTTTTATATCAATAAGGGTTTGTTTTTCATCTTTAAAAAACTTTTTATAAGGATATTGTCCACCTTTAAACAAAACATTATTTAATCGTTGTAACTCTTCTTTATTTATTTTTTCTACTGCATCAAATTCAGATTCTTTTGTCAAATATTCATCACGTATAGTTTTAATCATTTCTATATATTTTGGTAACGTAAATATATTTATCATTTGTGGAAATGTTTCATTAGCTACACGTAACACATTTGCTCTATCTTTTGTTTTATCTGTACGTATACGAAATAATTTAAATGTATTTGTTTCTCGATTCCATCCTACTTCAATAATTTTATCATTCAAATCATTACAATTAATTCCATCACACATTTCTGGCAATGTAAATGTAATAGAAGATATTTTATCATTTACTTTAAATGCTATAAATCTATCTGGTTCAGATTTATCTACACCTTTTGGTCTATTCCATTTCGAATATAAATGATATGTAATTTTATCATCTTTCTTTTCATAATATTTTGCCAAAAAGTCAATCGTTATTTTAGAAGGAAACTTCCACTTTAATGAAGGTATTATATTTTTAAGACCTACTAATCCTCCATTATATTGAAATATAAGTCCATCATTATAATATTCAACTCCAGACTCTTCTAACTCTATAAAATTAGGTAAATTTGTATTTAATCCATATGTTTCTGTCATATATTGAATACAATGCATTATATTTTTAATAATATCTCCTGTATTAAAAAAACGCTTTACTGTTATAATTGGCCCTTTAATATAATTTAATATTTTTTGAGCAACTTCTAAACGTTTATTTAAATCAGATTGTAATATATTTATTTCACCAATTTCATCCCAATCAATATACAATACATCAAATATATGTATATTTCCATTTAATGTTACTTCCGTATTACATATACTATCAAATGGTATACTTCCATTTACTTTTTCTAACCATAAATCTGTATTATTTTGAAGAATAATAAATCCTTTATCTTTTAATGTATGAAGTTTATAATTTACTCCATCTAATTTATTTGTTACAGAATAATTTAATATTTCTTTTCCTACATAATAGGAATGATCTTTATTTAAATGATTTTCTTGAATATTTATAGGTTGACGAATAGTAGGCAATTCTCTATTTTCTACACTTTTTAATAATGATTTATACTTTTCTGGTGTAAAAAGTGTATGAAGTTGTGGAAAACATTTATGAAAACTATTTTTAATAAATCCAAATAAATGTATACTATCATTTATTGGTATATTACTTTCTATTTCTATCTCATAACTTACTCTATTTTTACTATCAGTAACAATCGTACAATCAATATGATAACCATTTGTTTCATTATCAAATTTATATATCGTTCTCACTCTATTACGTACATAAGGCACCACATTTAATTTACTAATTGCTTTATCAAATTCTCTTTTATTTAATTGTATTTCATACGATTTACTAAAACGTACTGGACAAGTTACATATGGATTAATGGATGTAACAAAAGTAGTATCATAAGGAGTTTCTTTTTCTTTATATTGATAAAGCTTTTCTCCTGTTACACTTGTACATTCACGATATTCATTATAATTTATAGTTTCATCACTAATAGAACGAATTTCTAACGCACTTAAACTTAAACGATAACTTATAGCATCAAATAATTGTTTATTTATTTGTTTTAATCGTATTTCAAATTCTTCCACTCTATCTTTTGTATTATTTTTATCTTCTTTTTTATTTATAGATTGAAACCATTCTGTTAACGATTTTGCATCTATTAAAAGACTATTCATCTTCAATATTTATATTTAATATTAAGATAAGATAATAGTTATATTACTATATCTATTATTATTTTTAAATTTATCATTTTACATTTTTTTCACTTTTTAAAGTGAAAACAGTTACAAAATTAAATTATAACTACTTTTTTACTTTAATTAAAGTAAAAAATTAAATAATAATAATAAAATAAGAAAATGATAAACTAGGAGGTTCCTTATTCTTTTGATAAGTGTAATTTTGTAAATTCATATAACATTTGATTTAATTTATTTGGAAAATTACGTATATCAAATTTAACTGCTGACATATTAGGTGTTTTATTTTGTTCTAATTTTTGTCCAGAATATGGTATTTCATTTATACTCACATTAGGCATATTTTTAATACTATATATACGAATAATTACAAATATTAATTCATATCCATTTTTATCTAATTTTTTTACATTTTGCATAAATTCCATAACTTCTTGTTGTGTTAAAGCTATATCTTTACTTTTTTCTGTCAGTAAATCAAATAATGGAAAACTTGTAGTCAATGTTTCTTCTATTTCAGACATTTTATTATTCATTTATTATATACTTTTTAATATTAATTCTTTAAATAGTTAATAATTAAATAAATGGTTGATCAAAACATATTATTCTCATACTTAATTTTTGGTTATTTAATTGTAACCATATTTTACATAATTCATCCGATGCTTCAGATGTAATATATAAATCATGTTTTATTAATATATTTTCTATTATTGGTTGAATTTTATTTTTATCTTCTTCCATAAATGTTATACTTTTTAATTCCACTGTAGAAGGTAATAAACAATTTTTTACAAAATATACATCTTTTAATTCTATCATACTAAAATCTAACCATTTTGTAATACAATTCAAACACCAAAGTATACATTGTGTAATTGAATTTTGATAATCATAATGAAATCCATGATCAACTGGACAATTATTTTCAGTATGTGGTATAATATATTCAATAGGTTGCACTTTTAATACCTGATGTAATCCATTTAAATAACCTAATATTTCATCATAAGCTTCCACAGATAAAATAGTATTATATTGTTGTAAAGAAGGTAATAACATACCATTTATTTTAGTATTTGCTTTTTCAAATGTTATATTAATTTCATTAGGATGATTGCTATCAGTTGGATTTATATTTCTAAAAAATAATAAATGTGTACATATATAACTTGCCATTTCTTTTGAAATAATTGGATTATCCTCATTATCTTGAGGGGTAAAATCTTGAGAAATATAGTTAATAAATTTGGCAAAACATTCAAATGTAAAATGAATATAGTGATTCATATTTTAAAAATTGTATATAATCTATTTAAATTTTCTTTCTTGTTATATAATAATTAAAATATTATTTATTCTAATAAACAAATGAGACACTTACAAACTCAAGATTTTTATATTGATACTGGTAAAAAAGGTAAAGTATTATGTTGCACTCAGAAAGATATTACTTTTGTATTTTTTCATTTAGATAAAGAACAATGTGAAAACTGTGACGTTATGATTCCTGAATTTATGAAATTACCTCACCTTGTACCTCAAATTAATTATGCATTAGTCGATCTTTCTAAATATCCTGAAATTGCTAAAAAAACTGCTACTACTATTGCTCCTATCACTTATGTCCCTTATTTAATCGTTTTTGTCAACAATAGACCTTTCTTACGTTATGATGGTGGTAAAACATCCACTGAAATGGCTCAATTCTTAAGAGAATTATTAGCTAATATTCCTAAAGAATTCTTACAAAAAATGAACTCTGGTGAAAAATCTACTTCATTTGATTCCGAAGTTCCTGTTTATCCTGC
>JACCDO010224718.1_pt1 | contig 10416 bp, 11 predicted proteins | sample 7446101 | NCBI WGS metagenome assembly JACCDO01 (sample SAMN15323440, study PRJNA562643) | freshwater metagenome | isolation source: river surface water | place: USA:Blue River Watershed | collected 2017-08-16
ATATATTAATAAATCTTTATATAATTCATAAAAAAAATTTAATGATAATTACTATAACCACGATTTCCACCATAAGAACTACCCGATTGTGAATAGCTTGTATTAGTTCCATAACTACTGTTTGATGCTCTTGTATTGTATGAATACGATTGTGAATATGATGGTTGTGAATATGATGATGATGAACTATTAACAGGTCTGTTAAAAATATTATTAACATAATTTGTCATAGTAGGATTAGAAGCTGAAATACCATTTACATATGCGATATAATGAGGATTATTATAATAAGACATAAATAATAAGATTTAATATTTTAGTATATTAAAATTTCATTTTTTTTTGGTGCAAAACATTATTAAAAATTTTTACGGGATTTTTTCAGGTTGCACTCTCCCTCCCATATCAAAAAAAGTATATACTAAATATATACTTAAAAAAAAATCATTTAAGAAAATAATATCTATTATAATATATATAAACAATTTAAGTATATGGAATATAAATGTAATAAATGTAATAAATATTATAAAACATATCAAACATTATGGAAACACAACAAAGAATTTCACGATGATAAAAATAAAAATAACATAAATATAACAAAAAATATAACGGAAAGTAACGGTTTTTTATGTAAAAGTAACGGAAAAATGATGGAAAGTAACGGTTCATTAAATTGTAAATACTGTAATAAATTATTTAAATGCAAACAAAATAAACATGAACATCAAAAAAAAGTATGTGAACCAAAATTTACAATAATAAATAAAGAAAATATTGAATTAGATAAAATAAAAGAAGAGACTAAACAAAAAGAACTAGAAGTAATTTTAAAAAAAGAAGAAGCACGTATATTAAAACTAAAATTAAAATTACAACAAGCAGACAAAGTTGATAATATTACATTAAATAAATTAAATAAAATGTTATTAAAACATAATAATCGTATTAAAAATAATAATTCATTTAATAATAATACAATAAATAATATTCAAAATGTACAAAATATTCAAAATAATTTTCAATTAGTTGGATTTGGTAAAGAAGAAATAACTGAAGTATTAACTAATAATGAAAAAAAACTAATTATGAATTCTAAATATGGTTGTTTAGAAAAATTAATTGAAATAGTTCATTGCGGTAAATATAATCAGTTTAAAAACGTTATATTAACAAATATGAAAGACAACTATATGTATAAATATGACGATACAAAAGGTTGTTTTGTTTTAGGAACTAAAACAGAAATAATGAATTCTTTAGTTGATGGTAAATTATTTGATTTAGATATAATTTATAATGAACTACTAGAAAAAAATAAAATTGACGAAAAAACAAAAAATTGTATAGAAGACTTTGTAAATAGAATTCATAACAATGATGAAAAATTTACTGATATTGAAGGTAAAGAACATCCTAATTATAAACATTATAAAATTAACGAAATAAAGTTAATATTATTTAATAATCAAGATAAAATCACAGGAGATATATCTTTATTATTATCAACTGAATAAATTACTTATTATATTATCAACTGAATAAATTACTTATTATATTATCAACTAAATAAATAATTTATTATTTTTTTATAATTTTATCAATAATATTATTAACACTTGTAATAGCTCCTTCAGTCCATCCTTGGTCTTCACTAATACATTCACCAACAACAAATACATTATTTTTAGGATGTTGAGCTTTATTAATAAATTCTGTTTTATTAAATTTATAAGGAATAAAGTAATGTGTACCTTCTTTCCAATAATAATGTTTTATTTTATCAATTTCAATTTTAGGAACATCAATAGATTTTGCTAACATTTCTTCAATATATTTTATGTCTTTAATATTTTTATATAAAGTTTCAGCTCCATTATTATCAGTATATCCTATCATATAAATACCTTTATTTGGATTCATTGGTATAATTTTATATAATAAGGTGGAAACAATTAATGTTTTTGGTACTTTTTCTTTAATAATATCAATATATTCAGAATTAATTTTAGCATAAATTCTTAAAAATGGTTGTGATTTTATTTGTTTATACATCGGTAATTTTAGTAATTTTTCAATAGAACTAATAGTAGTTGCAAATACAAGTTTTTTATATAAATATAAATTATTATTTACATGTACTTCTTTATCAAATATATTTACTTTTGTAACAGTTGATTTTAATTTAATATTTTTAATATTAATAATATCAACTAATTTATTTATTAATTGTTCCCATGGGATTGATAAACCAATCCACCCAGAAGTATTATATTCCATATGATAATCAGTTAAAACACTATAAGCATCTTCATTTTCATAATCATGATAACCAGAATTAATTAAAAAGTTTTTATATAATTTTGCTCCTAATATTTCAGTTGCAAATGTTTTAAATTTTAATGGTTTTTTAATATTTTTATTTGTATCATATTCAGTTTTTAATTGTTTCATAATTTTTTTAATATCAATTTCATCAATATTTTTTGCATGAATTGTATTTACTTTAAATTCATTATATGTAATTTTTAATTCATTTAATAATTTTATTAAATTAATATCTTTATTTTTTCTACCAATTCCAGCACCGGTTACTATTCGTGTTGAAAAAAATGTATCAATACCCATACGTCCACCAATATAATTATTACTTTCTAATATTAATATTTTAGTATTTGGATTATTTTTTTTTATTAAATAAGCAGTATATAAACCACTTATACCAGCACCGATAATAATATAATCATATTCCATTTATTAGTTATTATAATATGTTATAATATAATTTTATATAGTAAAATAAAAAAAATTGATTTATTATTATAATAATATTATATAAATTATATTATGTTAAAAATAAGATATTTGTCAGATTTACATTTAGAATTTATTAAACCAACTGAAATAAATAAATTTATAAAAAAAATACCATCAGGTAATAATGAAATATGTGTATTAGCAGGTGATATTGGTAATCCATATCAAGAAAATTATAAAACATTTATGGATTTTATAAGTAAAAATTTTAAAAAAACATTTATAATACCAGGTAATCATGAATATTATAATTGTAAAAGTATAGAAGATACAAATAATCACCTAACTGAATACTTTAAAAAATTTAATAATATTAGTTTTTTAAATAATACATATGAACATTATGATGAACACTGTTTTATTGGAACTACATTATGGTCAAAAATTACTAATCCAAATTATGAAATAAATGATGTAAATTATATACCTAATTTTGATTATGTTAAATATAATAGATTAAATATGATATCTGTTGATTTTTTACAAGATGCTTTAGAAAATAATGATAAATGTATTATTATAACTCATCACGTACCTTCAGAATCTTTAATAGATAAAAAATATAAAACAAAAAATATGTTGCCATATAATCAATGGTTTTATTGTGATAACGATAATTTGATTGAAACAAATAAAGATAAAATTAAATGTTGGATATATGGTCATACCCATACACCTTCAAATAAAATAATAAATGGAATACCATTTGTATGTAATCCAATTGGTTATCCACATGAAAATTATGGATTAGATTTTGAAAAAAATATAATAATAGAATAATAGAATAAAAATGATAATAAAAAAATGATTATATTATAATAAAAAATGATTATAATATAATAAAAAAAATTGATTTATAATATATTTATACTGTAATATTTATTATTTTATGAATAACATCAGACGTTTTAGATATGTTAAACCAATTTATAAAAAATCAATAATTTTAAATAATAAAGTAAAAACTAATTATTTAAAATCATATATTAAATCATATTCAAATTTAGTATCATATAATAAATCAAATAATGCAAATAATTTAATTTTATACATTAAACCAAAATCAGATTTAGTAGTTTATAATAAACCAGATTTAGGTTTAGTATTATATAATGTTAACAATAACATAATTAATTATAAATCTAATAAATATTTGAATACATATATATTATTTAAGATTGTGTATTTTATTAATTTTGTACTATAATTATATATGAAATATTTACTTTATGACAATACTGGATGGTTTGGTATTCAATTAACTAATTTTTTAAAATGTAATAGAATAAAATACTATATTGGTAATTCATCACAAAATATAAATTTACTTAATAAAGAAATTAATGAAATTAATCCAACACATATAATAATGTTTAAAAAAATAAATATAAAGCTTGATGAAAAAAAATATAAAAAAAAAGATATAGGTAAAAATATATCTGTTTACCAAATTATATAAACAATTAATTAATAATTATATTATATGAAAATTTTAGTTTATGGTAGTAGAGGATGGATCGGAAATCAGTTTATAGAAATTTTAAAAAGTAAAAATGTAGATTTTTATACGGGGGAATCAAGATTAGATAATAATGAAACTTTAATAAAAGAAATTGATGAAATAAAACCATCACATATTATAACATTTACTGGAAGAACACATGGTGAAATAGATGGTAAAAAATATACTACGATAGATTACTTGGAACAAGAAGGGAAATTATTAGAAAATGTACGAGATAATTTATATTCACCAATATTATTAGCTGAATTATGTAAACAAAGAAAAATTCATTATAGTTATTTAGGTACTGGATGTATTTTTAAATACGATGAAAATATTAGTAGTTTTAATGAAGATTCATTACCTAATTTTTTTGGTTCTTCATATTCTATCGTAAAAGGTTTTACTGATAGATTATTACATTTATATAATGATAGTGTTTTAAATTTAAGAATTAGAATGCCAATTACTGGTTCTAGAAACCCTAGAAATTTTATTACAAAAATAACAACATATGAAAAAGTTTGTTCTGTACCTAATTCAATGACTGTATTACCTGAATTATTACCATTAGTTTTAGATATGATGGAGAAAAATGTAACAGGTACTATTAATTTAACTAATCCTGGATTAATTAGTCATAATGAAATTTTAGAAATGTATAAAGAAATAGTAGACCCTGATTTTACATGGACAAATTTTTCACAAGAAGAACAACGTAAAATTTTAGCAGCAGATAGAAGTAATAATTTATTAGATACAACTAAATTAGAAACATTATATCCACAAGTTAAAAATATAAAAACATCAGTAAGAGAATGTCTATTAACTTATTCTAAATTAGATGTTACTAGTAATAATCTTCTTAATGTTATAAATTGGTTAAAAGCAGGATATATTATTTGTTTACATATTTCAAATGAAAATAAACAATATTATTATTCACAAAAACATTTAAAAGAAATTATCTATATTGATTTAATAAATTGGCCTTTTTTATTAGAAGAAGATGAATGGGTTTATTATATAAAAGAGCAAGGGTTTGAACCATATGAAAGTATAGATGTATTACCAAAAAAAGAACATCATTTTACATTACCTTAAAAATTTATTTATTAAAATATAAAAATTTTTATAAATAAATTTAATTATATATATAATGACAAAAATAATTATATTTGGAACATCATATGTAAATACTTTTATAACATTAAAATCATCAAACTTTAAAATAATGAAGTTTAAAGGAGCCATGATTAAAGGATTAATAAATAAAAATGAAAATTATCAAAAAATAGTTGACGAATTAAAGTATAATAGTTATGATTATGCTATATTTATGTTTGGTGATCCAGATTGTAATTTTTATTATTTTAAAAAAAAATATGTAGATAATTTAAATGGTAAAACAATTGATAGTGAATTTAATAAATATATTAAAGAGTATGTAAAACTTATAAGCGAACTTAGTAATATAAAAAATAAATATATTTTAGGAGCATCACCACCGTCTATAATAGATGATGATATATTTAAAATATGCTTAAAAGGATATGGTGTATTAGATGAAGAACATGTAAAAAAAGTAAATGATAAAGATTTAAAATATAAAAATAGAATTGTAAGATTTAAAAATTTTAATAATATATTAGAAAAGTCATGTTCTAAATATAATATTAATTTTTGTTCTGTTTATAATTTAATTATAAATAGTAAAGGTAAACTTGATAACTTATTTCGTATTCGTTATAATTTATATAATATTCATTATAATTTTGAAGCAGTATTAATTGTATATATAAATACTTGTTTTAATTTTTTAATAAAATTATTAAAAACAAACTATAAAGAAATTATAAATAATACGAAACAAACTTGGAATAACTATATAATAGATTTAAAAAAAAAATATAATATTAATACTCATTCTAATTTATATATACTTGATATAAAAGGAATTGAAAAATTTGTAGCATCAAAAATGGGTATATACGCAGGTAAGCCTATAAAAAATTGAATAATTATTTAATTATAATTAAAGTAAATGATATTATGTCATCTAAGACCAAAAATAATAGTAAGAAAGTAAATCCTATCGCAGAAGCGGCAAGAAAAAGAGTTCAAGAGGTGGAAGCAGAAAGAGCTCGTATTAAAGCATTAGAGGATGCTGAAAATGAGCGTATACGTAAAGAAGAAGAAGAAATTGCATTAGCTAAAAAAGCAATTGACGATGAAAAATTAAGAAAACAACAAGAAAAAGAAGATAAAATTGCAGCTCAAAAGGCAGCAGGAACATTTAAAACTCCTGCTGAATTAAGAAAAGAAAAAGAAAATCGTGAAAAAGCAAAAAGAATACAATTAAATCAAGTACAAGTTTCTAAATTAGAATCAGTACTTTCTAAATTAGAAGAGTCGAAAGAAATTATTGAAACTAATTTAAATATTAGAGCACCAATAACATGTATTATGGGTCATGTTGATGTTGGTAAAACATCATTACTTGATAATATTCGTAATACAAATGTTCAAGAAGGTGAAGTAGGTGGAATTACTCAACAAATAGGAGCATCATTTATACCAATTGAAACTATTAAAAGAAGAACAGGAAATAGTAAAATTCAAGTACCTGGTTTATTAATGATTGATACACCTGGTCATGAAGCTTTTTCAAATTTAAGAACAAGAGGAACTAAATTATGTGATATTGCTTTTATAATTGTTGATTTGATGCATGGAATAGAACCACAAACAATAGAATCAATTAATATTTTAAGAGAAAATGAAATACCATTTATAATTGCATTAAATAAAATAGACCGTTTGTTTGGTTGGGTTTCTGTTCCTAATAGAATGATACATGAATCATTTACTAATAATCTTTCATGTGCTTCGGAATTTAAAAACAGATTAGATGGAATCATTTTACAATTAAATCAATTAGGTTTAAATGCAAAATTATTTTGGGAAAATGATAGTGTAGAAGATACAATTTCAATTTGTCCAATTTCAGCAAAATCTGGTGAAGGTGTTGGTGATTTATTAGAATTATTATCAAGAACATCACAACCTATTTTTGAAGAAGAATTAAAATGTATTGTTATGGAAAAATCACTTATGGAAGGTTTTGGAACAGCAATAGATGTTATTGTAATTAATGGAAGTTTAAAAAAGAATGATAAAATAATAATTTCAACAAGTACAGGACCTGTTGAAACTGTTATTAAAAATTTACTAACACCACCACCTAATCGTGAATCTAGAGTTAAAAGTGAATATATTCATAATGAAAATATTAAAGGTGCATTAGGTGTTAAATTAATTGCACCTAATTTAAATGATATTATTGTTGGTTCACAAGTATATTTATCAACACAAAAAATAGAAGAACAACCAGAAATTCAAGAAGTACCAGTTAGTACATCTTTTAAGTTAGTAGAAAATGGTGTAAGCATTCATGCATCAACACAAGGTTCATTAGAAGCATTATATGCATTTTTACAACAAAATTCAGTACCTATTAGTGAGGTAAATATAGGAGATGTAAAAAATAAACATGTTTCTAAAATTTTAAAACCAAAAAAAGAACATAATGTTATATTAGCATTTAATGTACATGTAGAAAAAGGTATTGAAGATAAAAAAGATATTACTATTTTTAGTGATGAAACTATTTATCGTTTATATGAACAATATATTAAATATAGAGATGATATTATTAGAATACGTAAAGAAGAAGCAAGTAATTTTATGGTATTTCCTTGCAAGTTACAAATTTTACCAAAACATATTTATAATAAAACAGGACCAATAATATTTGGTGTAAAAGTATTAGAAGGTAGTTTACATTTTGGTACAAAATTATGTATTCCATCATTAAATTTAACAATTGGTAAAGTTATTGGTATTCAACATAATTTAAAAGATATAACAATTGCTAAAAAAGATATGGAAGTATGTATTAAAGTAGAAAATACAGAAGCAACAGTAATTTACGGAAGACATTTTGATGATAAAAGTATTTTATGTTCTGAAATTAATAGAAAATCTATTGATGTATTAAAAGAATATTTTAAAGAAGAAATAACTAAAGAAGAACTTCAGTTATTAATTCAATTAAAAAAAGAATTAAAAATTAATTAATTTTTTTTAGAAGCTTTTTTAGAAGATTTTTTTATAATTAATTTTAATATTTTTGATTTAATAAAATCTTTAACATCATCATATAATTCATCAGAATTTAACTCATGCCAAAAGATTTCTTTCTTTTTATCTTTACTATTTTTTATAAATTCTTTTAATATTTCTTTAATATAATCAGCTGTAATTTTATTTTTAATTTTTTGAAATTCTAAAAATGATTTATCTTTTTCTAACCATTTTGTTGTTTCTTTATAATAAAATTTTGTCATGAGTTTTCTTAATTTTTTTAAATATTCATCAAATTCATCTTCTTCACTTAATTTATCTAAATTATTTTTTTGACTTAACAAAGAATTAACAAATTTATTTGTATTATTATTTTGATTATATTGAACAGGATTTATTTGATTTATTTGATTATATTGAACTGGATTAATTTGATTCATTTGATTATATTGAACTGGATTAATTTGATTATATTGTGTAATTAAGGTATTAATATATACATCATTTTGATTATTAGTATTAAGATATTCAGCGTATCTTAATTCTTCAATAACAATATCAATAGCATTTTTAATAGTTAACAATTCAAAATCTGAAACATTATTTACGGCACATAGATAATATACATAATTATCATATATACCAAATTCAACTATACCATTTGATAATAAAAATCCTTTTGCTAAGCCAATAGTATAATATGGATTAATATAAGGCAGTATATGTTTACATTTAGTTATTGTTTTATTCATAACATTATCTTGATATATTTCATTAAATTTATATTTTAACATCATTGTTTTAGAACAATATGATATATTATTTGGATTTTTTGAACCTTTAGGACCTCGGGGACCAGGTCCTGATGGGGGATTAGGTGGGTTAGGTGCTTGAGCATATGCATACATACTTTCAACAGGATATATACTTAATTTATCTTCTAATACTTCAGGAATATATAAATTATCAGTTATTTTAATAGTATAAATATTATATTCCATTGTATCTCCTCTATAAATAGACATTATATATCCTATAATATTATTTGCAACTATTTCTTTAGTATTCCATTGTGTTGGATTATGTAAATCAGTAGTTGTCATTATTTTACCATTAATATAAACTTGATCACCAATATTATATTTTAATGTATAACCACCTTTTTGGTTATTATTTATTTTTAAATCTAAATATTTATTTTTGTATTTTAAATATTTATCTTTGTACATTATAATTGTTTATATAAAATATATTATATTATAATTGTTATTGTAATTATTATTTTAATTATATATTGTAATTATTATTTTAATTATATATTGTAACTATTATTTTAATTATATATTGTATAAGTTGGTCTTAAATAAATAATAATTGGTACAATATCGGCAAAAAAATGAGATATTGGATAATTAAAAGATGAATAATAATTATATGAACTGTCTTTAAAATTTTGTAAATTATTGTCAAATTCTGATTTTACAACGGAGACTTCTGAAGAAATTAATTTATTAGGTTCATATGTTTCAAAAACATAATATTTAAATGGATTATGTAATATACTTGTAAAAAAACCTCTTTTTTTCCATATAATATTATTATCATCAATATAATCATTATCTTTAATATATGTTAATTTTCCAACAGGAAATATATTATATTTATTTCTATCAATATGATTTATTTTTGATGGTATTTTATTATAATTATTACTAATAATACTAATTATAGTTAAAATAATTAAATTATATAATAAATATTTCATTTAATAATATATATATATTATTAAATACAATAAACTTATTTTGATTCATTATAAATATCTAATGTTCTAGCAGATGGGTCAACATATGATGTAATTAATTCACCATTTTTATTCCATCTTGGTTGCCAATAATCAGGAATGACATTAAGTCTTTTTTCACCAAAGAATTCAATAAATTTAG
>JACCDO010238508.1_pt1 | contig 10416 bp, 5 predicted proteins | sample 7446101 | NCBI WGS metagenome assembly JACCDO01 (sample SAMN15323440, study PRJNA562643) | freshwater metagenome | isolation source: river surface water | place: USA:Blue River Watershed | collected 2017-08-16
AAGGTGATCAAGTGCTAGCCACCGTATTATTGTTTTTTACGATCACTATATAGTATTTATGGTGTTCATAACTGTCATATATCTTGTAGCGTTTCATCAACATACGACGTAGAAGCCTAGCCCTGGCTAGCACTATATTAATGACCTGGGATGACATGAAAACCTAAAAATCTAATTATGAAGAATGAAATGGACTACTACCCTGGCAGTAGTACTCAGATCACGCATTTATCAGCAACCTCATATAAAGTGCTATTTAGAAACATGTAACGATTTCACTTTTGGTCATTACTACCTGTCAAGTCGACTTATTTATGTACGTAGCCTACTCCCTACAGTTAGACTATCCTACCGTTTCTACCTGCGTTCTGTGCCGACCCAGGTCCTAATAAAATTGAAAGAATATAGCTGAGTGCCTTGTTATTGGTAAGATACGCACATTATTCTGCTTTTATTTGGTAGTTTTAACTGTTTACTCGACGGAGGTACTAAATTATAATCAATTAACCTATTATTACCTCATTACTGACGTCGTTTATATGAAGGTATAAATTTATTGTCGAGGCTATTACGTTCATCAGTTGTACAAGTACAAATGGTTCCGAATTTAATGTTTAAAAATATTCCAATTCCAATCCCATTTTTTGGGGATTGCGGACTTCAATTTTTAACGTTAACCAATCACTGTGAAGGGTGTTAGGGTTGCCTTTCTGCTCGACTTGTTGGTTAAATAACGACACAATTATGGACAGAGTTATGCGCGCACCACTCTGTCGTGAGCTGCGAATTGAGCTAGTCCATTTCAACCTACTTAATGACTTCATTTATTGCTTTGATCTGATACCCATTAGGGGTCAGGTTTCACCGACCTGACACCAAAAACTAAGAAATACAATTAGACTTAGATTCGTTAGACAAGCTACTCAGTCATTATGCAAAACAACGCGTTGTTTGAGAGCAGGAGTAAGTATATCAAGCGTGCAAGATCTTATTATTATGGAGCACCATTTTTAATTGGTATTACTGTTCTGAGTATCGTGGTTGCATACATCCTGGTAACGATTTCATACAAAAATGTAAATCATTCAACGAGAATTCAGCACCAGGTATCAAGTATAAGCAACACAGAGTTATGCATTGATCCGCACTTCTTATATCATGAGAGTATTCACGATGGTATAAACGCTCATGTTGATGACGATAAGGTTCGCAAGTTATCTGGACAGATCCAACCTATTAGGAGCCAGAAACACTTCATTGTGATTCTATTGCACAACAGCCAGCACCTATTCGATCATTGGAACACAGAGTTTATTCGATTTATCGAGTTAATTGGAGATATCAGCTTTTCAAATATTTTTGTTTCAATTCACGAAAGTGGCAGCACCGATAATACTCCTGTCCTCCTGACTGGACTTAAAGATCGCTTGCAGCAAATGGGTATAAAGATCGACATCGAAACATCCTTAGAACCCGATCCATATCAACAAAGCGATAGTTACACCCAGTCTGATCGAATTGAGAAACTGTCATATCTTCGCAATAGAGCTCTCAGGAGGCTGATAAGTAGCGACATAGTTTATGATAACGTGGTTTATGTGAATGATGTCTTCTTCTGCGCAACAGATCTACTGACCCTTGTAGTGTCTAGTACGAGTAATGATGCAGATGTAACATGCAGTGTTGATATGTTTACTAAAGTTGTGAACAAAGCACAAGTTCCCAGTTTCTATGATATATGGGTCGCTCGTGATTTAAATGGTCAGCGATTTGAAAATTTTGATCCGTTTATTCGAATAGAATCCGATATGGATAGCTGGAATAGGGGCAAAGCATTCCAAGTATTCTCTTGTTGGAATGGTGCAGTCGTCATCAAAGCGGATATTTTTCAGCATGAAAATATACGATTTCGTGCAGGACGTAGACCGTTTGAGTGCACAGCCTCTGAATGCGAGTTATTGGCTAAAGATTTATGGGTTCTTGGACGCTACAAGATCATCATTGAGCCTAAAGTTGTCGTCACTTACAATATGGATCACTTCATCAAATTATCAAAGTATGTAAGAGCCTCAAGATTAAATTGGGTTAATGATACTGTGCAAACTATCGAGCATCGCATACACTACCAGAATACCCCTCCTATTTATACTGAATGCTGCGCGCTGAGACCTAAAAGGAAGTATATAATTTGGAACGAATGCTTTATGGAGCACCGATGGGCTTTGGCGTACGAATTACTCGGCAAACCATGGGATTCAACAACACCACCACCAACACCGTCTCGTGTCATAAACACTGTCAACGACGCATTCACTGAGTTTCGAAACCGTGTTAAATGCGATATTCAGAGTGGCAATAACAGTGTTGACAATAACCAGATTCCACCAATAATTCACCAAATTGGTCGAACATCATTGATTTCTGACGTTTCTTTCTTTCAATTAAGGTGTATGATGTCATGGTGGGACCAAAATCGCTGCCATGAGTATCGCTATATCGGCTCCGATCAAGAGGCAATGGCTATAATCAAGGGTGATGCTCCAAGTCAAGATTTAACTAGTGCTGACTTTAATAACGGCGGAGAGATCGCGGACTACGCTAGGTATGTACTAATGCATAAGTATGGTGGCGTATATGCCGATCTAGACACATACGCAATAGCACCATTAGATTTGGTGATTAAAGACCATAATATTACGCATGTTGTTGGGTACGAAGCTTATTTTAAATCACAAGATTTAGCCGAGAAAATGATCTATGCAAGACGGATATCATTATCGTTACACTTATTCGCGGCTGCACCAAAGAGTATTCTATTTCGCCAACTTATCGATAAGGTGCGTCATAACTTGCATAGCGTAAAAGAGATATACGACAGAATATATGAGAAACGGTTAGGATTGCCGAACCACCTTGAGACGATTTTCAAAACGGGACCTGGACCATTTTCTGACGCACTTCTCTATTCACCTGCAGTGCGTAAAGTCCCATTAAATACGTTTACGGGAGAAGATCCGTTTCGAGGCCATCCTAGTGGCCAAGATTTCACAAAAATGATGGCAAAGTCTGTGCTGATAGAAGACTCCCCAACTGTTGCAATTCACTACAATTTCGGATCATGGTTTAATACTTGTTCCCGTTCAAAGTACCAAAGAGTAGACACATTTGATCATTTCTTATATAGGAAAGCGCTGTTTCGAGGCCAGTGGATCGCTTCATTCGACAAAAGTATTCCTGATCACGTGCATCCGTTATGGATATCACCACCATATGAGAAAAATACGTTAAAATATGGAGCTAATAAAGATCCAACTCATTTTTATCTACTAGTCAATGAAAACGGTTTCGGTATATACGCTGGTAGGGGCCCAGATGATGACGATGTTTATCAGCTTTATAATGTGACAGTTGCTGCTGAACCCGCAATTGCACCACTCGCATCACCACTTATATATTTAGGATTGAACAAGGGTTATTTAGAGTTGAGCACTATCGACAAAGCAGATTGCGTTTTGGTAGACAGCAAAGAAAGCGATTATAAAAAATTTTCAATTTACCAGCAATGGAATTCAACTGAATCTGTGGAAATAAAAGAAAAAGGAGACAAATTCATGGCAATTCTACGTAACGATGGGCGACTCGCAATCTATGCGGGTTCATCACCTAAAGAGCTACTAAGGAAGAAGGAACCAAACAGTTCAACGAAAAAAGCTGGCAAAGATAAGATAAAGTAGTTTACGATAACTGCGTGAATATCTATTTCTACAACTATATTATTTATAATTTGACTCTTATACATAAATAAATATTATTAACATCTTCTCCATCGCCTCGTTACTTAAGATAAAGACTACGAAAAAGTACAGATTCAAATACCGTATATAAACATTATGAGTACATTATAATAACATAATTAAAATATGATAATTTACAACATGTCTTAGCGAGTGCCTTTCTTACTTCTGACACCTCGAGGTATAGCACTCGCTTTTGGACCCAAATAGTCACACAAACGGGAGCAGTCTCCATATTGAGTGTTGGTTACTTGGTACAGACGATGAACTTGGTCAATATTCCAGTTATAATCAGTTCTTGACACAGAATTTGCCACATTATTTCTCCAGCGAAATGATGAACCAATACTTGTATTCGTCGGTGGATATTGGTGTGCTGCCACTATTGCTAAATCTGTTGTATTATATCCGGTGCTCATAATATCCTCGTGTACCTAAAATAAGTAGGCGAGTTAGTCATTTTAGAAACCGAGTAAATTATTACATTGTGTAGATGTACCTCATTAGTTGCAAATGCTCTCACTTTATTTTCAGTTTCTTGTATTTCTTTATCAATAGAATTAAGTTCATCATGTAATATCTTGTGTCGTCGTTCTGCTACCACCCATTGATCTTCTTGGCGTAACGAATTTAATTTATTCTCTCTTTCTATTCTTTTATTTTCACTTTCTTCTGCTTGCGCATTATGATCTTGATAAAATAATGGCACTGCTAAATGATGCGCCCGATATAGCGGATTTGACGAGAATTGTGCGCGTCCTCGTAGTTGACGAATCATGACTTCGTTCTCCTTCTTCAGTATCTCGCCATCGTAATTCCCGTTTTTTGTGGTCGGGACACCCACTCTTCGCTTAGTTGGAGCCGCGCGTTGGCCTTTAGACAGCGATGACGCGAGTGACTTGACACTCTTCGCCACACTCCGACCACCTTCCACTGCGTCACCCATTTCTACCTCCTTATTTTTTTCCAGTTTCTTCGCCTTTTTCAGGCAGTTATCGCAATTTAGGGATTATATGCGATAGTCCAATTTTTAACAAAGTTAGTCAGTAACTAGAACAAACAATGTTGAATAAGCGAAAAAGAATCAATAGGAGCGAATAAGACACACCTAATTACTCACTTGTTTTATAAGCAACTTATCTACTCACTTAATTATGCACCCACTACTTCATCTACTAAATTACACGATTACCCACGCTTACCCACTGACTTACTCATAACCACTTCGTGAATAAGTTATTCACATTTAATCTCCAGTAAAATCCATCATGCATTCTTGTAAGGTACCAGAATCAGAATAAGTGAATCCAGTGATTTCCAATCGGCAGTCACACAGTCTTCTTCCATCAATATGTCAATTCAAATTTCAAGAATTAATGGGAATAATAGTAGCAATAATTAATAACAAGTAAATAATCCATTCATCATCGACATTGTACCGTTTTCTCGGACTCGAGGGATTTGGAAGTTACAAACGAGCCTCGTTTAACGAGGAAATCGAATCATTTGCGTGGTCAGTAAATGCCCTCTGAGACTCCGTCATTCGCTTGCAGCCCTTTCCTAGAGGGCTTAGGCAATGAGGTTACCGCGCCATTCTTTAATGAGTCCAACTTACTGCACGTGGTATCGGGCAGCGACATACTGAGTGTTTCGTCAACGGGGTCGTTGACGAGGATCAAGTCTACTGGTGGAGCGCCGGCTGGCGCCATATTCTACAACGATGGACTGCTGTATGTTGCAGATGTCGAGCACGGCGCGATACTCGCGATGGACAGTAAGAACATCGCAAGTAATGAAAGTGTATTAATAGCAAATGTATATGAAGAAAAACCATTTAAAGGACCTACTAGCATCATATGTCATCCAAGTAATAGCAGCGTGTATTTTACGGATGCAGGACCTTTAGGTGAAACAGGATTACATGCACCTGTCGGTAGTGTTTATGTTATTGATCAGGGACCAAGTGAAAAAGTATTAAAACCAATGATATTGGGTGCATTAGCATATCCATCAGGCATTACATTGTCACCATCCGGCAAATGTGTTTATGTGAGTGAGATGATGACCAATAGAGTGTTAAGATTTGTACAGAGACCAGAAGGAGTATACCATTCTTCAGTATTTTATACATTTCAAGGTGGAATAGGTCCATCATGTATTACATGCGACAAGAATACTGGTAATATAATTGTTGGTCACTATGAAATGAAAGAATATTCAACTAAGAAAGAAGGACATGTATACATCTTGTCACCCGAAGGGAAATTAATAGCACAGTTAACGACCAAAGGAAGTGAAATAAGTGGTGTTGCAATTAACTCGAATAATATATTATATATCACTGAAAAATCCACAAATTCAATAAGTAAATTTGATTTAGCATTATTAGAAAAGTAATTAATTATTTATTAGTTATTAAAGCACAGTCTCTGCGTTGAGTCATTGGTTTCCAATTACGGAATTCCATTACACTTTCAGGATCATTGCCAAGAATTTCACGAATTCTTTTTTCAATATCAACAGTCCAAATCTTCATTAAGTCAATAGCTTTTAAATTTTCTTCTACTTGAGATAATTTGGTGAAGCCTAAGATGCAGGTACTGACATCTTTGTTGGCAATACACCAAGCCAGAGCAAGTTGTGCCTGGGTAAAGCCAAGTTCAGTAGCAAATTGATTCAGTTTTTGTAAAATTTCACATGTTTTTTCTTTATTTGCTGGACCAAAATACTTTTGAAATGACGAATCTAACATCGCCGCGTGGTTTTCATACCTGGAACCAGCAGGAATAGTCCCGTCATTATACTTAGAGGTTAAAATACCTCCTGCTAATGGACTCCAAATGGTTGTTCCCATTTTATATTCACTAAATAGAAAACTGTATTCTTTCTCGAAGCGATCTCGGACCAACATGGAGTATTGCGGTTGCTCAACAATTGGCTTGTGTAGGTTAAACTTTTCACACAAACCAATAGCATTTGTAATTCTATCAGCAGGCCATTCTGAGGTTCCCCAATAAAACGCGAGACCTTGATCGATTAACCAACTCATAGCCCTGACGGTTTCTTCAAGCGGGGTTTCATAGTCAGGTCGATGGCAAAATACGACATCCACGTAGCTCATTTGCAAGCGTTTCAATGAGTTTCGTAATCCTTCAATGATGTGCTTTCTCGATAACAATGTGTTGTTGACACCATCACCACACTTAAATATCTTAGTGGAAATAACTAATGATTCACGAGGATAATTCAACTCCTTGAACGCCTGTCCCATGTGTGTTTCAGCCTGTCCTGCACCATAAATTTCCGCGGTATCAAAAAAATTGACGCCGTTTTCATAACATAATTTAATTGCATCTTTCGTGATGGCGAAGTCCTCAGGCTTGTTCGAATTCAACCAATTTCCGAAAGATAAAACAGACACTTTCAAGCCAGAATTACCCAAATAACGATACTCCATCTTTCAGACCACTTACAAATTCCGTTCAGTTCTTATTTTTATACTTATCTCATCGCCAAATTCAAAATCGGCACTGACACCATTACCGATTAATAATCGTTAACATAATTCTTCACGACTTACAGGAAGTGGCCGAACTAGCGCGCGACTCAATCAATCATTCAATGGCTGCCTGCTAGGGTCCGTTGAAGACGTGGTAGTTAGAATAGTCAACCGACAGAGTGCAGAGTGCAGAGAGCAGGCAAATCAAAGAATTGGCCTACTTCTAACGGATAATTACTTCTCTCTGCTCATTCTGTTCTTTTTCATTCTTTTTTTTAAATATAAAGGCCCGGATTTAATCGGTGTAGAGGCTTCCTCAAAAGGAGAAAATAGAAATTTGGTGTCGAGAGGGACAGTTTTGGAGCGAAACAGAGCGAGAATCACTCACGCGCGCGCATAAGTGCAACGAGAGACGGTTCGAAGCAGAGAGAGAAAGAGAGAAAGGCTCAGTGACTCTCACACACTCACTCACCCACGTGCAGCGAGAGACATTAATAAGCGATTTAATATTGACCAAGTAAACGCAGATCTAGAGTTTTTTCTACACAAACAAATCATATAGTTGCGATGTCATCTCCATCGTCAAAGACAATACAGATTGTTAAGAAGAGTAGTGGTTCTGATGACGAGTTAGGCAATGCAGCGATAACTGTGAAGCGAAATACAACAGGAAGTTCTGCAACAATTGTCACGAGGCGTAAATCATCAGCCAGAATCATCAAAAACATCGATGGAACAATGAATATCGAGACAAAGACTGGCGACACAGTGATTAGAGCGGCGAGAAAGTATAGTTCGTCGTCCGCGTTACCAAGCATATTTAGTGTCGAGGAAACACCAGATGGCACGAAAGTTCCAAATGCTCATGTTGTGATGGAAAATGAACAAAAAGATGTGCCATATACGGAGCATTTGTTACAATACTATTCATTGGCGGAAAAATTTGGCACTCATATTGATGAACAAGATCCGTCGAAGTCATGTGGATTGACGACGGCTAAAGCCGCCGAGATCCTTCAAGAGCACGGCCCCAATGTATTGACTCCGCCTCCTAGAACTCCATTGTGGTTGATGTTTTTATTACAGTTTACTAATTATCTTATGATATTACTCGAGTTAACCGCCCTTGCGTGCTATATATTGTTTGCAATTGATCCCACCAATTATGCGAACATATACTTGGCAGTATTGCTCACCGTTGCAATATTGGTCACCTGCTATGAGACATTTAGCCAAGAAGCAAAAGCCGATAATTTAATGGCCCAATTCCGAGCAATGATTCCTGAAAGTGCCGCAGTTATTCGAGATGGGCAACAGAAGCCATTAGAGGCAGTTGATTTAGTACCTGGTGATATTATTCGAGTAAAAAGTGGCGACAAGATACCAGCTGATTGCCGCGTGATTTACAATCAAGGAATGAAAGTGGACCAAAGCATGATCACCGGTGAGTCAGAAGCTATTGACGTGGATGTTCTTGCTCAAGATGGTAAACCTCTTGAAGCACGAAATATTGTTTTCAACGGCAGCTTAGTAGTAGATGGAGCGTGCTTAGGGGTTGTTATACGCACAGGCGACGATACGCTGATCGGTAAAATGGTTGGGCTTACAGGAGACGTGGGGAAAAGCTCGTCTACGTTGAAGCAAGACATTGAGTATTTCGTTCGCATTTTATTCGTATTTGCACTATTCCAAGCAGTAATTATCTTCATCGTTGGTCTATCACGCGGTCTTGATCCGGTTCTGGTGTTCGTCAACGGATTTATCATCATTATGATGGGCAACGTCCCTCAAGGGCTGCCATCAACCGTCACTGCTTGTTTATTCATTGTTGCGGAGCGTATGGGTAAAGAGAATGTATTCGTGAAGAAACTAGACATCATTGAAACATTAGGCTCCTGCACATTGATATGTACCGATAAGACGGGCACCTTGACCATTAACAAAATGACTGTGTCTAACACCTGGTTCTGTGACGAGCGTAACACCAAGCAAGCATTCATCGATAAGAGTAAAGAGCATAATGGTGCGGCTAAAGCGGACCAGTCGATCCAGCTAACAAGACTGATGGAGATTGCTGCCCTAAATTCGCGTGTCGTGCTAGAGAAGAAGGATGAGAATGCCCCATTGTTACCAAATGGTGACGCAACTGAACTGGGATTGTATAATTTCTTTACACAAGTGCTTCAAGAACGATACAACATGGACATTGAAGTATACCGAAAGTCGAATCCTAAATTATTTGAGATACCATTCAATTCATCCAATAAGTGGCAGATGTCAATCCATGCGATGGCTGACTCGGATGGCGCGGAGGTGCTCTATCTCAAAGGCGCCCCTGACGTATTACTCGGTAAATGCAGCCATTATTTAGCTAAGAATGGTAGTGTTCAACCTATTGACGCCGATTTCATGAAGGTTTACACTGAATCATATGAGGCATTCGGCGGTGAAGGGGAGCGGGTCCTCGGCTTCGCCATGCGCCCAATGGCTAAAACCATTGCACAAGAAGAGAAGACTAATCCCCGCTTCAAGGATATATTGAAGGAAGGCTTGGTAGGTAAAGGGGCTGTTGTAACTAAAGATTTGGTATTTGTTGGTTTAATTACACTAGCAGATCCTGCTCGCGCAGAAGTACCTAAAGCAATCGCTGATTGTCACACCGCAGGGGTCAAGGTCGTGATGGTCACTGGCGACCACCCTTTGACTGCCGCGTCTATTGCACGCAAAATTGGATTGATTACAAAACCTACTAGAGAAGTGTTGGCCAAAGAGCGAGGTATAGACAAAGCCCTGGTGCCCGAGGAGGATGTTAAAGCAGTTGTAGTTCATGGCGCAGACATACCCAAGATGACTGAGCAAGACTGGGCTACATTAGTGACCAAGGATGAAATCGTCTTTGCACGCACATCCCCCGAACAAAAGCTGACTATCGTAAAAGAATTCACAAAAGTGGGCAATGTAACAGCTATGACAGGTGATGGTGTGAATGACTCCCCCGCGTTGAAGCAAGCAGCAATAGGTATTGCAATGGGTGTAGGTGGCAGCGATGTAGCCAAAGAAGCGGCCGATGTAGTGTTGCTAGATGATAACTTCGCATCTATCGTTGTTGGCATCAAAGAAGGC
>JACCDO010502809.1_pt1 | contig 10416 bp, 8 predicted proteins | sample 7446101 | NCBI WGS metagenome assembly JACCDO01 (sample SAMN15323440, study PRJNA562643) | freshwater metagenome | isolation source: river surface water | place: USA:Blue River Watershed | collected 2017-08-16
CCGACACCATATTCATCAGTTTCCATTGTTATATTTGGTTTATCATCTCTCATTATAGTTTACAATGACAAAAAAATGTATATATAGAATATACAATGAAATCTCTGTTCAAATTGTTCGGAACAACGACGAAACGCAGAAAATCGTCTAAACGCAGAAAATCGTCCACCACCAGACGCAGGAAAATCAAGGGAGGATGAGGTTTCAAACAGAATGAGAACGAAAAATAAGGGATATTGGGATATTATGTAGGAATGACCGATTATTACAAAATCGTGAGACTACATAGGAGGAAACCGTAGGTTCCCTCCGAAAATTGATTTATACAATACCCTGCTATATTTACGTTAAAACCAACAATGGATTTAACGCAAACCAAACTAACCAAGACCGAGTGGAACAACACGGAAATACCCGTGTCTGACGACGAGAAACGTATCCTGCGCCTGATTTGTGCCGGTTTCAATGACGTTTCCGCCACGTCCAATATCAATCAATCACTATTTCAAATTGTCAAGATTGATATCACGCCTGAAAACGAGGCGTATTTATATACTCACTATTTTGAGAAAGAAATCAATTCCATTACCAAAAAATACGGTGGGGGGAATTTAAAGTTTGCGCCTTCGTCGCAAATGACGACTAAACCACCGAAAAAGATGGACATTCTTCGTCTCCAAAATCTGGATGTTTCCAATCGCGACCATATATTTGAGTTCGTCCTCCTGGATTTATGTAAGGCAATTCTGAAAAATATAGAGAGTTCCAAGTATGCGATTTCGCTTTATACAATCATTCAAATCAAAAAAAGTAATATTCCCAACGTTAACAAGTATGTTATCCAGTTCGCCGATGCTGTCATCGCTTTCGCAAATGAGAGAACCACTATTCCCAGTGTCATCCATCGCGCCTACGAATTCATTGAGAAGAACCCAACACTCCTCAAATACGAAGATATTTCGCTGTTTTCACACCAGAAACAGTTATTCTCCATTTTCAAACGCACTCCGGAAGCGCCGAAGTTGGTGTTGTATATTGCGCCCACGGGAACAGGTAAGACATTGTCGCCGATTGGTCTCGCCGAGAAATTTCGTGTCATTTTCATTTGTGTTTCGCGCCACGTCGGTCTGGCATTGGCGAAATCCGCTATCAGTATGGAACGCAAAATCGCATTTGCGTTTGGATGTGAGACCGCGTCAGATATTCGTCTCCATTATTTCGCATCGGCAACCTATACGAAAAACCGTCGCACCGGTGGTATTGGGAAAGTGGACAACAGTGTCGGACATAAAGTGGAAATTATGATTTGCGATGTCCAGTCATATTTGACGGCAATGCATTATATGTTGGCATTCAATCCGGAACAAAATATCATCACCTATTGGGACGAACCAACCATCACAATGGATTACGAGACACACGAACTCCACGCCCAAATCCACCGAAATTGGAAAGAGAACCAAATTTCCAAATTGGTGCTGTCGTGTGCGACGTTGCCGAAAGAGCGGGAAATTTCCGATACAATTTCCGATTTCCGTGCCCGATTTGATTGTGCGGAAATCCACACCATCAACAGCTATGATTTCAAAAAGACGATTTCTATTTTGAACAAGGACGGAATGTGTATGTTGCCCCATTTGATGTATTCCGATTATGACGAATTGCGGCGATGTGCCGCACACTGCGAAGACAACAAAACGCTGCTGCGATACTTTGATTTATCGGAAATCATCCGTTATATCAAGTATGTCAGTAAGCACAATATTGTGGATGAAGCATATACGGTGGATGCGTATATCACGTCCCTGTCGGAAATCACGATGAATTCGCTGAAAACGTATTATTTGAAATCGCTCGGACATTTGGATGCGTCGCGGTGGAAGGAGGCACACGCACATTTGGTTGCGACCCAAACGCCCAAATTCGCGGACAATACTACATCAACCACGGCAGCGGGTCGCGGTATTTTGTTGACGACGAGCGACGCGAGCACTCTGACGGACGGCCCCACAATTTTCCTGGCGGACGATGTGGAGAAAATTGGGAGGTTTTATATCCAAAATTCGGCAATTCCGGCGACCGCACTCGGTCAAATAATGAATAAGATTGAGACGATGAATGAAATCCAGGAACGAATGAGCAAATTACAGAAAACACTGGATGATAAATTGGGTGTCAGCAAGGAGACAACAGACGATGGAGCGACCAAAAACGAACGGAAAAATGAGCGTCGCGCCCAACTTGACCCGGAAATCAGTGTGCTCACAACGCAAATTGAGAAACTGCGTGGTCAAATCCGCAGTGTCAATCTGGACGAAGAATTCATTCCCAATACCGCGGCACACCAGAAAATCTGGACGACGACGCCAGTGCCAAACGCATTTGTCCCGAGAATTGAAGAGGAGACTGTCCGCGAAATTATGGAATTGGATGTGGACAGTCAAATGAAGATGTTGCTATTGTTGGGAATTGGGATGTTCAAAACAAACCCGAATATCCAATATATGGAAATTATGAAGCGTTTGGCATATGAACAGCGTCTCTTCTTGATAATCGCGTCATCAGATTATATTTATGGAACCAATTATTCGTTCTGCCACGGATTTATTGGTAAGGATTTGACATATATGACACAGCAGAAAATCATTCAGGCAATGGGGCGAATTGGACGAAATAAAGTTCAACAGGAGTATACGGTGCGATTTAGAGATGATGCGATTATGGAACGTTTGTTTAAACCGATTGATGAAAATCGGGAGGCAATCAATATGGGGAAGTTGTTCAATTCATAGGTAGGGGGAAACCAATGGTTTCCCCCCTACGACCCCCATTTCCTTCCGTGGTAAGACACACCGCTTAAACGCTGCACGTTCATATGCGCTTGCGACTTCGTCGCATATAAACGCGAAGCGTTTAACTTCGGCGCAATACCCCTATATATGTGAAACTATGGGGCAATTATCAAATTATAATGTATGGTGAATTTTGTATATACTATAACACATACATTGGATAACGCCATTCCGGCGAATTTTTTCATCCAAACTGCTACCCCTGATAAAATGGGTTTTTGGATGGATTATGACATACATAAATGTGCCGAATTTTCTAATGATACGATACTTCGTTATTCACCGAATGGCGGGAGGTTTACATTGCGTTCACGATTGCGTTCATTGAACCCTCGTATCCAATCTATCCAACCATTCCGGATAGATAATCTCTCTGATTTAGTTGATGCGACATATGAACCAGGCGACACTGTCCAATTGTTTGTATATTTCAATCACGATTTTATACCGTCAGATGTGCCTATTTTTTCAATCATTATCAGCGTTAAATAATTTGCGTTTTTTTGTTTATTTGAGTAGTGTATAATGGTCAACTTTGTTTGGGATTACACTAACTTGGATGGGATGTTTGACGGTTCCGGTAGTGGTATCACCACCGCGCCTTGGAACCCAGCGACTACAAAATGGGCGCCAATAACAACACTCACACCCACAATTACACGAAATACTGTGTTTTTTCACTCAAAAGAATCTGGTGTAGTAGACAGTTCTCAAAATCTACTTACTGTTATTCAAAACGAAGCCGGTTGGGATAAATTTATTCACGTCAAATCATTCACTATTCCGACGAATACATATCTTACAAGTTTACAGAAGATATTAGATGTAGGAGATACAATACAAATCAAACTAAATTTGAATAACACGGGAAGTGGTAAAGGGCCAATTGTTCTCGCATTGATATACACACACACAGAACCATCGTCATCCTCCGGAATAACGTCGTCTCCCACAGCACCCATTGTGCCGGGTAGTGGTGTGATTGGAACAATATAATTTCATTTTTGTATTATACACAAATGAACTACTCCGTAAGTTTAAGGTAAGGGAGGGGTCGCAGGGGTGCCGACTTCGTCGGCGCATATGAACGCGTAGCGTTCAAGAAACCGTAGGTTCCCTGATCTGCTTCAATAGTTATTATATCTCGGCAAATTGCGTGAGCAAGCGAACAAATTGCCTTCGCGACACGATACCATACTGCCATAACAAAATTCGGCAAATCCAGTCTGGTCATTTGCTACTGTCGTAGATGGATTGGAATTGAATTGGCGCATAGATTGCTCAAACACATACTGTTCGCCTAAATCTTTAAATAATTTGTCAGCAATGTCCGGTTGTCCAGGATTTAGTTCTTGAACCATAGTTTTCGCACTTTTCAATATTTTTTCGTTGATTTTCTCACTAAATGCCGGAGGTGCTGGTTTCTTTGTCGGGTCGCCACCTATTAGCGGATTGCTAAATGGATTTGTCGGGTCAGGTTGGTCAAACAAATTGTCATCGTCGCGCGTAATTCCGTGTTGTTTGAGAACTTCTTCTGCGGGTGTAAATTTTTCTTGTTCTTTGGTCTTGTCGCGACCAATAAAATAGAGAGATGCGACCGTAATTGCGAGAACTGCCAATAGACGGATATTTTGAGTTAGGAGAAATAAAATAATTCCAAATACGATAACCGCACGCGTAATCGCATTTAGTTTTTGTGAATAGGTCATTGTTTCCACAGGGAAAAAATCAAATGATGATATTAGAATATTCGGATTTGTTCCCCAAAATATATCCGTTTCCGCTGTCTCTGCCATATAGAATAGTGAGAGAACTTATGGAGGGAACCTACGGTTCCCTTCCCAACCCTCCCTTCCTTACGTTGTATTTATTTGTAAACTGTGTATTTTCGTGATAATCATCTGATTGCCGTTCTGTTGCCAACCGGCGTTCCCTCTTTGGGGAGACATAAATACGGCATAATCATCCGCATTATTTTGGAACGCTGTTTTTCACTGTCTGGACAACTATTCTTCATCACGCTATCAAATATATGATTGGGGAGAAGATGCCTATTTGCACATACATAATTGCCAATTTGCTTTGTCATTTCGCGGCACATATTTTGTTGGATACTGAAACCATCATCTCTCACCCACGCATTCTTTGTTTTATCTTTATAGATGATTGTCTCTCGTTTTATATCAACGAAATGTATCGGTCGTGTCTCAATAGTCAGTTTATCACACAACCGGTCTTTGAGAATTGCTGCGAAACCATCTTCATATGACACTGTGGCTTGTCTCATAATTTCGTCTACTGTGATTACCATATTGTCAATGAAATCGTTCACATCAATGGCTTCTTTACACGTTTCATTCAGGAACACATTCAAACGGAATGAATTATTAGTCGTGTTATTTACCTGTGTTGTTGGTCTATTACATATTTCAATCATTTGTGCTTGAATTTGTTGACTTTGTTTCATTTGTTCTTGACTTATTTTTACACCTTTTAACATTTCAAACGCCGATTCCCTACGGGAAGCATAAAAAAATATAAAAAGGTAATTGCGAATTTCACGCCTTACTACACTTATCTCCTAATTGGGTGTCGTGAGTAATTATAATTTGGGTTTCTTCTTCTTTTTCAGTTGAAGGTAAAAAACATTCTGGACGCTTTTTTCCTGTCTTTTGTAAGGTCAACAAATACAGAATGTTCTTTGAAGCGTTTATGTCTCTATCCATACAACATAATTTACACTCGTTGAGTTTGCAACGGACTACACTGTTGATTTGAGACAATCTTGCTTTTGTATGCGTTCCATCACGCATTTTTCGTATTACTTTATTCTTGTATAATTCTATTGGGTTGAAACAACAATTACAGGTTTTACTGGTATTGTATTCATCTATATCAACCACATCACAATATTTCCGTAATTCGTTTTTGAACTTCTTTATTGGTGCGGTTGGATGTTTCTTAACCAATCCGTGTTGTTGTGAAAAATCTCCAAACCCCACCAATGTCTTTTTCTTTCCTACTATGCTTTCACATATCTTGTGTAAAGTTGCTTTTCCACGACAATAGGAACGAAATGACAAACCACGAAAATTCTTATATAAATGAAATTGGAAAATAACCTTTGTATTTGGATACACATATTTGAAGTATGTTTTCATCCTTTCCAAACTACTTGTCTTGAAACTTGGTATTTTTATCCACATATCGTAATGTTTCCATTTCTTATACCACATTTCTCGTTTCTTACAAGCATACTTCATTTTACAATCGTGTCTATAACTGGGTGTTGTCGTTTCAATTACTCTTCCTCCATCATTACACGATGTTTGTAGTGAGCGAACTCCTGGATCGATTCCGACAAGTTGTTCGTAGTTTCCCTTTTTGATGTCTTTTGTTTTGGGTGCTTCAAATTTCGGTTTTCTCAATCTAACTACTGCTGTTTTTCCATCCGTATAAATAGTATAAGCAAACCTCCTTTCCTTTGTTTCATATTTTTCTATTTTGAAAAACTCATACCAATATACTAATTTATTCTCATCAAAATCCTTTGGAACAGGTTGTTTTGTAAAGTAAGCAATAATATCTTTCAAACAACTACTACAAATCTCAATAGCAGACAAACTAAATGAGTTTTTTGTAGGCAGTAAATTGAATGTTCTTACTCGTTTCGTATTTGGATATTTCTCAAACTCTTGTAGTATTTTGTAATACACACTAACGAAATGATTGGAATGCTGTTTGATATTTTCTTCTGTTGGTGGATACTTTAACCACTGACGCATTTTCATAATAAAGAAATTTCTACCTTTGTATTCTACTGCATAAATGTCTTTCAACCACTTGTAAATTACTGTTTTTCTGGTTTCCCCTGTTTTCAATTCCAAATACTTGTGAAATCGTTTGTAAAAGTTCATAGTAAGATGATTGTTCGTCATAGTAATTTGCTGTCTATTCAAATTACTGATAAGACTTGTCATTCTATCACGGAATGGAAGTTCTCCTAAATGTTCTTTGTAATGAGAAAAACTAATATACAATTCATCTATTGTATCAACTGTTTCATTTCGTTCATTCATAACGGATACAGTAGAACACGCTTGGTAAAATAAGTTTTGTGTGATTTCAGGAAGTGGTTTATTTTCTTGTATAAGTCGTGTAAAATGGTAATTTAACAACTGATATGACAAGAAAGCAATCTTATTGATATTCAAAACAACTTCCTGTATTCCGCCATTCAAAAAGTTATTTTCAACTAAACTATTGAAACTCATTTTGACACAAGTAAATTCGGTGTTTTTGTTTGCTTCTTTGCGGTCTTTGACATCTTGACGAACAGTTTTTTCCTTAACTATTGGAGGTAGGACTTCCTCCTGCTTCTTCTTTCTTCTCATCCTATATACTTACTAAACATTTTATTTTAAGTCTTTTAACGCAAGAAGTCAATATTACTAAATAACATCGGTTGTCTGTTCTTCTGTTTTCGCTCTTTCCTTTTTCCTCAAATATGAAGTTCTATTATACTCTTTTCGTTTTTCTTTGTAATCTGGTTGTTGTTGTTTATTTTTTACTTTAATCAAAATTTCGTCTTTATGGTTTTCGTAGTATGTTTTACTTCTATCAGGAGCGGTGTATTTTTTAAGATGTTGTTTAGTTTCGTTAAGTTCCGTTTCCAATTGTTTAATTTTATTAAGCAAATCTTGCGTATCCATCTAATTTATATCTAAAAATAATTTTATATAATTTTCCACCTTTGAAGAATTAAAATGGCACGCCTGCCATTTTATTCTTTCAAAGTGGCAGTCATTTACAGATTTGAACGGCACAATTCGTGCCGTTTCAAATCTTCAATGGTCTCAAATAAAATATATAAAATCGATGTTTGAAATGTTAAAAGGTGTAGAAACTACAATTATAAAGGCATTGATTAAATTAAATTAATTTTATGTATCTGATAAAATTACATCATTATGTCGTAATATCAAAGATATGATATACTACAAGATACTGTATATTTATACTCCGTCGTTTTTGGCGGGCATATTATAAAGATATCGTATCGGCGTCTTCATATGATGGGATGATCGTGGGTTGATATTTTTTACAATTTTCATAAAAGTATATTTGTTTAGCATATTATGGTTTGGCGTTGAAATGTTGTAAAATCCAACTTTTCAAAAACCACGAAAAAAGTCGTTTTGGATTAGTCTCTGAGTTTTTCAAAAATGGACAAATATTATTTGTCCAAAACCTAAAAAAAATTATTGGTGCCCAAAATGAGTTTTTATTGCGAAGATTATATTGTTTTTTATTTTAATGATTTATTGAATTTTATAAATGACACCGTATCAAGTGTCATTTATTGTTATAATGAAACCTATCCCAGCCCCGTCAAGCGGGGCTAGCCTGACAAAGGGAGGGGTCGTAGGGGGTGCCGACGAAGTCGGCGCCAACGCCTTTCGCCGAAGGCGTTATAACATAATCCCGATAATCCAATTTATATCGGTTTTATGTTATAATATATCGTTTTATGTTATAATATATCGTTTTATGTTATAATATATCGGTTTTATGTTATAATATATCGTTTTATGTTATAATATATCGTTTTATGTTATATAATCGTATACTATAATAATTGTGATTTACACGGCATATCGTGTCATTTTATAAATGTTTTTACAAAATTACAAAAGTCAATAACATAATCCGATATATTGCACAATATCCCGTGTTATACTCGCATAGGATGATGAAGAACCCTGGGTTTTATTGTTTTATTTTTATAATATTTTTTAAAAAAATATATTTGTTAGCATATTATGGTGTGGTTCCGAAATACTGTAAAATACAACTTTTTGAAAACCCCGAAAAAGTCATTTTGGATTGACCGCCGAGTTTTTCAAAAATGGACAAATAATATTTGTCCAAAACCCGAAAAAATATTTTGAAGCCCAAATTGAATAAATCCTGGTATATACTTAGTATACATCGATTAGTCATCCATCCAGATTATATATTTAGTTTATAGCAGTTTACACCATATAATGGTATACTATTGTTAAATGTCAATAAATATGTTTATAATCTGTATACATTACTAATTCATCTATACAGATTAAGAATTATGGTCAGTCTATGGTAAAATATATTTTTGTATGATTTTACAAAGTAAATCTTTCTTAGCATATTCTGGTGTGGTGCCGAAATACTGTAAAATCCAATTTTTGAAAACCCCGAAAAAGTCGTTTTGGATTGGTCGCTGAGTTTTTCAAAAATGGACAAATATTATTTGTCCAAAACCAGAAAAAATATTTTGAAGCCCAAATTGAGTTTTTTGTAAAGAGTATATAGTTTTCGTTTATTATAATAGTTTATTATAAATGACACCATATCAAGTGTCATTTATTGTAATAATGAAACCATATCCCCCAGCTACCCTGACAAAGGGAGGGTTTGGAAGGGAACCGTAGGTTCCCTTCTTTTGAGGCACTGTTTATCCACCTGAAACGTATCACATTTTTTAGTTTGCGGCACAATATGTAGCACACATTTGGATTTCTCTCCATACATTGGTTCCACACACCCCTTCTCCAACATACGTTGTTGGATTTCCGTGAGAGATTTGGTGCATCGGGAGCGAAAATGTTCATATCGTTCTCTCACATTTTCATAGGAAAGTCCCGATTTCTTGTTCAACATTTGATTGATTACTTCGTGTAGGTCATAGATATAACGCGAGAATGTCGCCCGACTCTCCATATGATGAATAAGCAACGGCAATTTCTTGAAATTTTTCTTCAAATTTTTCCTACATTTTCCACACGGAAGCACATTTTTCAAACTGAGTATGAAATCGCGATATTGGTGTTTTTGCTCATCGGTTGGATTGACTGGATAGTTGAAACTCATTGTATGTAGAACGTGCCACATACTCGGCCCCCACACACTCGTCAACATTCCATCATTGCTATTATAATCGTCGGCAGTATACACTGACGAAGAGCACACTAAATCTCTCCGTTTCCGTGTATTATCGGCAATGCGCCGATGATTTAGCGCGATATTGCGCCTTTTTCTGGTTCGTCCCTTCATCTCTCATATAGAGAGATTAGTTTACAATCCCATATTTTTATAGTGAGAGTATGTATAGAAAAATGCCGTCCATTATAGATGTGATGTTAGCCCCAATTGAGAAATATTATCGTCTGATATTAATTGTATTCTGTTTGATTATATTCATATTCGCGGGATATAAAGCATACCAGGCATATGGTCTTCCGTGGACAAAGAAGAACATAATGAGTGATGTGGCAAATGCAAACAAAGATGGAAAATCGGCGGATATATATTTTTTCAATGTAGATTGGTGTCCGCACTGTATCAAAGCGAAACCGGAATGGGACAGATTTGTAGACACACACAATGGTAAAATCATAAACGGTTATACGATACATACACACAATGTAGACTGCACGGATGATGTCAAGAGCGCGGCGGTCATTGCTAAATTTGATATTAAGGGATATCCGACAACTAAAATGACAATTGATGGAGGTGAAAC
>JACCDO010994211.1_pt1 | contig 10416 bp, 8 predicted proteins | sample 7446101 | NCBI WGS metagenome assembly JACCDO01 (sample SAMN15323440, study PRJNA562643) | freshwater metagenome | isolation source: river surface water | place: USA:Blue River Watershed | collected 2017-08-16
AGAAAGGTGTAGAGGTGCTGGCACTGACGACGGGCGATGCCGTCACCGCCCTGGCTCTGCCTATGGGGAACACTTTCGCTGATGTGGACGGCGACGGTATTGTGGATCAAGTTTTGGTGCTAGAGAACAATGAAGACGCCACGCGTTACTCCGAAGTGCACGGACACAGCAAGAGTCTTGCGGGCCACTCGCCACAGGAGACAAAGATGGGGCACTGCAACCTCGTGGTTCTGTCGGGTTTGCCCGCGAAGCACACGCTTTTCAGCGGCTCTGTATGTAAGAAGGGGCATACATTACACGATCCCTTGAACCTTGAAAACAACCGCAACCGCATGCTTGGTGAGATTCCTGTGGTCCCGAAAAGTATCTCCGCGGCGCCGCCACTTGTCCTGCGAACCTTGCGTCCAAGATCATCACAAGAAAGTCCTATTCGGCATGTTATAGCCGCCATCAATGCAGGTGTAGTCACAAGTTATACAGGTAAAGGCGAATTAAATTGGCAAATAGTCGGCGCGCCCACGTGGGCCGAAGAATTTCCCTTCAGCACTTTGCGGCCATTTGACAGCGATGCTGCTCGAGCCAACGACATAGGTTTGCACGACAACCTGCACTCCGACTTGCTACTCATGGGCGATACATCACTTGCCCTTCTGTCGCGTGCCGGCCACTTGCTGTGTACCTCTGCTATCCCTAAGCCTCCTGTAGCGCCTCCTGTGGTCGGAGACTTCGACAACGACGGCGTCACCGACATTATCGTCCAAACGAAGAATTCATTTCTAGGTTATCGGCTAGAAGTGGTTCGTACAACCAGAGGGCTATATGTAGCAGTGGTGTTACTAGGAGCGGTGGCGTTGGTTACTTTTGTGTCGACTATTAGGTTATCGATAGAACAGGTAGACGGCTCGAAGAAACGGGTGCTGACCTCCGTACGTTCCACAGACGAATACCATGAAGACTGACGCGTTATATATTATAATTTATACATTTATATGTTAACAAACAAATAATACCATTATAACATGTCTTTTATATAGAACTAACTCTGTCTCCTACTTGCGTCTTGTTGCAGGCATTTGCAGCTGTAGGCCGGAGCCACTGCGAATGATGCGCGGATTTGCCGGGATGAACGCTGCAGCTGGTTGACTGGCAGCTTTGTTTAGCCCAACACGAGATGGCTTGCCAGCAGCAGATGTAGGCAGCTGCTTGGATGTGGATAAGTGCGAGAGAGATGCTGAAGCTGAAAGGCCGGTTGAGGCTGCAGCGACTGCATGTGCCTTGTCAGGGCGAACGCGCGACACGATGACAGGCGGCTCAAGATCGAATGACTGTGGAGGCGGTCGTATTTCATCGTACGTGAATTGGCTCTGTAAACTCGTCCGGCCTGAGGTCACACCTACGGGGAGGCGGCTCGCTATGTCCCTGAAGCGATACCAAGGCTTCTGCACAACTTCCTGCAGCCGAGCATCGACTACCTGCTGCTGCTCCTGCTGCATAAGCTCCGCTAGCATATCATCAACAGCAATCGTGTCATCCAGATGTCGCTCAAAGGTGCCGCCTTGACCATCCTCTCCGTCCTCATACAAGTGCCCTGCAAGCAGCTCCTCAGAAGGTGAGACCGAGGCAGAGCGATAGCTGTCTACTAATCCCGCCCCTGTCAGTACGCCTGACTGGCGGTCACTTTCTCCTACTCTCAGCCGCAAGTCATCTTCATCGCTAACATTTCCGCTGTTACCCTGCTCTTCCACGCGCTGATGCAATGAGGAGGCGACGGTGGTCAGCCCGTCCTGCTCAGCTTTGAACCTTAAATACGGGTCTTGCTCCTCTGCAATCGGAAGGCCTTCCGGCGGCATAATGCCATCTGGCAAGGCCAGCGGGCTGAGTGGCGTATCCATCGCAAAAGGATCGAATTCCTTTCCGGTGAATTCTGTTTGCTCGGCGATTGGCGTGAGGGTAAAGCCACTGTCCGAGGGGATCTCTGCAGTGGCATAAGAAGCATGCAACCCAGCATCCAGATCAGATTGGGTAACCAAACCAGCTGCAGTTGTCTCTTGCCAAATCTTCATAATTTCGTTCACAACCCACATGACCATGTTCGTCGTCTGTTCCTCCTCCTGGGCACCCTTGTCCACCCCGCGCGCACCTCCAGAAGGCTTCTTGGCCTTGCCCGAGACGAGAATGCTTTCTTTGCCTTTAAGTAGCAACAGTGCGCTGGCCAACACTGAGTCGTTAGCAACGGCGGCTTCCAGGTCAGCGAGACGCACGCCCTCGCCATCCGCTTCGGCTGTTTCCGGGGGATTAACTTCGCCGCCGCCCGCAGGAACTGCGTCCATGCAATTGGTTAAGGCTGTCTTCCCTATCGTGGAGCTACTGATCTTGAAGGTAGAACTAGTATATATACCGCGCTTCTCGGTAACCGACGTAGGGATCACAGTGTCGTCCAAGTCCCACACCCGCCGCAGGCGGGCGGACCACATCCGGATTTTCGCGCGTTCGCTAGCAATTGCATTCTTGCAACGAGCAATATCAGTATCCAAAGTGTGATATTCTGGCGGCGCTTGTATTTGTTTTAGAAGACTAGTGTGCTGCTCTTGCAGCCGCTCTAATCCTTCGGTAGTCTGCTCCAATGTCCGGTTCTCCACTTGACGCGCCACTGCCAATTCAGCAAGAGCTTCCCGTAATGCACGTGCTTGTCTATTTAACACCTTAATCTCTTTACGATATTTATCTGCATCGAAATTTTGCTTTTGAAGACGAAGGGTCAAGTTAGCAATACCTATGCTCTGCAACGTCACCTCGTCTTTCAATTTCGCATTCTCAAAAATATCTGTCTTGAAGTTTTCAGACAGAGAAGCAAAAGCTCTTTGCTGATACTTATGATCCATTTGCAAAAGTTCACGCCTGAGAGATATTTCCAAGTTTTGTCGAACGATTGACATGTCTTTATTCATTTCATGGATGGTGAGAGCGTGTTGAATGTCCATATTTGACAGCTCCTGACTCATATCTTGAACAGTCTGCTCTAAGAGTTCGTTTTCCTCCTTTATTCGAAGATAGCGTCTTCGCTTCTCATCCATGTCTACGAGGAGTTGCTGCCTAATACTTATTTCATATGAATACTTGTCTTGAGTGCAATCAAGGTCCAGTTGCAATGCTTGCAGTTCGGTGTTATCTTTATCTGAGAGAGACTTTAGCTTGATTTCTCGTTGAAGTAACAGTGCATTTTTATCATTTAGTTCCACTAGTAGATCATCGTTCATTGTTAGAGTTTCTTTCATTTCCGCTTGTAGTTCGGTCAGCTCATTGGTCAACCGAGCCTGGTCAGCTAATAACTTTTCCATTTCCACCACAGCAGGAAAAGCTGGTGCCGCATTTGTAACTGCAGCAGCATCTGCCATTATATGCCTTTTCTAGCTTTAACGCTATTTCCCAAGATATTCTTTCTCAAAGCAAACCTCACTTGCTGTAACTACTTTTCACTTATTTAGTTTAAATCCGAACCTCGTGACTGTTAAAACACTGAAATCGAACTAATAATGCAATAAATGCACCGAAATTCTTAAAACAATGCAGTAGGCCTACCTTATCCGGCCGACTAGAGGTTAAAAGACCAGTTGACTAGTTGGATCGACCGCTCGTGTGGCCTGCCTGGATGACTTTCAAGTTTTGTCAACCCTTAAGACTTCACCAGCGACAGAGTCGTTGCATTTTTTGGGCGCGCACTTGACATAATACATATATTTTACGCGATTGCTTGAGTTATAAGTGCAAATTAATATTATGTCGTCAAATAATGAAGTCATAAGTTCGAGCCGTAAAGCTAAGCGAACTTTTAATCCCATCAGGTACGTCAACATAACAATTGATGTCAAGGGGGTAATCAGTTTGCAAATAACAAGAAACAACAAATTTATTCAGCACACGAGATTTTCAGAGGTGCATTTGTTGCCGATTTAAAGACTATCCTCTGACGCCGCACTTTCAATCACCTTCCTATTTACACTATTTACAATTTCAAACAGAAACATTGTGGAGTCACTAAATCCCCCCAAAAATCACCCAAAAAAATTCCTTAATCTGGCTTTGGGCGACCCAACAGCTCATGGACTTGCTCCTCCTAAAGTCCTCTTAGATGCGATGCATCACGCACTTGATAGTTGTCAATCAAATGGATACTTTCCTGCAGCAGGCGAACAGAAAGCTCGCGCTTCTATTGCTACTTACTCTAGCCGAGATGGTTTTCCTGTGCATGAGGATGATGTGGTGATTGCTTCGGGATGCAGTGGAGCCTTAGAGTTGGTGATCGGCGCAATGATTGATGAAGGTACGTGTGCCATTAGTCTTCCTCTAAAATGTTTCTCGAATGCGTGTACTCTTAAATATAAATATCAATAGGGGATTATGCGAGCTGGGCTAACCTGTCTATGTATTCACACCATCACATCGACTTTGCCGTGTATATCACGCCTGTAGGGGACAACATACTTGTGCCGTGTCCAGGATTTCCCTTGTATCAGGTGATTACGGAGTCGCTTGGTGGAAAAGTCAAGCATTATCCATTGCTCCCTTTGCATAACTGGGAATGCGATATTGAGGAGATGGAGAAGCTCATTGACACCAAAACTAAGGCCATCTTGGTCAACAACCCGTCGAATCCCTGCGGCGCTAACTACACAGCTGCTCACTTGGCTTCTATCGCCAAAATTGCGGCTAAGCATTCGCTACCAATCATTTCAGATGAAATCTATAGTGGTATTGTGTTCGAAGGGGTGTTCACTCCAATGAATACAGTTTGTGGAGATGTACCTGTGATCAGCGTCGGGGGGCTGGCCAAAGAATTCGTGTGCCCTGGCTGGCGTGTGGGTTGGCTGGTGGTACATGATAGAAAAGGCAGACTGGCTGAAGTGAGAACTGGTATTAAGCAGCTCACACAGCTCATTGTGGGTGCGAGCTCTTTGGTACAGGCCTGCATACCGAGAGTCCTCACTCCTGCCCAGGGCAGTGCCGATGAGAAGTCGTTGGCAGACTATGCGCGAGACTACACGCAGTTATTGCATGCGAACAGCCAGGCATCGGTGGCTATGGGGCAAGCCTGCCATGGCCTTGAAGTCATTCCTGCACAGGGAGCCATGTACGCTATGGTGCGCATTCAGTTAGATAATCTTACCGGAATAACATCAGATACTGACTTCGCAAAGCAACTTTTACAGGAAGAGAACTTGATTGTTTTGCCGGGAAGCTGCTTTGGTGTCACCGGATTCATTCGTATTATTACCTGTCCCACTCAAGAGAATATCAAGGAAGCCTTGAATCGCATGCAAAGTTTCTGCGATAGGCGACGCGCCGTGTCGCCAAGCCCTAAAAAGCGCAGGGAAAATTGAAAAAGAGAGCGAAATAAGTAGCAGAGGCACTCGCAACATGAATGGAATTTATTGAGGCTTGTTTTATTTATTACTTGGGCAGGCAAGCGTCCGTCATATTATGAGCACGACATGCAACTCCCACTTATTAGTTCTATCAGGTCGCACTTGTTTTTATAATTGTTCTGTATGATCAGATTAATCATAAGAAGTTGATAATTATTGGTATGTATGTTTTTTTCCCGTTCGATTTTGTTGAGTTCAGCATTTCATTTAGCAATGAAGAAATGAGATGCAATTTATATAAAATGTATGGTTAGGTATTTTATCTTAGAAGTATAGGAAGTCTCTGCTGACGGTATTTTAGGTTGTTTTCAATTCCCATCCCAGCCAATCAAATCAATAGCAAATTTAATGTCAAAGTTTTCCATAGGATTATTGATTGTGCATATTATAACAGGAATCAGCTTTTCAGTTCCAGATATTTTTATTCAAGCTACACATTCGCCTTGGAAGCGTTGCTAGATATTTCCAACTTGCGAGGAGCTTCTTCTTTCTCTGTTTCCAGCTTTGGTAGGCGAATCTCTAAAACTCCGTTATCAAAAGATGCAGTAGCATCTTTGCTATTAATACCCTTGGGCATCGGGATAGTCCTGGCAACCTTACCATAATGTCTCTCGACACTCATCAAAAGCTCCGAATTCTCTTCGTGTACTGCTTTGCGTTCACCTTTGATGTGGATGGTATCATCAGTAATGTCAACGCTGAGATCTTCTTTTTTCACACCAGGAAGATCAACATGCATTGTAAAAGCATCTTTAGACTCAAGAACATCACAAGAAAGGATAGGGGAAAGCTTATCAACTTCTGCATTCATTGCAGAAACTCCCCAAGGATCTCTGAACATATCTAAGAAATCAGTTAGGGGATCTGCCAGTCCAAGCTGTCTGGCAATGGAACGAGGACGCATGACTGGAAGGAACCTATGATCGATTCCGCGAATTGTAGAAATAATATCATGAAAAGGATCTTTATTCACGGCAAGAAGATTGCGACCGGCTCGAGGCGCTAACGCATTATAGTTCATCATCGTTCGGGAATAAACCTTTGGATAAACAGCTCTAAGAATTTTTTTGGACATCGTCGCTTTCAACGTTAATGTTCCTTGAAGATGTTCCTCGCGCACGGCGGTTCTCGACGGTCGTAAGGTCATATGATTGCTGATATTTTGTGTATTACATAGTTTAAACATTATGTATTACATTATTCAATGCTAATAAAACTAGAACATTGTACATTAAAGTTGCAAGATAAAGCCGCATTCGACATTTACCCTCTAATGTATTTCAATTTCACGCACACGATTGATAGTCACGTTAATCAATATCCCCAAAATCCTTTGCTTCGATAGAATGATGCTCTTGCGTAGCAGCAGCGCGCATTGCTGCAAGTGCAGCCTCAGAGGCAGCATTTACACCTACAAATTCACCTTCCTCTTCATCGTTATATTCGTTGGCTCCGTCGTAAAAACGAATACCTTCGTCCTGCTCTGCGGCAGTCGATCGCCTTCCCCCTCGCGGAGCCGCAGGAGGAGAATCAGGATCCCGTTGTCCGCGAATGCCTTCTTCTGCGAAAGGTATTTCTTCAGTGTCGTATGTTTGAGCTGTGTGCAAATAAGCATAATAGGCGTCGCGCATTTCTTCGTCCATGGTGCTGGGATCGACTTGTATATTGACTCTCGGTGGCACTGGTGCTGCAAAATCTGCCTCTGTAGCACGAGTCAGAGGATCTAAATCAAGATGGAGATTTAACCCTAACCCTCCTGGACTGCTCATCCCGCGGCGCGTGTGTGCCAACGGGTCGGACGGCGTGGGCGAGGGGTCAGGCGAGTAGCTGCTGTCGTATTCAAATTGCGTGTCTTCGCGTTCTTCGACAATATCTTCCGGGACTTTGGCGCGCGGACTTAGCGACTGCTCGCCTTGCTGCTGCGCGGCTGCACCGCTGTTACGCCCTTTGCCCTCGGGCATAGTACTGTCCATGTACTCAAATTCGTCCGCTTCCGACCGCAAGTGAACGTACTCCTCCTGTCCGTGCTGCTCACCAACGAGCTGATCATTGAAGACCTCTGTTTGATCATACAACATAGTTTCACGATGTGCGAATACACCCGTGTCACGGCTTTCCATATGCAGCACTTCCGTCTGAGACGTCTCTTTCTCGATCAGCTCTTGAAGCACGCCATCTGCATCAATCGTTGTGTAGTGCACTGTGCGCTCTTGCGTTACAACTTCACGCTTTTGCCATACGTTGGAACTGTTGACACGTTGCAATAACACTGGGTTCTGAGAAAGAATAAGGTCAAGGGATGACGACTGTCTGGACAAGGGTGCCCGAGAGCCCTCAGAAGAGGCGCCTTCGTTGTCGCCGTCATCATCTACATCGCCTTGACATGCTGCTTCAGCATCAACCTCGCATTCCGCCTGAAAATCTGCATCTGCCATCGTGCGTGCAAAGGCCAAAGCTGCAGCAGTTCGACTGATCCCACCGGTCTTTTGGCTCCCAACGGTGGACGCAGGTGCTGGACTCGAACCATCATGAGGAGGAGATGGTGGCTCCGCCCCGCGAGTCGGAGGGAACTTTGCTCTCAATTTACTGCCTGGGGCCTTATTACCGCTGGAACTATTGCTAGAATTAATAGCGGATCCTTTTGCGATGCGTTTGCTAGACGTGGTGCTGCTGTTGCTGGAGCGAGGGCTGTTGCCATTTAACATGGCACCGGAATTGCTGTTCCTACTCGTTTCATTGTTAGAAAAATTTAAGTTTTCCATATTTTCATCTGTTCCAGCAGGGTCAGGTGAGTTAGGTAATCCCAAAGAAGGTGTACTACCGGTTTCCAAAAAATCCACGAAAGCTTTGTAAGAGATACGTTGGCCTTGCAGACTGCCACCTAACAGGCGGTCGAAGGTAGTACCAGATGTTTCTGAACCAAATCCTAGGTATTCTTTTACATCATCTAGGTTCAAAAATAGATCACCATGTCCATTTTCATCTTGATTGGAGCAATAGCACAACTTACGAAATTGCTCATCGAGGGTCTCATCATCTTGTCTTAGGTTATAAGCTCGAATAACAAGAGCTTTACGCAACCGCAAAGAGCTTACACCGACGCCCATTATTTGTAAGCTCTAAAATGTGTCCAGTTTGAGTCTATGAGCTTGAGCAGTTACGAATCTTAAATTCCAAAGGAAACAGTATAAACTTTAAAATGTAAAGGCCGAAGCGTTTTGAAATGCTATCCTCTTTTACACAATGGATAGTTTTGTGGCAATTCTCAGTTGAAATTCAGAAAGAGTTGTTTGTCCCACTGAGGGGGAACTCGGTTTCCCTTTCGTTTTAAGTCAGCTTCTGCTTAGCAGAAGCTGAGATATTACCTAAATTTTGTATTGCAGAGTAAATTTTAGCATTATTTCGACATTTTTATTTCCGCATAATTGATCTTTCTTTTTTGTTTCCTGGTTATATTTTTGATTGATATTGACTTGATTTTGAGATTTTAAAAACTCACGCAGCTCTTCATAAAGCGTTAGAGACCTCACACTTTCCTCTGAGCGTTTTACTTCTTAAATCTTAGTAATATGGGTGGTAATAATACCAAACAATCCTTGCCCATCCCCTTGATATTGAAGAGGTTGAATGAGTGCATGATACCCGATGAGCGCGAGACGATATTTGATTATTTTGAAATGTTGGATTCGAAATTAATATCGAAAGAAACGTTGGTAAAAAATAGCACAATATTTAAAGAACAAGGAGGAGTTGAAGTCATATTTAAATTTATGAAAGCCATGCTGGCAGACGACGTGTGTATAAGTCTCTGCGTGCAGATATTCGATCGATGTAAAACCAAAGTAAACGTAGTAATGGATTTCATTCAATTCGGGGGGCTAGACATTTTGGAGAGAGTAATGAAGGACCACGAGAAGAATAAGATTTTAATGTCTGAAGTGAATAAACTACTGAAATCAGTACTGTTGATAGGTGCTCGGGCCGCGGTATCTGAAATATCACAGGAGAGTGAACTTATCGTTATGTGTCAAGCTTGTCAAGAAGCACTAGAGCGTAAGAGAAGACTTAAATCAACCGCGCCTGTGTCTGATACAAAACCTCCCACGCCATTAGACCGCATTCGCCGTGTATTGACCTTCATGCGAAACTACCACGACAAAGTGGAAGTGCTTGAAGTGGGTTTAGATGCGTGTATATCATTTGCGGGTAACACAGACTCTAAAGCCTGCATAGGAGATACCCCGTTTATCGAGGCGGTGTCAAAAGCGATCAGAGACCACGGGCAACACGAAGCGATTATGTGGAGGGCCTGCGTTGCACTGTCAACGGTGGCAAGCTTTAGCCAGGATATTGCAGGAGCTATAGCTCGTGAAAATGTGCACGAATTGCTCTGTGAACACTTTGCAAGCTTTGCAGAAAACCCATACGTGCAAATGAATATGCTCTGGCTCTTCGACGCGCTGCTGCGCTGGCAACTAGGACCCTCCCGTCGCAGGATATGGCAGTCTCAACGCTGCATTGATCTCTTCATGGCGTTCACCGCCAAAAGAGAGAAGCTTCTATCAAAAGCTATGTTAGCTGACAAGTAAGTCACCGCATACATATATCCTGCTTGATTCTGGCTAATTGCTGGAGTCCTCCAACACAGAGCGATTTCTGACTTTTCCCCATATATGTATACTTTTCACCTTCTTCGCAATCAACACCACTCATTTTTGTTTCCTTCTGTTACTCTTGTCTAGATATCTTCCTTACAAAGTTGTTTTGCCGCTGTCTGTACGGTCATTCTTGAGGGAAACGGGGGGTGAACTGCTGCCCGAAGACCTGCCCCCACCTGTTGTGCTCCGAGAGTTCCCCAAAAGACGAAACTTTGATGAGCATCCTAAATTTGGTGTCATTGATGACAAAGCTATCAAAGATGGCGAGAAGGGGTTGGTGGACCATCATGTGTCCAAGAAGCTGGGCGGTGTGCCGGAACCCAAGCGCGATTGGG
>JACCDO012010195.1_pt1 | contig 10416 bp, 8 predicted proteins | sample 7446101 | NCBI WGS metagenome assembly JACCDO01 (sample SAMN15323440, study PRJNA562643) | freshwater metagenome | isolation source: river surface water | place: USA:Blue River Watershed | collected 2017-08-16
ACGTGGAAAATACCCCCATTTTAGATATATTATAGGCAATTTGTTTCTATGGGTAAGTATAGAGTGTTAAATTGTTCTCTTCAGATGCATCCATGGCTGTTCGGTAGGGACCTACTATACTGTTTGCATAGTAAGTGGATAAGTTTGATATGGGTGACAGCAAAGTTGATGCTAGGTTAGCAGAATAATTATCAAGAGCAATTAGTTGCAAAGAACTTATAGATGCTGACCATGAAGATATGTATGGAGCAACGAAAGTATCAAATACTGTCGATCCTTCATATACAACTGTTTGGGCATATCTGAAGAAATGGGCATATTCCCCCACTGCTAATTGATTTGCACAATCTTGGTAATACTCTGATACATTTGTTAGACTATACGCAGAAACGATATTTGCTTCGGTAGGGTCAATGACTGTTGGTTTTGCTGTTGTACTTCCAACCCTTTCAATACAGGCTGTGAAATACATAATCAAACGAACATACGCTTTAGCACTGTTTTGTGCAAAATTTCCAGCTGGGTTCTCACCCGACCAGATACAAGGTGTAGCATCTGAAAACGGTAAAGCATCAGTTGTTGCAAATGTAGCTTCCATGTTTTTCATGATACCATATTCACTATATCCAATAAAAGGTGCCACGATTGTATTGAGCGTTGAGCTTGTTGCCCCAGTTAGTCTGAAACTATTACAGAAAGAAAATAGAGGATTTCCAAACCATCCGTTTGTTGTGTTAATTCTGACACTTCGATCAAAATATCCTAGACCTTTTTGAAGAATCGTAGAGTCCATAAGAGAATTGATATATGCAATTGGTGTATAGTTTGTGCTAAAGTCTTGTATCTGTTGTATTATTCTGGCAACCATTGGCCAGATTGCAAGAAACTGGAAATAGTGTAGCATCCCCGCACTCGAAAAAGCTTCGTTGAATAGATTTGTATATATCAACAATCCTTTTCGACGACTACCAGCTTTAGACAGTATCTGCTCTTCAGTTGACATCAAATAACGATACTTTGCAGGAAATAAATTTGGGTCAGCCAAAGGATCAATCGCTGTTAAATGAACCTCTTTGTACATAGTTCCAATACTTGTCTCGCCTGCATAATTCAAATTGTAACTGGGAGTAAATCCTATTCCATAATCTTGAAACAAGGCAATAGCTTTGATTGCAAAAGATGTGTTTATAGGAGGACATGCTGTCTGCCAAGTGGTTGTAGGTGTATCTCCATTCAAACGCTCAAATATATTTGTTATCAAAGGCACAGATGTTAGAATGTCTGCTTTTAATCCTGCTGATGTATTATAATAATTTGCAAACATAATTGATAACATTTTATTTACATCGTCTGATGTAAAAGACGCACCGTACGCAGTTTCTATATCTACTGCCTGAAAATTCCTTAAAATACCCAGGGCAACATTAGAAGTTGTTGGTTCATAGAATCTAAACCAAATAGGGTTTTGCCATGTAGCTGTATTACCGAATTCTGTTGTATAGCCCAAACGATTCACTGGTGTTGTTGCGATTGTAGAAGCCCCACCACCAATTGGCGATATTAGTATCTCGTTCGCAGTAATTGTAGTTGTAAATGTAGGGGCATTGGTAAAGGTAATTGTCATTATTTTTCCTCTTTTTTGATCACGAGTTAGAAATTGAACCTGTTCGTATGATTGTAAAAAAAATTGACTAACTAAGCTATTTTTTTTTAATGGGGGAGCATGATGTGTGTTTTTGCCTTGAATATAATTATACAGAATATTTTATAAAAATACCGAATAAAAACACATAAATAATTACAATAAAAATGATAGTTGATTTTTGTCAATAAGTAAATATGTATGTCAAAAGAACTAAGATAAGTCATTTTATAAAGCTTTGTGTTTAATTTTACTTATTAGGGCTTTTTTGGCACTTAACAAGTAAATCCCAAAACAAAGGAATTCAAACCACCTGGTCACCTGGTCCGAGAAAAAAAATCAACATAAACTATTGAAATATAAGGATAAAATCTTAAAATTGGCAAGTCAAAATCCTTTTTTCTTAAAACCGTTTTTTGAGGTACCTTGAAATGCCGATGATAATAGCGTTTTTACCTTGTTTTTTATTATACTAATTAAACGAGGACCAGGTGGACCAAGCAAAAAGCTGAAAAGACTTTTCTACGAAAATCCTTTAAATTTGGCTACGTGTAGCCCCCGTAGTAGTACCATGCGTATACTTATAGTGTATTAACAGTAATATAATGTATTATGCCTGTATATATATATCTTATCTTTTCTATTGCCTTGTTAATAGTAGGTTTTAGGCTATTTTTAATTCCTAGTCTTCTTTGGAAAATGCCTGGTCTGCCTGGTCCACGACAATATACTATAATTATACAAAACAACAAACAGCCTATTATCATCGTAAGTACAATACTATTTTTCAAGCTAAAAAAATCGGACCAGGCAGATAGCAAAAACCACCTGGTCTGCACCTGGTCTGCACCTGGTCCGATTTTTTTGAAGTAAAAAATAGGTAAGTAAAAGCATTTTTAAAATATATTTCTTAACTACCAACTTTACTTATTAACAACTGCATTTACTTGTTATCATCGGCAGTACAACCACTTGTTGTCCTTCTTTTTTTGCTTAATATCTATTTTTTCTAGAGTTAATTAGTCAGCCCAAGAGCTCGGTTTTTTTTGGTGATTTTTTACAAAAAACGACAAAGAAATCAAATAATATATTATTTTTTGTCTTTTACTTATTGATTTTGAATTTTGAACTTTGACTTTATTTTTTGTTTAGATTTACTTATTGAAGCTTTTTTAGAGTAAAAAAAGTCCATTTTTTTACCTGGTCTGCACCTGGTCTGCACCTGGTCTGCACCTGGTCTGATCACTTTTTTGGGTAAAAATGCAAAAAAATGATGATTTTTGGCTTTTTCACCAAATTTTTCACATTGACTTATTAAGAGAAAAAATGCCTTTTTTTGCGTTAAACAAGTCAGTTTGTATTAAAAATGTATAAGTAGTTGATTTGTGTTTTTTTAGTATTTATTTATGACGAATTATATACATAATAAACATCAAAAAAATGAAATTAAGATACTCTTCACAGAAAGCTAAATAGAACTAACCTTCTATCTCAAAATCAGCTATAATACTTCATAAGTCAGAATCAAAGTAAATCTATGTAAGTAAGGACATCAGTATGAGCTCTAAGAAAATTGTAGCAATCACATCATCTCCAAACAAAACTCGTTCTAAATCTAAGGCTGCTGTATTCTATACAATACAATATATATCCAATTGCTTGCGTCAAAAGAATGATACTGTGGACGCCCAGTGTTTTGATATATATGATTTGTATGTAAATGATCCATCTTTCACTTCACCCAAAGCAAGAGAAATTATTAATCATATTCGTTCTAGTGACGCTCTGATATTAGGAAGTCCTATCTATAACTGGAATGTAAGTGAAGTTTTGATTGGATTTCTAAATAGGGTAATTAATCATAATAATCCCAGTGAGTACCAGATATGTATGTTTGTGGGAGGGGCAGATTCAATGATGAGTTTGTTTGCATTTGAATCTATCAGTCGTTCACTTGTCACAGAAACAAATGCAATTATACTAGGAAAACCAATTATTGCTGATAACAATAATGTAACAATTGATAACAATAAAAATATAGTAGATATAAGCAATACTTTAAAAATGAATATAAGAAGTCATATCGATCAAATGATAAAATTATTGGATATACAATAAGAACATATCACTAATTAGGTAAGCTATTTTCCATATCAAAATCAATAAGCTTAATCATATTAATTACAGTTTCTTTTCTGTGCTTTAAGATACTTTGTAATAATAATGTATCTATCCATAAATCTGTTGTCCAGTACATTGGGAAATCTAAGGTTGTTTTTTGAATAGTATCATCCTTTGGGAATACTAATCCAACATCTAATCTTTGTTCTTCTATCATTGGTATAAATACAAGCATAGCTTGGTTCTGTTCCATATAATAACCAAACATCATTCCTTTTGAGACATTCAAAGTTACCAATTCACATTCATGTTCTGTTATCGGATTCTCAAAAGCCATAGGATACAAAATAGATATTAGATCTGCATGAGAGTGTTTTGCTTTCAAGTTTTCAATAAAATCCCCATCCCCATTCTTCAGGAACTTCATTACACTTAACTTATCTTCCTTGCTCAAATGATTGTATTTTTTTATCATAAACCAACCTTTATAAAAAATATATTTTATAAAATATTGATAACACAGCACATGAGCGAAGTCAAATTATTTGGATAGTTCAAATACCTTAGATATTTCATCCCAATAACGCCAATGAGCAATATTTGTTTCAATATTAATTAATCTATCTTTAGATACATCTGCATCACAGACGGGATAACGCCCAATACATTTTTCTTTATCTGGCTTAAGGATCAAAACAAAGTCCTTACTAGAGTAGAAGTTATAAATATTCCCATCGAGTCTTGTAGACAAAGACAACCAGTCCATATCGATAGGTGTAGCACCTGCAAGTAGATACAAGTGATGCACTCTCAACTTTGATATTTTATCCCTATCTGTATGTAACAAACCAAAGCATACTAATCTCGCTCCAAGGGAATGACCTATGATGTTGATTTGGTCATAAGAACAATCATTTTTTTCCAATTCTTGTAAAATAGTATCTATGAATTGAGTTTTACCGATATTCTCAGCTTCTGCTAGGTATTTTTTGAAGTGAGAGAACATTGCCTTTTGGGCTTGTAATATTGCTAGTCCTTTTGCAAATGCCGATCCTTTTATCAATACGAGAACATCAGTGAAGTTTATATTCTGTAATATAGGATGAACAAAAAAACCAGATGGCCAACTAAAAAGCCAGTTATCATCTAAAGTATTAACAGATAACTTAGATAGTATTTTTTGTCTATCATTCTCATCCTTTAGTGCTGAATAACCATGCACAAATATATTTAGTGTTTTACTTTGTTGCTTTTCACTGCTTTTGATAATTTCAATATTAGGTGTTCCGTTTTTATTTACATGGACATTAATATGATTTATTATTTTACCAAGCATAAGACCTCATCATTAAAATAAACAGAAATTGATTATTTAAACGAAACATTAGCAGATTATAAGTTGATACACAATAGAAATTTAATAGATTTATCTACGTCTGTAAGATGCTGGAGGTTGAGTTCTTTTTTTCTTGTTTTTGATTCGCTTATATAGGATTGCTCCGCCAACAAGACACAGACTGCCCACTAGTAACATTGTTGTGTAGCTAGTTTCATTGGATTGAGTGGTAATTGATTTTACCTGTTGGTTTTGAGTTCCTTTTTTCGCCTTTTCCTTAGCAGCATTTGCAGCCTTTGCCTTTGCATCAGCCTTTGCCTTTGCATCAGCCTTTGCCTTTGCATCAGCCTTTGCTCTAGCTTCTGCATCTGCTTTAGCTTTTGCTCTAGCTTCTGCATCTGCTCTAGCTCTAGCTTCTGCATCTGCTCTAGCTCTAGCTTCTGCATCTGCTCTAGCTCTAGCTTCTGCATCTGCTCTAGCTTCATTCCTTTGTGCTTCTTCTTGAGCTCGAATCTCTGCTTCTCTTCGTCTAATTTCCTCTTCAACCCGTCGTTGTTCAGCAGATGTTTCTTGTTGGGGCTCTTCTCTGTAAGGTATAGGTGTGCTTGGTTGTGGCTCTTGTTGAACCCCAAAATCAAATGCCTTATCTATATCGAAAGGCGATGGTGGTAGATTTCGTAAATCAGAGATCAGGGGAGGAACATCACCGCCTCTGTTTTTGTCTTGAACAAGAGCAGCATAGGTGTTTGGCCCCATTTTACCATCTACTGACAAACCCAACTTTTTTTGTTTATACGCAATATAATGAGCAAAATCACTAGAGCCAACATCAAATTCAGGACTATATGGAGATGGGGTTTGTTTTGAATTATTATAGTTTCTAGCAGATTCCATGTCGAAGCCTGATGTTTCTTCGTTCAAGTAATCTGGTATTTTTGGGTTGCCTATAATTTTACCTTGAGCCTCTAAACGTTTGATCGCATCTAAGTTTTTTTTACTTATATCACCAAATTCATAGTGCCAAGGTTCTCTTTCATAATTGAAAGCTTTGTATTTATTAGTTAGTAGAAAATTAAATATTTTCCATTTCCTAGTATTCCACATTGCAATACGATTTGATAAAGGATTAACTTTAATCTCTACAGTACCTGGTATAAGAAGACGAAAATCTACTGCCCTACCCGTCATGTGTGGTGTAGGGCCATCAGACGGATCTGCAACATTTTTTCTCGCAACTGCACGATTTCCTTTTGCATTATTCAATGCTTCTGCAAACAAGCGTTGTTGAGTTGCCAAACTTCTAAATCCTGCTTGCATCTTTGGTATGGAGTCATATGATACTTTTCCATTATTAACAAAGCCATAACTCTCCATATCTTTTTGAACCCTAGATACAATTTCATTTACATGAGGAAGTATTTCTTGTGATCCATTATCTAACATGGTAACTACTTCACTATCTCTAGGAATTTTCATGTCAGATGGTATGTATATTATTCTTGGAATGCCTACAGCTTGATCAGGGATAAATGGGGGCATGACAACAATGTGACGCCCATTGTCGATTTTTATTTCTCTAGCAACTGGTGCACTTGGATTTCTTCTAATTGGATACTGCATAATGAATAACCTTATGATCTTTTTTATTATGTAGTATCACATTTTGAAGTAATATAAATCAAGAGATGTATCAAAAAATATTATAGTATCTGGAATGTTATTATCTTTTCTTTTGTGAATAAAAATAATAACTCAAACCACCAAGAGCAACAACACCAAGAGTAATAGGAATCCAGTTGCTTTTATTGTTGTCGGCTTGGGGCTGGATATTAGACATTGCTTTAGTATTAGAGAAAGTCGTTCGAGTTGGAGTTGGTGTTTTTAATTTACTTGCCAAAGATTCAAAATCAACCTCTTGGTATTCGCTTGGATCTTCTCTATTCAAGTCAACCTCATCATACCCTATTTTAATATCAGACCTAGCAGCTATTGCTTGTTCTCTCGCTATTATACCTTTGATTGCTAGGTACTCTTTAAAATAAACCATTTTATCGGTAACGGCAAATCTGTTGCTACTTGTAAATAGAGAAGATATTGCAAACGCTCTACTTAGGGGGGTTATGAAACTAGATATGTTCTTGAGTTCATCTGAGTTCAAAACACCAATAAGTGAAGGATCATAATTTTTTACATCAATGTCAGTTATTTTATCAATCTGTCGGGTATCGGCAGATAGAGCTTCAGTTTGTTTTACAGCCTCTGTAAAAGCAGGCCAGAAAGCAGAAGGATTATCCCTCAAAGCCCAAACTGGTTGAAATAATCTATATGTATTCTCATAGATTCTGTTTGCTATTTTCTCTTCACCAGGTGTTAGGCGATATGAGCTGCTAGCGGTAGGTGTTGAAGCTCCTAGACCAGAATAACAACCATAACACCCTAGATCAGAATCTGAATAACCATTGAAAAAGGATTCAAGAAAACCTTCTTCTTCTTTACTTGGGATTTCGGAACCTTGTGCGACTTCCGTATTGGAGTCTTTACTAGACAAAAAATTCATAGCTACTTCTTTAGCTTTGTCCTGAGCTACCTGAATTCCTTTGTTTTTTAGATATCCAGCGGGATCTTTAATTGCAGCCCCAACATCTATATTATATTTCTTTAATACATCGCCACCAAATTTAGAAGCATATTCATTTACTTTATCGGCTGGTAATAAAACAAGCAGGGCTTCTCCAGCAGATTTGAAGTCTTTGTTTTTAACAACTCTCTTTGTGGCAGCAACAATAGCATCTACATTACCACTCTTGATAGCTTCTTGTAGAGCAATGAGATCACCACCTATTCGTTTCATAGACATACCAGAATCAATATCTCGATTTCCATTTTGTCTACTAGCAATACGTAGAGCCATCTTTTGGAGCTTTTGATTCAACTTACTCAAGAAATACTTAGAGTAGTTATACTTCTTACAGTTTGCTGCTGTACTTAAATAACAAGTGGGATCGATTGTATTCCAGAAACGATAGTTCCCTCTTTGATTTGTTGCCCCACCAGCTGCGATAGAAGCTTGTGTAGGCGTTAGAGTCATTCCATAAAAAGAAGGATCTCGAACTGGATTCTGTTTTGGATATAGTTTATCTCCAATAGCCCAATATTCCAGAGCTTCTTTTGGTGATAGCCCAAAATTTTGCATCTCTTGAACCATGAGTAATGCTTTTTGCCCCATCGGAGTTATGATTTCATTTGCCATAATTAATTCCTTTGATAAAAAATGTTGTCAAAAGTAATTAAACATTAATGTTTTTATGTTTGCAAAGTAATATGCTATATAAATCGAACTAAATATTTTTTTATTTCTTTATACCCACCATGAGATTCATTTTATTATCCACCATGTATTCAGTATTCTTGAATATCTCAACCTGCTCTAAAAAAACAGTACTAAGTAGGTGGCTTGTATAACGCTCAAATTGGATTAGGCTGTCAAAATGATGTAGACACAAACCATCATCTTGTGATGGGTACATTAGGACGACCATTTTATCTTTTGGTATTCTCCTAATATAAGCCATATCATTTTCACAATACTCTAATATCTTGGAAAAGATAAAGACATCATAAGAATTCAAGTCTTTTTCGGATAAACGGAAGAAGTTATAGTTCCTTACATTTGATTTATATGTTGTTGTATTTTTCTGGAAGTTCTCAACAAGATCACTACGCATATCAATACCATGAACATTACTGAATTGATGTTGGTTCATTAGGTAATACACTAAGTAGCCTAGTCCGCATTCAACTTGTAATATATTAGATTGCTGATGCCCATTCTTTAAGAACCTAGCAACGTCTTCCCAAACTGGAACGAGTGAGTGGTTTTTGATTTTGGACTGGATAAGAGATTCATCATCTACATTTTCATAGTAGAGATTGTTTTTGATTTCCATTTTGAAAACCCTTTGTGTTGTATTAGTAATATAAGCTAGGCACTATATACCATTTTTGATTAAGTTCAAATAAAAAAATGATTGGCTTATTTCATAAGCTAAATTATTGATTGATTATATTGTGCCTTTGACAATAAATAGGTTTGGCAAATTATCTTTCACAAAAATTGGAAACTTTAAATCGTGTTCAGGGATTCCGACTAGATCGATCAGCAGGTTTTTTGCATCGTCTGGTTTAGACGCAATGATAAAATCAACGAGCTCTACTATTTCAACCTCAAATACATCATAGAACAATGATGGATCTTCTATATTAATTGGGTATTCGTTTTTAGATACTGGATCTTGAAAGTAAGAAAATATATTTTTAGCTTTGATCCATTCTTGGAATAGAGAAATGATTTTATCTATGAGTTTTGCATCATCATCAAACATAATCTCAAACACAGGGGTTCCTTTTTTTAGGAAGGAAAGATATATGATTGTGGTCTTATTGTTTAAGATAATTTGTTTTATTGTCGCAAGGTTTCTTTTTGTGATTTTCTTCTTCAAAAGAAAATCTAAGAACTCTTCAATACAAGTATCTCTGAGTGATGAATGTTTTAACATATCCAACGGAGATATGAAATCAATTATTTGTTCTTGTAGGATACTCTTTGCAATCACATGTCTAGATCTCTCAAGCATATCAAGGAAACAATACCAGCTATAACCAGAAGGGTTTTTTACACTTTCAGGTGTTGATAGATTTATATCATAATTATGGCAACTAAGAATAAACATATCATTGCTTTCATTGATCAGATCAATATTCCAATATTTATATTCATTTGGATCATAGCTTTTGTATTTATTACTAATACAATCAGATATGATTTTTACCAACATATTAAAAGGTGCTATCTTCATTTATTGTCCTTTATTGTTATGGAAGCTATTCAAATATTTTATTTGAGCAGATAGGTATTATACATTTATTTATTTATGAAACAAAAAATATACTGAATTTATTTCATTGATCAAACCATATCATGATTTTGATCAAAAAGATGTTAGTGTTTCTTGAAAGATAGTAATTTGTTTTTCTGTAGACTCTTACGGATAATCAGAGGCATTTTTTCGAGATCTTCTATTTTTTTGATAGGCATATAACTATCATGCATGGGACTCCAAGCGGGAGAAAGTGTTCTAGAAGCTGGATTACGTAAGCCAATCAGATCTATTAACCATACTATTCCACCATTACCTTGTATCATGGATTTTATATCTAAGGCACTTCTTGCAGTTGAATCATCTGGAACTCCATCGGTAATAATAATGAGGTCAGTATTCTTCTTGATTGTTTTCTTCCGAAATAGCATTTGTAGAGA
>JACCDO010900405.1_pt1 | contig 10415 bp, 10 predicted proteins | sample 7446101 | NCBI WGS metagenome assembly JACCDO01 (sample SAMN15323440, study PRJNA562643) | freshwater metagenome | isolation source: river surface water | place: USA:Blue River Watershed | collected 2017-08-16
GCCGCCGGGCGATCGGTGCTGGCGCATCTCATCGACCTGCAGGACAGGGGCATGGTATCTGGCGCGGGTGAGGATTGGCATCGGCGGGACGCGGCCGATTTGCAAAAAGGGACTGTGGAATGACGGCACTTCAGGGCAATTTTTCGGGCGTGGACATCCGCGCAGAGATAGAACGCCTGCGCAAGGACCGCAACGCGATCATCCTTGCCCATTATTATCAGCGGCCGGAAATTCAGGATCTGGCGGATTATGTCGGCGACAGTCTGGAATTAAGCCGCAAGGCCCAGCAAACCGATGCGGATGTCATTGCCTTTTGTGGCGTGCGCTTCATGGCGGAAACCGCCAAAATCCTGTCGCCGGAAAAAACCGTGATCCTGCCCGATATGGATGCCGGGTGCAGCCTGGAAGACAGCTGCCCGCCAGATCAGTTCGCGGCCTTTCGCGCCCAGCATCCTGATCATATTGCGCTGACCTATATCAACTGTTCGACCGAAGTTAAGGCGCTGTCTGATATTATCGTTACAAGCTCTTCTGCTGAAAAGATTTTGTCGCAGATTCCGCCCGAACAAAAAATCATCTTTGGCCCCGATAAACATCTTGGCGGCTATCTGAAGCGCAAGCTGGGGCGCGATATGCTGCTCTGGCCCGGCGTGTGCATTGTCCATGAAGCCTTTTCCGAGACAGAGCTGATCAAGCTGAAGGCCCAGCATCCCGGTGCCCCGGTCGCGGCGCACCCCGAATGCCCGGCGCATATTGTGGATCATGCCGATTATGTCGGGTCGACCAGCGGCATTCTGGACTATGCCAAGCATATGCCGGGCGACACGCTGATTGTCGCGACAGAGCCGCACATCATCCACCAGATGGAACTGGCGATGCCGCACAAGACCTTTATCGGCGCGCCCGGGGCGGATGGGAACTGCAACTGCAATATCTGCCCCTATATGGCGCTCAACACGCTGGAAAAGCTGTATGTCGCGCTGCGGGATCTGACGCCGCAGGTCCATATTGAGGAAAGCCTGCGCCTGAAGGCCAAGCAAAGCCTGGATCGCATGCTTGACATGGCCAGCAGCACCGTGGGGCAGGGGGATCTCGGCGCGCGGTGACGTTAGTCAGGTGGGATGCCGCCGCACAATGAGGCGGTGTGTCACAGACAACAGGGGCTGCTCCGCAAAGCGCTGCCTGCATCTTGTTGTGGTGCATGAAATGCACTATCATGCGCGTCCATGGTCACGCTTACCCGAGGCCCGAACTGGAAAATTGCGGTCTATGGGCGGGACCATGGCGTGCCGCATTATCATATCGAAGGGCCGGGCTTTCGCTGCACGGTTTCGATTGCGACCGGAGAGGTTGTTATCGGCCACGCACCCGCTGGCGTTTTGCGGCAGGCGCGGGCTTGGGCAGAGGCCAATAGGACGGCCTTGGCCACCATCTGGCAGGAGTTGAATGGATGAGCATGGATAAGATGCGGACCATCACCGCCATCGACGCAGGTGAGGCTGGCAGGCTCTGGGTCCATTGGTCGGACGGAACGGAGGCGATGTTGAGCCTTGATGCCCTTGTTCCTGCCAAGATTGAAATCGGTGCTGTATCATTGGGGGATTGGGGGCACAGCCTTGTCTGGCCCAATGGTTTTGAACTGGGGGCGGATCGGCTCTGGCTCGAAACCTTGTCCGCCAATGGCCATGACGATGCGCGTCAATTCCTCGAATGGCGGCTCCGCCATGGCCTGTCTTTGTCCAAAGCGGCGGATGCCCTTGGCCTGGCGCGGCGGACGGTCGCCTATTACTCCAATGGGGATCGGCCCGTGCCCAAGGCCATTTTGCTGGCCTGTCGCGGGTGGGAAGCGGCAAAAGGCTTGCCACGTGCGGCGTGATCCGGCCCGCCAGCGTCCTGGCGACAGGGGCGCCACAAAAGCCTTTCCTACCCACCCCTGATGCGCCTAGCTGGCAGGCATGATGATCGACCGGGCGACAGCGTGTGATTTCGGCAATGGCGAATTTCCGTCACAGGGCGGATTTTCGGGCGTTGCGGCCCTCAACTTCCTCCACTTTCACCTCTGCGAAAGTCCCTTTCATGTCCTTTGCGCTTGACCATTTTGATCTTGATGCCTTTGTCCGGGCAACGCTGGCGGAGGATCTGGGGCCGACCGGCCGTGACGTGACGTCGGACAGCGTTATCCCGGCGGATCTGCGCTTTGCCGGTGTGATGGACAGCCGCGATGCCATTGTCGTGGCCGGGTTGCCGATTGCAGCGGCGTTTTTCCGCTATCTGGATCCGGATATGGCGGTTGAGATTTTGGTGGACGAAGGCGCGCATGTTGCGCCGGGCACGCATTTGATGGCCGTTTCAGGCAAGGCACGGGCCTTGTTGACGGCCGAACGGTCCGCCCTGAACGTGGTGCAGCATCTGTCCGGCATCGCCACGCTGACGCGCGCTTATGTCGATGCCATTGCCGGGACCGGCTGCACTCTGCTGGATACGCGTAAAACGATACCGGGCCTGCGTGTCTTGGAAAAATACGCAACCCGCATGGGCGGCGCGACCAATCACCGCATGGGCCTGTGGGATGCCGCCATGATTAAGGACAATCATGTCGCTGTGGCAGGTGGCGTGGCAGAGGCGGTCCGCCGCGCCCGCGATGCCGGTGTTACGCGCATCATTTTGGAAGTGGACCGGCTGGACCAGATTGAACCGGGCCTTGCGGCCGGGGCGACGCATCTTTTGCTCGACAATATGGATGTGCCGACGCTGCGGCAGGCCGTGGCGCTGGTCGCCGGGCGTGTGCCGACCGAGGCCTCTGGCGGTGTCACGCTGGATACGATCCGGGCCAAGGCGGAAACGGGCGTCACTTACATTTCGGTCGGGCGCCTCACGCAAAGCGCGCCGGCCGCCGATATCGGGCTCGACTTCGCAGCGGCCTGACCAGAGGCTGGTGTTGAGCGCGCCTTTCAAATCTGGCAGGAAGCGGCATGGCAAAATTCGCAACTTTCAAATGGGACGATCCCTTTCACCTCGACGCGCAGCTGACCGATGAAGAGCGGATGATCCGCGACGCGGCGGAAAGCTATGCGCAGGACAAGCTCTTGCCGCGCGTTGTTTCCGCTACGTTGGACGAGCGTTTTGATCGCGAGATCATGCATGAACTTGGCGCGCTGGGTCTGCTGGGCGCAACCATTGATGGCTATGGCTGCGCGGGTGTCAGCCATGTCGCTTATGGCTTGATCGCCCGTGCGGTGGAGCGCGTTGATTCGGGCTATCGCTCTGCCATGTCGGTGCAAAGCTCGCTGGTCATGCACCCCATTCATGCCTTTGGGTCGGACGCCCAGCGTGAGAAATATCTGCCCAAATTGGCCACGGGGGAATGGGTGGGCTGCTTTGGCCTGACCGAACCCGACGCCGGGTCAGATCCGGCATCGATGAAGACGAATGCCCGGCAGGTCGCGGGCGGCTATGTCCTGACTGGCGCGAAAATGTGGATCACCAATTCGCCCATTGCCGATATCGCCGTGGTTTGGGCCAAGGACGAAGGCGGGGTGATCCGCGGCTTCATCGTGGAACGCGGGATGGCCGGTTTTTCCACGCCCAAGATCGAAAAGAAGTTGAGCCTGCGGGCATCGATCACCGGGGAAATCGTGCTGGAAGACGTTTTTGTCCCCGAAGAGAATATGCTGCCTAATGTGCAGGGCTTGTCCGGGCCGTTCGGCTGTCTCAACAAGGCGCGCTATGGCATTGCCTGGGGCGTCATGGGGGCGGCGGAGGATTGTTTCCACCGGGCCCGCCAATATCAGCTGGATCGTACGCAATTTGGCCGTCCGCTGGCCGCGAACCAGATCCCGCAGCTGAAAATGGCCAATATGCAGACGGAAATTGCGCTTGGCCTTCAGGCCGCGCTCACCGTTGGGCGCGCCATTGATGCGGGCACATGGTCGCCGGAAATGATCAGCCTCATCAAACGGAATAATTGCGGCAAGGCGCTCGATATCGCGCGCATTGCGCGCGATATGCACGGCGGCAACGGCATTTCGGCCGAATATCACGTCATTCGCCACGCGGTGAATCTGGAAACGGTCAACACCTATGAAGGGACGCATGATGTCCATGCGCTCATCCTGGGGCGGGCCATTACCGGGATTCAGGCCTTTAGCTGATCGTGCATAAGGGGATGTCCATGCGCTTTGGGGCAAGAGCAACAGCCGCTGCGCCTTCGGTCGGGACCGGTGATCCCGCCGGCCGCGGCGCGCCGCGCCTCAATGGCGGCGATGCTCTGTTGGCGCGGGTCAAAACCCCGGCAAATCAGGACTAAATGGTGACAAAGGCGCTCACCGGCATCCGTGTGCTTGATCTGTCCCGCGTGCTCGCTGGGCCGTGGTGCACGCAGATGCTGGGCGATCTGGGGGCAGAGGTCATCAAGATTGAACAGCCGGGCAAGGGGGATGATACGCGCGGCTGGGGGCCCCCTTGGCATGGTGCCGGGGCGGATCGGCTGTCCGCTTATTATCTTTCGGCCAACCGCAACAAGAAAAGCGTGGCGATTGATCTGTCCAAAGCCGAAGGGCAGGCGCTGATCCGCGAATTGGCGGCGCAATGCGATGTGCTGGTGGAAAATTTCAAGGTCGGCGGGCTCGCCAAATATGGCCTGGATTATATCAGCCTGAAGGCCATCAATCCCCGGCTTGTCTATTGTTCGATCACCGGCTTTGGCCATAGCGGCCCGCGCGCGCATCAACCGGGCTATGACCTGATGGTGCAGGGCATGTCGGGCCTGATGAGCGTGACGGGCGATCCCGCTGGAGAGCCGCAAAAGGTGGGCGTGGCGCTGATCGATGTGATGACGGGTCTGCATGCCTGCATCGCGGTGCTGGCGGCGCTCAACCAACGCCACGCAACGGGCCGGGGCCAGTTTATTGACATGGCGCTGTTGGATGTCGCCATGTCCACACTGGCCAATATTGGCCTTAATCAGCGGGTGACGGGCACGCCGCCGCAGCGCATGGGCAATGCCCATCCCAGTGTCGTGCCATATCAGGTTTTTGAAACGGCGGATGGCCATATGATCGTCGCTGTCGGCAATGACAGCCAATTTGCCCATTTCGTCACGGCGCTTGGGCGGGCGCCGCTGGCAACAGACGCCCGTTATGCAACCAATGCCGCCCGGGTGGATCATCGCGAAACGCTGATCCCGCAATTGGCGGATGCCATGCGCACGCAGCCAACCGCCCACTGGGATGCCGCCCTGAATGCGGTCAATGTGCCAGCGGGGCCGATCAATGATATTGGGCAGGCCTTTGCCGATCCGCAGTCGGTGGCGCGCGGCCTTGCGACCATGGCCGGCACCCGTCCGGCCATTGCCAGCCCCTTGCGCCTGTCAGACTCCATGCCTGATGCTGGCACAGAACCGCCGCTTTTGGGGCAGGATACCGATGCCGTTTTGCGCGACTTTTTGGGGCATAATGCGGATGACATCGCCCGCCTCAAGGCACAGGGCGTGATTGCCCCTGCTTAAGGCGCGGCGTTCAGATTTTCAGATAACTGTTTGTTCTATAACGCCAAAAATTGGGTGACGTTTCTCGTCCTCCATCCAGATGCGGACATGGTCGCCTTTTTTGAGGAACGGGGTCTGGGGCGCGCCGGTCTGGAGTGTCTCCACGGTGCGAAGCTCGGCAAGACAGGAATAGCCAACGCCACCGGCGCTGACCGGCTGGCCGGGCCCGCCATCGGCCCCGCGGTTGGAAACCGTGCCCGATCCGATGATCGTGCCCGCGCCCAACCGGCGGGTCTTGGCGGCATGGGCAATCAGTGCGCCGAAATCAAAGGTCATGTCAACGCCGGCATCGGCACGGCCCAAGGCTGTGCCGTTCAGGTCAACACACATGGCCCCATGCAGCTTGCCGCCATCCCAGCGATCCCCCAGGCTTTCGGGCGTGACGAAAACCGGTGAAAAGGCGCTGGCCGGCTTTGACTGGAAAAAGCCAAAGCCCTTGGCCAGTTCATCCGGGATCAAATGGCGCAGCGACACATCATTGGTCAGGCCCACCAGCCGGATCAGCGATCGGGCCTCTTGGGCGCTGACGCCCATCGGCACATCATCGGTCACCACGATGACTTCGGCCTCCATATCGCATCCCCAGGCGTCATCGGCCAGGGGAATGGGATCTCTTGGCCCCAAAAAGCCATCGGACCCGCCCTGATAGATCAGCGGATTGTGCCAAAAGCTGTCGGGCAGCGTCGCCCCGCGGGCCTGCCGGACCAGTGCCACATGGTTCACATAGGCGGATCCATCGGCCCATTGGTAGGCGCGGGGCAGCGGGGCTGCTGCTTCCCGTTCATGAAAGCGTTCCCGCGGAATGACTTCATGGGCCAGATCAACCGCCAGACTTTCGAGACGCGGCGCACAGGCCGCCCAATCGTCGAGCGCGGCCTGAAGGCTGGGGGCTATATGGCGGGCATCGGCGCACCAGGCCAGATCATCGGACACAACAACCAAGCGGCCGTCTCGGCCGTGTTTCAGGGACGCAAGTTTCATCCGATGCTCCTGTCCTGTTATCGCGTTATCCGCTTGGTTTCATTTGAAACCGATTAAAGCCATTGTCCAATTCATTCTGGGAGGGATCTGCATTGCGATGCAGGCGGCGCGCATTAGGGTGGCGACATGACACGCCTGCATCTTGACCAGTTTCTGCCTTACCGCCTGTCGGTTGCCGCCAACGCCGTTTCAACGCGGATCTCGCACAGCTATCGGCGGCGCTTTGGCCTCAAAATTCCCGAATGGCGGCTTGTGGCAATCCTGGCAGAACATATCAAAATGACGCCTCAAGAAATTGGTAAGAAAGGGGAATTAGATAAAATTACGGTCAGCCGGGCCGCCGCTGCATTGATTGCGCGAGGGTTGGTGGCGCAAGACCGCAACCCCAAGGATGGCCGGTCGCATTTCCTGAGCCTGACGGCCGAAGGCCGGGCGCTTTATGATGAGATTGCGCCGGCTGCACTGCAATTGGAGGCGGAGTTGCTGGCAGATTTTTCGGCGCAAGACCGGGACATGCTGGCCCAGCTGTTACGTCGCATCACCCTATCCGCAAATTCCCCTTGACGTAAACGTGAAGTTGGGGATTCCCATGGTCCTAAGATATCTGCAGGAAAGGATGCCCCATGACGCTCGATGTGCTGCACCGCACGGCCTATAGCGAAGATCACGAAGCGTTCCGGTCAACGGTGCGTCAATTTGTCGCCAAGGAAATCGAACCCCATGCCAATACATGGGATGAAGAGGGCATTGTGCCCAAAAGCGTCTGGCCCAAGGCGGGTGCGCTCGGCCTTCTCTGCCCGACCGTGCCCGAAGCCTATGGCGGGCTTGGCCTCGATTTCGGCTATAATGCCATCATCAACGAAGAGTTCAGCTATGGCACAGATGTTGCCACGGGCTTTTCGCTGCAAACAGATATCGTTGCCAATTATCTGATTGCCTATGGCTCGGAAGAGCAAAAGGCGCAGTGGCTGCCCAAGATGGTCTCGGGCGAAATCGTCACCGCGATTGCGATGACCGAACCCGGTACAGGGTCTGACCTGCAGGGCATGCGCACCACGGCGAAAAAGGATGGCAATCATTATGTCATCAATGGGGCCAAGACCTATATCACCAATGGCCAGAATGCGGACCTGATCCTCGTCTGTTGCAAAACCGATCCCGACGCCCAGCCCGGTTATAAGGGCGTGTCGATCGTTCTGGTTGAGGCGGATCGTGACGGCTTTAAGCGCGGCCGCAATCTCGACAAGATTGGGCTCGATGCGGCGGATACGTCTGAACTTTTCTTTGAAGATGTGCGCGTGCCCATTACCAATTGTCTGGGCGAAGAGGGCATGGGCTTCATCTATCTGATGACCGAATTGCCGCAAGAGCGCCTGTCCATTGCTATCGGGTCGCAGGCGGCGGCGCAACGTGCCTTTGACATGACGGTTGAATTTGTGCGGGACCGCAAGGCCTTTGGCCAGCCGATCCTGAATTTCCAGAACACCCGGTTCGTGCTGGCTGATCTCAAGACCAAATTGCAGGTTGGTTGGGCGCATATCGATTGGGCGTTGCAGCGCCATTTGAAGCGCGAACTGACCCCGGAAGAGGCGTCGGCGGCCAAGCTGTGGCACACCGAGTTGCAAGGCGAAATCGTTGATAAATGCCTGCAACTCCATGGCGGCGCGGGCTTCATGAACGAATATCCGATTGCCAAGCAATATCGCGGCGCGCGCGTCACCCGGATTTTCGGCGGAACCAGCGAAATCATGAAGGAGTTGATCGGGCGCAAGCTCTGATCTGCGTCTGGGCTCCGGCTCAAGGCCGGAGCACGCGGTGGCAGGGTGGTTTGAACTCTGGGCTCCGGGTCAAGCCCGGAGCACGCGGTGGGTGGATGGCCTGAACTCTGGGCTCCGGGCCAAGCCCGGAGCACGCGGTGGGGGTGCGGGCGTGGCATCCTGTGCTCCGGCCTTGAGCCGGAGCCCATATCTGCGCCGGAGCCCATATCAGAGCCGGCGGCAGTGATCCTGCGATGCACGCACCGCAGCGTATCTTTGCCGGTTGTCGCGCAGAATTCTTATTTCCGGCCTAGCCAAATCACCTCATTTCCGCGAGAAGCGCGCGATGAGAAAAGGTCATCGCCCGTCCAAGCCGCCCTCTAATCGCCCGCGTTTCTGGGGCCGCCATGCGGTGACGGCGGCGCTCGCCAATCCGAACCGCGTGTGCCGCAAGCTTTGGGCCACGCGTGAGGCGGCGGCGGCGCTTGATATCCCCAAGGGGTTGACCGTTGCCTTTGCGGAGGCGCCAGACCTTGGGCGCATGGTCCCCGCCGATGCGCCGCATCAGGGCCTTGTTCTGGACGTTGACCCGCTGGAGGATGTCTGGCTGGGCGATTTGTTGGCGGATGGCGCGGGTGATCAACGTCCGCTCTTGATCCTCGATCAGGTGACCGATCCGCATAATGTGGGGGCCATTCTTCGGTCGGCAGCGGCTTTTGATGCACTGGGCATCGTGACGCAGGATCGTCATGCGCCGCCGGAATCCGGGGCGCTGGCCAAGGCGGCCTCTGGCGCGCTTGAAATTGTGCCTTGGGTTCGGGTCGTCAATCTGTCGCGCGCGCTGGATGAAATTGCGGAGGCTGGCTTTTGGCGGATCGGCCTGACGGGCCATAGCAATCGCCTGTTGGGCGATGCGATTGGGACGGCGCGGGTTGCGTTGGTGCTGGGCGCTGAAGGGGAAGGCATGCGCGCCAATACCGAGGCGCATTGTGATGAATTGGCCCAGCTGCCAATCAGTCCGAAGATGGAAAGCCTGAACGTCTCTAATGCAGCGGCCATTGCGCTCTATGCCGCGGCTGCGGCACGAGGATAGGCGCCTCACGCCGGTTCCTTAGCCAAGGGGCAAGCCCGCATCCTAGGGCGCTATCCAGCCGGGACAGGTCAATTGCGTGCGGGTTTCATGCCCAGCATATGAAAAAGCCCCGGCGGGCCGGGGCTTTCTTCAGGTCGTCGAGATGGTGCGGCTCAGTCTTCCTGGGCGATCACAACCTTCAGGCCATCCAGTTCATCCTTGAAGTGAATCTGGCAGGACAGGCGCGAGGTTTCGTTGCGATGCGCTGAGCTGTCGAGCAGGTCATTTTCGTCTTCGGTCATCGGGTCAACCTTGTCCGCAAAAGCAGCGTCGACATGGATATGGCAGGTCGCGCAGGAACAGCAGCCGCCGCACAGCGCCAAAAGCTCGTCAAAACCTGCATCGCGAATGATTTCCATGACGGACAGGCCGCTTTGGGCCTCAACTGTCTTTTCCGTTCCGTCGCGCGTGACAACAACCAACTTCGCCATGCTCTTTCCCTCTTGCACCCTGATGTGGATTTGTTCACGTCGCTAGCGGTGCCCTGACAGCTTATCAAGGCCGAAGATACGCGACACAGAAGGGAAATGCCGATGGTCCTGACCGTTGAGAGCCTCAATCGGTCGATTGATGGGCTGATTGCGCTTGAACCCGCCTTTGGTGCTGTGGTGGCCCGGAGTGGCTATCCAGAGCCGCGCGTGCGGCCCAGAGGCTATGAAACGCTGTTGCGCACGATCATCGGCCAGCAGGTCAGCGTCAAGGCCGCGGCATCCATCTGGAACAAATTGGCGGCGGGTTTGGGCGATCTGTCAGACCCTGCGATCTTGCTGGCCAGCGATGAGGAACGCTTGCGCAGCTTTGGGCTGTCCCGGCAAAAACAATCCTATGCGCGCAGCCTGGCCCAGCTGGTTGCTGATGGTGCGCTTGATTTGATGGCCCTGCCCCAAGAGGATGAGGCGGCCATTGCATGCCTCACCTCCGTCAAGGGCATTGGGCGCTGGTCAGCGGAAATCTATCTTCTCTTTGCGGAAGGACGGCCAGATATCTGGCCAGCTGGCGA
>JACCDO010018905.1_pt1 | contig 10414 bp, 9 predicted proteins | sample 7446101 | NCBI WGS metagenome assembly JACCDO01 (sample SAMN15323440, study PRJNA562643) | freshwater metagenome | isolation source: river surface water | place: USA:Blue River Watershed | collected 2017-08-16
CTGCTTTTGCTAGCGTCTCAGGAGTGATTACCCATGTCGGGAAGAGGTGAATCGCTGTTGCTTCAGCGATTTCATAACCCTTGGTCTCCCAGACCTTCAACATCGAGTCAAAGTAAGGATCGACATAGTCAGCGAGCAGTTCGTGATGAATATTCTCGTTGAATCCAAGGCAGGTATATGAGTGGATTGTGTTTGAGAGATCATCTGTAATGATCGAAGCGAATGCCTTTGACTTTGCTTCCTTAGTTGGCATTGATGCATAGGCACGCGCGGTGTACTGCTTGCCGTGTGCTGTCTGATCTTTAGCTGACTCTGATTCGATATCTGCTGGACCAAAGACTCCGCGCTTAACCCCGCAGATAAAGATGTACCAGCGGATTTCAGCATCGATCACGAGACCGTTGATTGAGCCATCAAGAATTGCCTTGATGCGATCAAACTGTGCTGGCGTGAATGCGAAGTTTGCAAAGGCACGAGAGAATGCCATCTGATGGTCACTTCCTGGCGCTGATGCGTCGAGGAGTGCTTCAACGGATTGCGCAAGATGTGCACGAAGTGAATCGCGCTTTGTCGGATCTGCATAAGCCCAGATAGCGGTATCAATCTGCATCAAAGTTGCTGAAACAATCGAGATATCTGACTCGCTCTTAAGTGCGTTCAGTGCAATCGTGACGTAATCAGTTGCCGATAGTTCGCCATCGCGACATGAATCCCAGAGTGAAGCCCAGATAAGGCCGCGAGCTAGTGAATCATCCAGACCACCGAGGTGGCTCTTCATTGTTGCAATTGATCGATCGTCAAAGCGCAACTTGGCATATGTCTGATCTTTATCGTTGATCAGAACTAGGTCTGCAACCTTTTCGCCAGCGAGAGCTGCGACTGGAGTTAGCTCACCAGCAACATCGAGTTCAACGCTGGTACGACGCGTTAGCTTGTCGCCAGAGATATCAAAGAGACCAACATGTAAACGATGTGGACGTAATTCCTTTGATCCTACAGGCATTGTTGGCGCTTCTTGCTTGATTGAGATCGACTTGTAATTTGCTCCATCGATCTCGATTACTGGACGAAGTGTGTTCACACCCGCTGTACGTAACCATGTTGAAACCCAAGGTGTGAGATCGCGACCAGATGCTGCCTCAAGCTGATCGATGAGGTCTTTCAGCGTTGTGTTTCCAAAGGCATGCTTTGAGAAGTAGAGGCGAAGTCCCTTGATGAAGTTATCGCGCCCGACGTGTGCCACAAGTTGCTGCAATACAGATGCACCCTTGGCATATGAAATTCCATCGAAGTTTGTTCGTACCGCATCCAGATCTTCCATATCAGTAGCAATCGGGTGCGTAGTAGTCATCTGATCAACGCGATAGGCCCAGTTCTTGCGAAGTGAGTTGAACTCTGTCCAGGCGTTCTTGTACTTGGTTGATTCAGAAACTGAAACGTATGAAGCCCACTCAGCGAAAGATTCGTTGAGCCATAGGTCATCCCACCACTTCATAGTGACAAGATCGCCGAACCACATATGTGCCATCTCGTGATGGATTGTGGTTGCGCGGCTTACGTAGTTACGTTCAGTTACCTTTGAGCGAAAGATCAAAACATCCTCATGGAAAGTCACACAGCCGACATTTTCCATCGCGCCCCAGTTGTATTCAGCAACTGCGATCTGGTCGTACTTACCGAATGGATAGGCAAGACCGAATGTCTTCTCAAAGTAGGCGAAACCTTGCTTAGTTACTTCGAAGATGTTTTCAGCATCTACGTACTTAAAGAATGACTTACGAGCATAGATTCCAAGTGGGATTGTCTTCTCACCCTTGTACTCATCATGAACAGATGTGTATGGACCAGCAACAATGGCAGTGACGTAGGTAGAGATCACTTGGGATTCAGCAAATTGCAAGAACTTACGATCGCCATCAAGCTCCTTGGTCGACTCGATACCGTAGTTCGAGATTACTTCCCAATGCTTTGGAGTAATTGTGCTGATCGTAAATGTCGCCTTCTGATCAGGTTGATCAAAGCAGGCATACATGCGGCGAGCATCGCCGGTTTCAAATTGCGTATAGAGATAGACCTCGTTATCAACTGGATCAACGAAACGATGTAGGCCCTCGCCAGTATTTGAGTAGATGCCATCATGTTCAATTTCAAGGATGTTCTCTGCAGCAACAGCAGGAAGATAAACGGTTTCTCCATCGAACTTCGGATCAAATTCGACTCCATTGAGCTTTGCACTAATGACTTTGCTGCCGACACAGTCGATAAAGGTTGTTGCACCAGGTGTAAGTCCAGCGAAGGCAACTGTTGTCTTGACGCGGAAATTCTCCGCACCCGTTGTCAGATCCAAATCGATTCGATAGCTCTTGACCTTTACGATCTTTGAACGTTCTGCCGCTTCGACCTGCTTAATGTTTGTACCTGGCACGGGTAACTCCTTTGTCATTTCTCTTGCATGAAATTAGGGGCCTATCCAATCATGTAAGAATGGGTCTATGGAAACCCGTTCAGTGCGCTCGTATCGCCTACGAGGTTCTCGGATCACTCCGTCACAAGCCACCGCCCTTGATCGATTCTGGCCAATCTACGGCGTTGAGATTCCGGAAGGAAAGTTAGATCTGCCTGCACTCTTCCCTGATTCAAAAGAGATAGTCATGGAGATCGGCTTTGGCATGGGCGAGGCTACTGCGTTAATTGGTCGTGATTTCCCTGAAATTGGATTCCTCGCGATTGAAGTTCACTTTCCGGGCGTAGGAAAACTTATGGCGAGCATTGAATCTCTTGGATTAAAAAACATTCGCATCATGGAGACCGATGTTCACATTCTCTTTGAGGAACACTTAGAGGATCAAAGCCTAGATGGCATCCATCTATTCTTTCCGGATCCATGGCCAAAGAAGAAGCACAATAAGCGCCGCATCGTGAATCCCGAATTTCTTTCACTTATCGCACCAAAGATTAAGCCCGGTGGATTTATTCACATTGCTACGGACTGGGTTCCCTATGCCGAAGTTATTGAAGAAGTCTTTGCAGCTTCAGATCTATTTTTCGGGGGAGTCGTTCCGCGACCTGAGTGGCGACCACTCACTCGATTTGAAGGACAAGGAATTACTAAGGATCATCGAGTGACAGATTTGAGATACGTAAGAACTAACTAACAGCAACTCTCATTTTCGAAGTTAGAGATTTTGTTAATTCTGCGCACGTGACGCTCATCATTTGAAAATGGTTCGTTGATAAAGGTATCGATAATCTCTTTTACAAATGAGATCTCATGCATGCGTCCGCCAACGGCGATTACATTTGCATTGTTATGTTCTTTTGCAAGCTTGGCGGTTTCGACAGACCAGGCAAGGGCTGCACGAATTCCTTTAACTTTATTTGCAGCAATCTGTTCGCCGTTTCCTGATCCACCTAAAACAATGCCTAGCGATGAAGGGTCTTTTGCAACTGCCTCCGCTGCAGGAATACAGAAATCTGGATAATCATCGAGTGCGTCATATTCATGTGGCCCATGGTCTGTGACATCGTGACCGTTACCACTTAGGTGCTTAATCAATTCAGCTTTGAGTTCAAGTCCAGCATGATCGCTACCGATATGAATTCTCATAAACGCATACTCTCACGCAGCCTTAAGAAACGTAGGCAGCCTTCGCGGTAAAGAGAAACCCGCTCCGCAGATTTCTCTACGAAGCGGGTTTTGATCACCCTTGGAGGAGGAAAGTGCTACTGGTTATGAACCAGGTGTTGCAGTTGGTGCTGGAAGTTTTGTAGCTGTCGCTCCACCCATTCCGCCACCCTTTGGACCACGATGGTCATGGCCATGTCCGCCACGTCCACCCTTAGGTCCCTTGCCACCAACTTCATTAACTTCTTCTGTCACGTGCGCAACTAGGTTTGCCTTCATCTCAGTTGCTTGTGCCGCCGTGAGCTTTCCAGCTGTTACTGCTGCATCGATACGCTTTGTCGCTTCAGCAACGAGTGCTGCGATCAGTGCATCTTTCTTTGCACCGGCAATCTGAGCAAGTGATTCGCCAGCCTTTAGTCGTGACTTAATGGTTGCTGAATCAATTCCAATTGTTGTTGAGACGAGAGCTTCCATCGCTGCACGATCTACATCAAGTGGTCCACCTTTTCCACCCATTGGACGGTTTGCATCATGAGCTGCCTTTGCCGCAGTTGCTGCTGCCATCACTGCATCTGCTTGCGCCTGAGTAAGTGTTCCCTTTGTTACAAGATCCTTAAGGAGTGTCGCAAGAGCTTGCTCTGGCACTACTCCTGCTCGTCCTGCAATCGATGTAGATGACTTTGTAACACTCACTTTGTGTGAAGCTTTTGAAGTAGCGCCCGCAACTCCAATTGATCCAGCAGTAAGTGCAAGTGTTGTCACTACAACTGCAAAAACTTTCTTCTTTGCCATGTAACTTCCTTTCGTCCTGAGAAGTTCAGTATCAATAACTTCTGTTATCGACTACCCGTAATTAACTCTTCTATGCTGGTAAAGGTATTCCGAGAACCTGAAAGACTCTTGTGAGTTTTGGGCCGCATTTCAGAGAATTTGTCGAAGTCTGAGCGTGACCACCCCCTGATTCTGAGAGTTTGCTTAGGGGGAGCCCCATTGAGGGCGATTTTGAGCCCCTTCACACTGAGAGAAATTCCTAGGTCAGGAGCTCTCCATGAATCGCAGCCGGATATCTATTCTGCTAGTTCTTGCTATTGCCACTTCCTTATCAACGCCAATTTCCTTTGCTGCAACAAAACCAAAAGCAGCCGGTCGCTCATCAACTGCAGTGATCAACACAATCCTTAATGGGAATGGTGCTCCATCAAATACTCTAGGTATAAATGGTGATTTCTACATTGATACTCGTAGCCTCATGATTTCTGGACCGAAGAAGAGTGGAAAGTGGCCGGTAGCTAGAAGCCTGCAAGGTGCTAACGGAGTGAATGGGATTGATGGAAAGAATGGAACTTCGGCAAAGAATGTGACAACAGCTTCAAATGTTGCAGGACCTGCAGGTCCACAAGGTGAGCGCGGGGATAAAGGTATTGATGGATTACCCGGTGCAAATGGTGGCGCAGGCATAGATGGACTTCCCGGTGCAGCTGGAGCAACAGGACCAAGTGGACCAGCAGGCAGTGGTGCCACTGGTGCACAAGGACCAACTGGAGCAACGGGTCCAGCAGGTAGTGGCGCAACTGGTGCGCAAGGACCGACGGGTGCAACTGGTTCAACAGGTCTTCGCGGTGAAACTGGAACAGTTGGAACTAGTGGAGATGCGGGTGCGCGTGGTGAAACTGGAACAGTTGGACCTTCTGAATTAACGGTTGGAACTTTAACTTTTGCGAATATATCTGGAGCAGTTGGTTCAAGCAGTGTTGCAACTTTGGCAGGGCTTAAGGCGGGTAAATCATATTTAATTAGATTGTTGATTCATACATATCATCCAGGAAATCGATTTCTAAACTCCCAAATGGCCCTTGACCTTACCGTTGTCGCAAGTTCAGGAAGCCCAATAATCACTAAGCAATACATCCCTTCCTTTTCGAATGCGTATCGAAATGGTTCTGAAGGATACGAATGGTCCTTGGATGGCCAATTGATTATTGATGGATCGCTGGTGCCTAATGATTTTGGATTAACGATTACCGTCACGGCGGGAAAATCGACCTCTCTTGAAGCATTAAAGGTTGATTGCAACTTCACTTCTACCCTCGTAGGAGCGGTGCTATAAAGAGGTAAAACTATGGAGCGGGTGACCGGGATCGAACCGGCATGGCCAGCTTAGAAGGCTGGGGCTCTACCATTGAGCTACACCCGCAGGTGGTTGTGCTTGTGGTGCTTAGCGTAGGTTACCGCGTCGGTTCGCGAGAGCAAAAAATTACTCTAGACTCTCCTCTTGCGCCTCGGGGCGTAGCGTAGTGGCTAGCGCGCCTGCTTTGGGAGCAGGAGATCGGGAGTTCGAATCTCCCCGCCCCGACCAGTTTCATCTAGATCAGTTCTATCTATAGATCCTCACATATCGATAATCAGGGAGCACCGTGAAGAGCACAGTCGAGATACTTTCTCCAACTCGAGTAAAGCTAGATGTAGAAGTTTCATTCGCAGAATTAACTCCACATATCGATGCGGCGTATAAGAAGATTGCAAAGCAAGTCAGCATCCCAGGTTTTCGTAAGGGACATGTTCCAGCGGCGATGATCGATCAGCGCGTGGGACGTGGAAGCGTTCTTGACGAGGCGATTAATTCGGCTCTTCCAGAGTTCTACTCGATGGCTGCACGTGAGAATGATGTTGTAGTTATTGGTCGCCCAGAAGTAGATATCAAGGAATTTGTAGATAAAGAAAAGCTTGTATTCGTCGTTGAAGTAGATGTTCGCCCTGAGGTAAAGCTCCCTGACTTTTCAAAGATTGAAATCACCGTCGATGATGTCAAGGTTGAAGATAAAGATGTTGACGAGCAACTAGATGGATTACGCGCTCGCTTCGGAACTCTTCATACAGTCGAGCGCGCAGCTAAAGATGGAGACTTTGTCACTATCGACCTGACTGCACGTATTGATGGCGCAGAAGTTGATGGCGGAAAAGCTAACGAAATTTCATACGAAGTCGGCTCAGATCGCATGATTGATGGCCTTGATGCAGCACTCGTTGGAATGGCTGCTGGAGATACCAAGACATTTACAACACAGCTCGTCGGTCAGAAAGATGACGAGAAGGGCGATGTTGAGATTGTTGTGAAAGCTGTCAAAGAGCGCGAACTTCCTGATGCTGACGATGCATTTGCAAAGTTGGCATCTGAGTTCGACACAATCGCAGAGCTTCGCGCAGATTTCGTAGAACGTTTGGGCCGCGTAAAGAAGATGGAGCAAGGCACACAGGCACGCGATCTTCTTCTTGAGAAGCTACTTGCAGATCTAGATATTCCAGTTCCGGAAGGAATGGTTGAAGCAGAGGTCAACGATCACCTCGATGGCGAAGGCCGTCAGGAAGATGCTGAGCACCGCGCTGAAGTTGATGGCCAGGTTCGTTCTTCACTGAAGTCAGATTTCTTGCTCGATGCAATCATTAAGAGCGAGCAGGTTGAGATCACTGAAATGGAACTCACCGAATATCTCGTGCGCACATCACAGCGATACGGAATGGCGCCTGAGCAGTTTGCACAAGAACTTCAGAAGGCGGGTCAGATTGGTCAACTCGTTGCCGAAGTTTCACGCGCCAAGGCATTGGCAGTTGTGCTCGAGCGAGTGAAGGTTTCTGACAAGTCCGGCAATGTCGTTAATCTCGAGGAACTTCGCCCGAAGGCTCCTGAGGCTCCAGCCGCCGAATAGTTTTCCTATGCCCTGAGCGAACACGGGCAGATTTACGCAGGATGCACGGCAAATGGGGAAGCAATTTCGCGCTGGAATTGTTAAGGTCACTACATATAACAATTCAGGAGGATGAAGTGGATTATCTCAACCCAGTGGCTTCCGAGATTTTAGCTCGCGCGCCGCATTCAGCATCAGGTGGGCTAGACGATCAGGTCTACAACCGTCTACTCCGCGAACGAATCATCTTCCTTGGCTCAGTAGTTGAAGACTCAATGGCCAATGCAATTGCAGCGCAGATTCTTCTACTTGCAGCAGAAGATCCAAAGAAAGATATCTTCTTGTACATCAACTCACCTGGTGGCTCTGTCACTGCAGGTATGGCGATCTACGACACCATGCAATATGTGCAGAACGATGTTGCAACAGTTGGAATGGGTCTTGCTGCGTCAATGGGTCAGTTCTTGCTCTGCTCTGGTGCTCCAGGAAAGCGTTACGCACTTCCACATGCGCGCATCATGATGCACCAGCCATCTTCTGGAATCGGTGGAACAGCAACTGATATCAAGATTCAGGCAGAACAAATCGGATTTACAAAGCGCAAGATGGCAGAACTCATTGCTCATCACACCGGTCAAACAATTGAAACAATTACTGCAGATTCAGATCGTGATCGTTGGTTTACAGCAGATGAAGCTAAGGAATACGGCTTCGTAGATCATGTAGTTCGCTCTGCAGGTCAGGTCTCATGTAGCGGAGGAACAGCACAATGATGAACGAATTCGAACACGCACAAGAGATCACCTCTCGCTACATACTTCCAGTCTTTGAAGAGAAGACTGCAAACGGATACAAGCGTCACGATCCATATACAAAGCTCTTTGAAGAGCGCATTATTTTCCTAGGTCAGCCAATTGATGACACAGTTGCAAACGATGTTATGGCGCAGTTGCTTACTCTCGAATCTATGGATTCAGATCGCGACATCATTCTCTACATCAACTCACCTGGTGGATCTTTCACAGCGCTCACCGCGATTTATGACACGATGCAATTTGTGCGCCCAGATGTAATGACAATCTGTCTTGGACAAGCTGCATCAGCTGCTGCAATCATTCTTGCCGGTGGTGCTAAAGGAAAGCGTTACGCACTCGAGCACTCACGTATCTTGATTCACCAGCCATCTTCTGAAGGTGGGGGACAGGCATCAGATATCGAGATTCAAGCTCGCGAAATTATGCGTATGCGTGGACTTCTAGAGAGCATGCTCTCAAAGCACACCGTTCGCACTCCTGAGCAGGTTGCTCAAGACATTGAACGCGACAAGATTCTTACCGCAGCAGAAGCTGTTGAGTACGGACTTATCGATCAAGTTCTAGCTAGCCGAAAGGCGAAGCCAACCTGGTAAACCCCAGGGAAATTTACATTCACTGTGAAACTATTTGAGGCGGGCTCCCTTTGGTCATACAAAGGGTTCCGTCTCTTTTGGTTTTCTAACACAATATTTGTCATCGGTTCGGGCGCATTTCCTGTAGCACTTGCAGTTGCTGTTTTAGATAGCAACGGAAATGATCCGAAGTCACTTGGATTTATTCTCGGTGCCCGAGTTTTGGCAGCCGTGCTCTTCTCTCCAGTGACAGGCGTGTGGTCTGATCGCTTCCCACGCGTTCACGTGATGATTACTGCAGATCTATTCCGCGCAGCACTTGTCTTCTCTCTCGTCTTCTTAGCTCAACCCGGAACGCCTTATTGGATCTTGGCTCTCGTTGTTTTTCTCATGGGTATGGGAGATGCGCTCGGCGCACCGGCATCTCAGGCAATTCTTCCAAGCCTCCTGCCTACAGATAAATTAAATGCAGGCAACGTGGCTAGAAGCATCGTGGTCCGCACTGCACACATCGTTGGTCCTGGTGTTGGTGCCGGTGCGATATTGCTTTTCGGTGCCCGATATACCTTTATCTTCACCGGCGTCTTTTTCGTCATCGGAACAAGCTTGATGTTCTTTATCGAGGAAGACTTTAAGCCAATCGCCCAAGAGGACAAGCAAACTTTCTTAGTCGATCTCAAAGAAGGCGTCCGCACTGTCTGGCATATCAAGTGGATTTTTGCGCTAATCGCGACAACATCTTTTCAGCTCATGTTTATTGTCGGCGTCGAGAGCGTTCTTTTGCCCGTGATTACACGCCGAGAATTTGAAACCAACAATGTATTTGCCCTTTCCGCCTCCGTCTTTTCATTAGGCGCGATAGTCGGTGCGCTACTTTCGTTACGCCTGAAGATTAAGCATCAGGGGCAGTTTTGCATCCTGGTCTTTGCAATGCTCGCGACAACAACATTGGCGTTGGCATTTCCGTTTTCACCCTACATCGTCATCGGTGCGTACTTCTTAGCTGGTTTATCTGTTGGTCCATGGGAGGCATTCTGGGCAGCAGCAGTCCAGAAAGAAGTGCCACAAGAATTACAGGGTCGCGTATTTAGCGTCGATCACATGGGATCAACTGCACTCATCCCACTTGGAATGGTCTTGGTCGGCCCCGCTGCAGAATTCTTTGGAGAGAGACCTATGCTGATTGGAGTTTCAATCATGCACGTGCTCATCAGTCTTTCGGTCTTGAAGGTAACTGGTGTGCGTGATCTAAAGATGCCTGAATCCTTCTGGAATTCATCTCAGGGCGAACAGCTCAAACGTTAATTAAGGGCTCATTCCAACGCTGCAAAACCTAAGATTGTCCTACTTCCTCAACACCTTAGGAGCACCATGACACGCATCGGCGAGACTAGCGATCTGCTGAAATGTTCTTTCTGCGGCAAGACTCAAAAGCAGGTTAAGAAGTTAATTGCAGGCCCAGGTGTTTATATCTGTGATGAGTGCATCGAACTATGTAACGAGATCATTGTTGAAGAACTCTCCGAGGCAAGTTCACTCGGATTAACAGAGCTCCCTAAGCCACACGAAATTTTTGAATTCCTTGATCAGTATGTCATTGGACAGAACCGCGCAAAGCGTTCCCTTTCTGTAGCTGTCTATAACCATTACAAGCGCGTGCAATCAGGTGAAGCGAAAGGCGAAGACGGCGTAGAACTAGCCAAGTCAAATATTTTGTTA
>JACCDO010802672.1_pt1 | contig 10414 bp, 9 predicted proteins | sample 7446101 | NCBI WGS metagenome assembly JACCDO01 (sample SAMN15323440, study PRJNA562643) | freshwater metagenome | isolation source: river surface water | place: USA:Blue River Watershed | collected 2017-08-16
CTTCGCCACTCTCCGCCGGCACCTGGTCGGGCTCGAAGGCACGGGCTGCCGAGACGAGTTCGTCGAGGTTCTCGACGCGGGCCTCGCCCTTGCCGTCCTTCTCCTTCTGGTAGTGCTCGCGCAGACCGGAGCGGGTGATGACCAGATCCACCTGCTCGTGCAGGGGCAGGTTGGCGGCTTCCCGCGCCAGACCGTCCACCAGCTGCAGGAATCCGGCGAGGGCCTGATTGCCCTTCGGGCCGAGCATGCCGGAAGCGAGCACCTGACTGCAGGCCTCCCAGAGCGCGATGCCGCGCTCGCGTGCGGCCGTGCGGACGAGGTCGAGCGTGCGCGCGCCGATGCCGCGCGTCGGGAGGTTGACCACGCGCTCGAAGGCCGCATCCTCGGCGCGGTTCGCGAGCAGGCGCAGGTAGGCGAGGGCATCCTTCACCTCGGCGCGCTCGAAGAAGCGCAGCCCCCCGTAGACGCGGTACGGGATGCGCGCGTTCATGAAGCCCTCTTCCAGCACGCGCGACTGGGCATTGGAACGGTAGAGCACCGCGATCGCATCGCGCCGCCCACCCTGCGCCACCCACTCGCGCACGCGGTTGACGACGAAATCCGCCTCGTCGCGCTCGTTGAACGCCGAGTAGACGCGGATCGGTTCGCCGGGCGCACCGGCCGTCCGCAGCGTCTTGCCGAGGCGGCCGGTGTTGTGTTCGATGATGCCGTTGGCCAGCGCGAGGATGTTGCCGGTGGAGCGGTAGTTCTCCTCCAGACGCACCAGCAGCACGCCGGGGAAATCCTTGCGGAACTGGTGCAGGTTCTCCACCTTCGCGCCACGCCAGCCGTAGATGCTCTGGTCGTCGTCGCCGACCACGAACGGCGTGCCGCCGGGACCGGCCAGCAAGCGCAGCCAGTGGTACTGGAGCGTGTTGGTGTCCTGGAACTCGTCGACCAGGATGTGGGCAAAACGGCGGCGGTAGTGCTCGAGAACATCGGCGTGGTCGCGCAGGAGCTCGTAGCTGCGCAGCAGGAGCTCGGCGAAGTCGACCACGCCGGCCTTGCGGCAACGCGCCTCGTACTCCTCGTAGAGTCGGATCATCTGGCGGCGGGTGGGGTCGCCCTCGTCCTTGAGATGCTGCGGACGCTGGCCCTCGTCCTTGCGATTGTTGATGAACCAGGTGACCTCGCGCGGCACCCAGCGCGTGTCGTCCAGGCCGAGTTCCTTGATGACCTTCTTCACCAACCGCTGCTGGTCGTCGGCATCGAGAATCTGGAAGGTCTGCGGCAATCCCGCCTCGCGCCAGTGGATGCGCAGCAGGCGATGGGCGAGACCGTGGAAGGTGCCGATCCACAGGTTCTGCACCCCCACCTGCATCAGTGCCTCGACGCGGGAGCGCATCTCGGCCGCCGCCTTGTTGGTGAAGGTGACGGCGAGGATGGACCACAGCGAGGCGCCCTCCCGCTCGGCCAGCCAGGCGATGCGATGGACCAGCACGCGGGTCTTGCCGGAACCGGCGCCGGCGAGCACGAGGCAGGGTTGGAGCGGAGCGGAAACGGCCTGCGCCTGTTCGGCGTTCAGGCGGGCGAGGAGGGGGTCGGCATTCATCCGCGCATTCTACCGGGGCGGGTGGGTCGCCCGCCGACCCCGGTGCGTCCGGGCGCCCCCTCGCCTCAGGAGCCGGCGTCGCGGTCCTCGGCGAGGAAGTCCAGCAGCTCGAGCGCCAGCGCGATGACCACGGGACCGAGGAACATGCCGACCAGGCCGAAGGCCGACAGGCCGCCGAGTACGCCGATGAACACGGCCAGTTTCGGTACCTCGCCCCGTCCGGAAATCAGCAGGGGCTTCAGCAGGTTGTCGATGGTGCCGACGATGCCGGCGCCGAAGGCAAACAGCAGCCCCGCGGGCAGATAGCTGCCCTGCATGGCCAGCCAGACCACCGCCGGTCCCCAGACCAGTGCCGTGCCACCGAAAGGCACCACCGAGAGCACGGCGGCGAGCACGCCGAAGACCACCGCCGAGGGCAGGCCGGCCAGCGCGAAAGCGATGCCGACCAGCGCGCCCTGGATCATCGCCGTGACCAGCGTGCCGAAGACGACCGCCTCGGTCACCGCGGCGAGACGCCCGAACAGCCGCTGCTGGTGCGGTCCGTCCAGTGGCACCAGCCGGGCCGTGCCGTCGACCATGGCCGCACCATCGCGCACCAGGAAGAACAGGAGGATGAGCATGAACAGGAAGCCCATCGCGGTACCGACGGCGTTGAGGAAGAACGCTCCGCCCATCGCGGCCAGCGGCGCCAGCACCCGCTGCGCACCGGCGACCGCCCAGGCCTGGAGCTGGGTGGCCGACACCGCCAGATGCTCCTCGGCCCAGCCCACCCAGCCGCGCAGCCAGGGCTGCTGGAGCAGGTCATTGAAGCTCCGCAACTCGAGCTCCACGGCCGTGCGCTGCGCCTGCAGGGCGAGCTCGCCTGCCTGCGCGGCGAACACGGCACCGAGCAGTCCGAGCGGGCCGACGAACAGGAGCAGCGTCAGCAGGGTGAGGACGAGTGCGGCCGCCGAGGGACGCCCGACGAACCAGGCGGTGGTCCGCCGCTGCAGCGGCTGGAGCAGGAAAGCGAGGAAAGTGGCCCAGGCCAGCGGTGTCAGGAAGGGCTCGACGATGCGCCACAGCAACACCCCCAGCACCGCGGCGGTGAGCAGGCCGATGGTGCGCCGGTAGAAGGCAGGGCCGGGCGTGGGCAGCATGCCTGCATTGTTCCACAGGCCGCGGACGGCGTCAGGTGCCGCGGAGGACGCTAGACTGCGGGCATGATCGGTTTGTTGCAGCGGGTGACGCGGGGCAGCGTCACGGTGGATGGCGCGGTGGTCGGCGAGATCGGCACCGGGCTGCTGGTGCTGGTGGGCGTGCAGGCCGGCGACACGGCGGCGCAGGGCGCGCGCTTGCTCGAGCGTCTGGTCACCTACCGGGTCTTCCCGGACGGGGACGGCCGGATGAACCGCAGTCTCGAGGACATCGGCGGCGGCCTGCTGCTGGTCCCGCAGTTCACCCTGGCGGCGGAAACCCGCAAGGGCACCCGCCCCGGCTTCAGCACGGCGGCGGCACCCGCTGTCGGGCGGGAGTTGTTCGACGATCTCGTCGAGCGTGCGCAGGCCCGTCTGCCCGGGCGCGTCCGGACCGGCCGGTTCGGCGCCGACATGCAGGTGGCACTGGTCAATGACGGACCCGTCACCTTCTGGCTGCAGGTGCAGGCGGCGGACTGAACGGCGCCGCCGGATCAGGGTCGCAGCGTCGGACCCCCGTCACGGAATGGGGAACCGGGGGTTCCGGCAGGCTGTCTGTACAGTACCATCTGCACTTCGTTTCCATCCGGACCGGTCGGACCGGTCGCCGCAGGAGCTTCCCATGGGTATCGGTTTCCGCGAACTGCTGATCATTCTCGCCATTGCGCTGCTGGTGTTCGGCGCCAAGAAGCTCCGTACCATCGGCTCGGACCTCGGCGCCGCCGTGAAGGGCTTCAAGCAGGGCATGTCGGACGATGCCCAGGAGAGCAAGCCGGCCGTGGACGACAAGCCGGCGATGGAGTCCAAGCCGGCCGCCGACGAACAGAAGAAGGCCTGAGCGGGCTGAACCCCTGCGGAGTGCTGCCGGATGTTCGAGGTCGGTTTCAGCGAGATGGTGCTCATCGCACTCGTCGCGCTGCGGGTGCTGGGGCCCAACAAGCTGCCCAAGCTGGCGCGCGACGTGGGCCGCTGGGTGGGCCGTGCGCGGCAGATGGTCCGGCAGATGCAGGACCAGCTCGACCACGAGGCGCGGGTGACCGAATGGGCCATGGACGATGGCGAGCGCGCCCGGACCATGCGCAACCCGCCGCCCATCGCCGATGTCAGCGTCCCTGCCGGACCGGACGCACCTGCCGCGACGGCAATCGCGGAACCGGCCCCGGCGCCCTTGCCGCCCGACGTGCCGGTCACGTCCCTGGAAACCCATCCCCATGACCGACCGCTCCACTGACGAAGGTGGCGGCAGCGAGGCAACGCTGACCTCGCACATCCTCGAGCTCCGCGACCGCCTGATCAAGGCACTGGTCGCGGTGCTGGTGCTGGCGCTGCCCTGCATCGGCTTCTCCAACGAGTTGTTCACGCTGGTGGCGCAGCCGCTGATCGACCAGTTGCCTGCCGGCAGTTCGCTGATTGCCACCAGCGTGGTCTCGCCGTTCATGGCGCCGTTCAAGCTCTCGCTGTACGTGGCGCTGTTCCTGGCGATGCCGGTGGTGCTCTACCAGATCTGGGCTTTCGTCGCCCCGGGCCTCTACCGGCACGAGCGGCGCTTCGCGGCGCCGCTGGTGCTGTCGAGCATCCTGCTGTTCTACGCCGGCGTGGCCTTCGCCTATTTCGTGGTCTTCCCGCTGATGTTCCAGTTCTTCGCCACCACCACGCCGGCCGGCGTGACCATGATGACGGACATCATGCAGTACCTCGATTTCGTGCTCATCCTGTTCTTCTGCTTCGGGCTGGCCTTCGAGATACCCGTTGCGGTGGTGCTGCTGACGCAGACCGGGCTGGTGAAGATCGCCAAGCTCACCGAGGCGCGGGGCTACGTGCTGATCGGCATCTTCGTGGTGGCCGCCATCCTCACGCCGCCCGATGCGGTGTCGCAGACAGCCATGGCCCTGCCGATGTGGATCCTCTACGAGGCCGGCATCCTCATGTCGCGGATCATGGCCCGCGTGCGCCCGCCGGCGGAGCGCGGCGACGGCGAGGAAGAAGCCGCCAGCTGATCTTTCCCGGACCGGACCGGGTGCTGGTCGCCCCCATCCGCTTGGGTCATACTCCGGCGAATCCGGACCCCAGGGGGATCGACACTTGAACCAGAACGCGGACTCCAGCGGCGGACGCCAGCTGCTCGGCCAGCCCATCGGCCTCGCCAACCTGTTCCTCACCGAGATGTGGGAGCGCTTCAGCTTCTACGGGATGCGCGCCATCCTGGTGCTGTTCCTGGTCGATCAGGTCGCCGGCGGCGGGCTCGGCATCGACGACAAGACCGCGACCGCCATCTACGGTCTCTATACCGCAGCGGTCTATCTGGTGGCGCTGCCCGGTGGCTACATCGCCGACCGCGTCATCGGCGCACAGCAGGCCGTGCTGGTCGGCGGCGTGCTCATCACCATCGGCAATCTCATCCTCGGCTTCGCCGGCGGGGCCACCGGCTTCTATCTCGGGCTGGTGGTGATCATCCTCGGTGTCGGCCTGCTCAAGCCCAACATCAGCGCCATCGTCGCCGGCTTGTATCCGGAGGGTGGTGCGCGGCGCGATGCCGGCTTCACCATCTTCTACATGGGCATCAACCTGGGGGCATTCATCGCGCCGCTGATCATCGCGCCGGTGGCCGCGACCTGGGGCTGGGGTGCGGGCTTCCTCTGCGCGGCGGGCGGCATGGCCCTCGGCGTCTTGCAGTTCCTGAGCACCCGCCACTGGCTCGCGGGAGCCGGCGCCGCGCCCGCCCTGCCGCCCGGCACGGCACCGAACTGGACGCCGACCATCATCGGCACCGCCGTGCTGGTGGCTGCCGTGGCTGCCGTGGCCCTCGGCTTCGTGCGCGTCGACCCGGTCACCCTGGCGGCCGTGACCGGCGTGGTGATCGCCTCGATGGCGGTGCTGTATTTCGCCTGGATCCTGCTGTTCGGCGGTCTGGACGCGGTGGAGAAGAAGCGGGTCGGCGCCATCATCGTGCTGTTCATCGCCTGCGCCGCTTTCTGGTCGGGCTTCGAGCAGGCCGGCAGTTCGCTGAACCTGTTCGCGGAACGCTACACCGATCGCCTCATCGGCTCCTTCGAGCTGCCGGCAGGCATGTTCCAGTCGCTGAACGCACTGTTCATCCTGCTGCTCGCGCCGCTGTTCTCGGCGCTGTGGGTGTCGCTGGCCCGACGCAACCTGGACCCGAGCGCGCCGGTGAAGTTCGCCCTCGGCCTGATCATCATGGGCTCGGGCTTCCTGGTGATGTTCCAGGCCGCGGAAATCGTCGCCGCCGGCCTGAAGGCGGCGCCGTACTGGCTGATCCTCACCTACCTCCTGCACACCATGGGCGAGCTGTGCCTCTCGCCGGTCGGCCTGTCGAACATCACCAAGCTGGCACCCGCCCGCTACGTGGGTCAGATGATGGGCATCTGGTTCCTCGCCACCTCGCTGGGCAACCTGCTGGCAGGACTGATCGCCGGCGAGTTCGATGCCGAGAACGTGGCCGGCATGCCGGCCCAGTACCTGCAGATCGTCGCCTTCGCGGTCGGGGTCGGGCTGGTGACGCTGCTGGTCAGCAGTCCGGTGAAGCGCTGGATGGGTGGAGTGAAATAAGCCATGGGCAGCACGACCGGCCTTCCCGCACAGCTGACGGTGAAGGCCGTCGCGCTGTCGCTCGTCCTCACCGTCATCCTCGCCGCGGCCAACGCCTACCTCGGGCTGTTCGCCGGTCTGACGGTGGCCACCGCCATCCCGGCGGCGGTCATCGCCATGGCAGTGCTGCGGCTGTTCGGGCCGCCGAACGTCCTCGAGAACAACATCGTCGCCACCGGCGCCTCGGCCGGCAGCAGCATCGCCGCCGGCGCCATCTTCACCATGCCCGCGCTGGTGCTGCTCGGCCATTGGCAGCGTTTCGACTACCTCTGGACCTTCGCCATCGTCGGTCTCGGTGGCCTGCTCGGCGTGCTGTTCAGCGTGCCGCTGCGCCGCACCCTCATCCTCGAGCAGAAGCTGCAGTTCCCGGAGGGCGTGGCCGCCGCGGAAGTGCTGAAGGCCGGCGGCGGCGACGGCGTCGCGGGTGGCATGAAATGGCTGGGCCTGTCGGCGCTGGCCGGCGGCCTGTTCAAGCTCGGTACCTCGGGCCTCAAGCTGTTCCCCGAGGCACTCAGCGTGTCGCGGCTGGTCGGCGAGCGCGGCATCGCCTTCTTCGGCTACGGTTTCTCCCCGGCACTGCTCGCCGTCGGCTACATCGTCGGCCTCAACGTCGGCATCCTGGTCGCTGCCGGCGGTGCCTTCAGCTGGTGGCTGGCCATCCCCGCCTATCATGTCTTCGCCGCCGCGCAGGACCCGCAGGTGGCCGCGGCACTGAGCGGGGTCACGGATGCCGAAGGCATCGCCTTCACGCTGTGGAAACTGCGCATCCGCTACATCGGCGTCGGCTGCATGATCGTCGGCGGGCTGTGGGCCCTGTGGTCGCTGCGCCATTCGCTGGCCGCCGGCATCCGCAGCGGTCTGGCGCGGCACGGAACCCGCGCGGGTGATGTACCGCATACCGAGCAGGACCTGCCCATGCCGCTGGTGGTCAGCGGCATCGCGTTGTTCGTGCTGCCGCTGTTCGGTCTCTACTACCTCGTGGTCGGCACGTTCGGCGTCGCGCTGACGATGGCGATCATCATGGTGGTCGCCGGATTCCTGTTCAGTTCCGTCAGCGGCTACATGGCCGGGCTGGTGGGTTCATCGAACAATCCGGTCTCCGGCATCACCATCTCGACCATCCTGTTCGCCTCGCTCGTGCTGCTGGCCCTGCTGGGGGACGATGTCGGCCGCGGCGCGGTGGCGGTGGTCTTCATCGGGGCCGTGGTGTGCAATGCCGCGGCAGTGGCCGGCGACAACCTGCAGGACCTCAAGTCCGGCCAGTTGGTCGGCGCGACACCATGGCGGCAGCAGGTGATGCTCGGCGTCGGTGCACTGGCCAGCGCCGCCGTGATGGCGCCCGTTCTCAACCTGCTGCAGGAGGCCTACGGCATCGGCGAACCGGCGCGGCCCGGCGTGCAGGCCCTCTCGGCGCCGCAGGCCACGCTCGTCAAGAGCGTGGCCGAGGGCATGTTCGGCGGACAACTGCCCTGGGGCATGATCGCCCTCGGCGCGGTCGTGGGCGTGGGCATCATCCTGCTCGACCGCTGGCTGAAGGCGCGGGGATCGCGGTGGAGCGCGCCCGTGCTGGCCGTTGCCGTCGGCATCTACCTGCCGCTGGACGTGTCGATGCCGATCCTCGCCGGCGGCCTGATCAGCGAGTTGGCGACCCGCTGGCACGCCGCCCGCCAGGCACCGGGCACGGCCGTCGACAGCGAACGACTGCAGCGCAATGGCATGCTGTTCGCGGCCGGGTTGATCACCGGCGAGGCGATTCTCGGCATCCTGCTGGCGATTCCCATCGCCTACACCAGCAATCCGGACGTTCTCGCCGTGGCGGCAGCCCTGCGCCCGGGCCAGTGGGCGGGTCTGGCGCTGCTGGCGACCATCGGCTGGAGCCTCTACCGCGTGGCCACCCGTCACCCGCCGGCGGCTTGACGCCGCCCGCGAACGACGGTTGCCGCACGGCAAGTAATCATTGCCGTGCCGCGGGGAGGTGCCTCGCTATACTCGCGGCGTGCGCGCCCCCTCGCCCCGCCTCTTGCCCGGAGACCGCCTGCGGCTGATGGCCGCCTTCGGCGCCGTCTGGCTCATCTGGGGCTCGAGTTTCGCCGCCACCAAGGTGATGGTCGAGCACCTGCCGCCCATCCTCGCCGTGTCGATCCGCGCGGTGCTCGCCGGCCTCATCCTGTTCGTGGTCGCCAGCTGGCGGGGCAGCAGCCTGCCGGCCACGCGTCGCGAATGGCAGCACGTGGTGGTCATGGCCGTGGCGGCCGTGGTCCTCAGTACCCTGCTCAACACGCTCGCCGCCGCCCACATCGCCAGCAACGAGGTGGCCCTGCTGAACGCCAGCGCCGCGTTCTTCATCGTCATCTTCGGCAGCCTCGGACCGAGCGGTGCGCCGCTCGGCAAGCGCTCCTGGGGCAGCATCCTGCTGGGCTTCGGCGGCGTCGCGCTGCTGCTGCTGCCGCACGGCACCGGGCAGGATTCGCCCGTGGGCTGGATGCTGCTGGTGCTGCTGGCCTGCATCGGCTGGGGCCTCGGTACCGCCTACTTCCGGCATCATCGCCCGGTCACCGAGCCGTTGATGTTCAACGCGCTGCAACTCGCGGTGGGCGGTCTGCTGCTCGCCCCCGCCGCCTGGCTGACCGGGGAGCGATGGCATCCGGAATGGACGGTCGAGAGCGTCCTGGCGCTCGGCTACCTGACGGTCTTCTCGTCCTGCATCGGCTACTCGGCCTTCACCTACCTCATGGCCCGGGTCACGCCGGCGCAGTTGGGCACCTACGCCTACGTCAATCCGCTGGTGGCCACGCTGATGGGCTGGTGGCTGCTGGGCGAGAGCCTGTCCGTCCTGCAGTGGCTGGGCGGCCTCATCGTGCTGGCGAGCGTGGCGGTGATCAACCTGCCGGCGGACCGCCGCTAGCGACCCCCGCGGGCGCCGCCGACCGGGCTACTCGCGCGGGCCGCGGCGGATGTCGATGCGCACGTCGCGGGATTGCCCGAACAGCGCATTGCCGAGCATGCCGGCCAGGCTGATGATGATCGAGGTCCACAGCGCCGGCCAGAAGCCGGCCACGGTCACGCCATCGAGCATCCACGCCACCAGGCCGACCATCCAGGCATTGATCACCAGCAGGAAAAAGCCGAGCGTGAACAGCGCCAGCGGCAGGGTGAGCAGCATCAGCAACGGTCGCACCGTGGCGTTGACGATGCCGAGCAGCAGCCCGGCCATGAGCAGGGTTGCCGCGGAATCGACGGCGATGCCATCCACCCACTCCGTCGCCAGCCATAGCCCCAGGGCGGCAAACACCGCCCGCAACACGAACGCCGTCACTTCATCCTCCTGCCCGCGACGAACACCACCGTGATGTCCCGCAGGGCACCGATATCCTCCAGCACCGGACCGCGGACCGCAATCAGGTCCGCGGGCGCACCGATGCCCAGCACACCGGACTGCCCCAGCGCGGCCCGTGCCGCCACGGTCGCGGCCTGCAACGCCTCCACGGGTGACAGGCCGGCTGCACGCACCAGCGCGAACAACTCCTCGCGCAGGGCGAGGGCATGCGGCAAGGCGGGCCCACCGGCACCGCTGCCGGCCACCACCACGGCACCTGCGTCGCGCAACAGGCGCACGCGGTCGCCGGCGGCCACCGCCCGCAACGACGCCTCGGGCGGGGACAGGGCGCGGCTGTAGGGCGTCCACGAAGCGCGCAGGTCCTGCGCCAGCAGCAGCGGCAGGCCGCGGAACACCTCCGGAGAATCCAGCACTTCGGCATCCTGCTCCCAGCGGACGCGCGTGGCCAGCGGGGCCAGCTGCGGCAGCCAGTGCGGCGGGCGTCCCGCCTCCCGGCGCGCGCGCACCGCCGCCAGCGACTCGGCCGACCAGTCGGGCGCCGTGTCCAGACCGAGCCCGATGAGCGCATCGACCCCCGCCTCGAGCGCCGGCACCAGCCCGGCCTCCCGACGCAAGCGCGCCCAGACCCGCTTGCCCGCAGCCCGCGCGGCCTCGACCACGGCCTGCAGTTCGGCGGGCGGCCATTCCTCGGGAGCATCGATGGCA
>JACCDO011173979.1_pt1 | contig 10414 bp, 9 predicted proteins | sample 7446101 | NCBI WGS metagenome assembly JACCDO01 (sample SAMN15323440, study PRJNA562643) | freshwater metagenome | isolation source: river surface water | place: USA:Blue River Watershed | collected 2017-08-16
CGGACCGGTGACGAACATGTAGGAGGAATCCTTCACCATGAAGATGAAGTCGGTCATGGAGGGGGAATACACCGCACCGCCTGCGCAGGGGCCCATGATCATGGAGATCTGGGGGACGACACCGGAGGCCATCACGTTGCGCTGGAACACGTCTGCGTAACCGCCCAGGGAGGCCACGCCTTCCTGAATCCGGGCACCACCCGAGTCGTTGAGGCCGATCACCGGGGCGCCGACCTTCATGGCGTGGTCCATCACCTTGCAGATCTTTTCTGCATGGGTTTCGGACAGGGAGCCACCGAACACGGTGAAATCCTGGGAGAACACGAACACCAGACGGCCATTGATGGTGCCATAGCCCACCACGACACCATCACCCGGGGTCTTTTCGGCATCGTTCATGCCGAAGTCGACGCAACGGTGCTCCTTGAACATATCCCATTCCTCGAAGGACTCCGGGTCGAGCAGCAGCTCGATACGTTCACGGGCCGTCAGCTTGCCCTTCTTGTGCTGGCTGTCGATACGCTTTTGGCCGCCACCGAGGCGGGCCGCTTCGCGCTTCTTCTCCAGCTGGTGGATGATGTCGTGCATTTACAGCCTCCAGTAAAAATCTGAAATTGTTTAACCCAGGTAGCCCAGGAGCCGCGCAGCAGCTGCCGAGGGCGTGGTCTGGCCGCCTTCGACGGCTGCCTGCAGATCGGGCAGCGCCTGTCTGACCTGGGGATGGCCTGCGAAACGTGCCCGCAGACCCTGGTCGATGAGTTCCCACATCCAGGCCTTGGCCTGGTTACGCCGGCGGGCGTCGAATTCGCCACTCGCCTGCATGGTGCGGCGGTAGTTCAGGATGGTGTCCCAGAACTCCGTGATGCCCTGTTTTTGGAGGGCGGAAAGGGTGAGCACCGGCGGCACCCAGTTGGGCGACACATGGCGCAGCATGCCCAGCGCGGTTCTGATCTGGGCCCGGGCCATGCCCGCCGCCCGGGGATCAATGTCGGCCTTGTTGATGACGATCAGGTCGGCCAGCTCCATGATGCCCTTCTTGATGGCCTGGAGATCGTCCCCGGCATTGGGCAGCTGGAGCAGGCAGAAGATGTCGGCCATGCCCGCCACGGCGGTTTCGGACTGGCCGACCCCCACCGTCTCGATGATGATCACGTCAAACCCGGCGGCCTCGCACACCAGCATGGCTTCCCGGGTCTTTTCGGCCACCCCGCCCAGACTCCCCGCCGCAGGGCTGGGACGAATGAAGGCGCGGGTGTTCTGGGACAGGAGTTCCATCCGGGTCTTGTCGCCCAGAATCGAACCGCCGGTCACGCTGGAGGACGGGTCCACCGCCAGCACGGCCACCTTGTGGCCCTGCTCGATCAGGTAGAGCCCGAGGGCTTCGATGAAGGTGGACTTGCCCACCCCCGGTACCCCGGAAATGCCCACCCGCATGGAGTTGCCGGTATGGGGCAGCAGGCCTTCCAGCACCTGGCGGGCACGCTGCTTGTGATCATCACGCTGGGATTCGATCAGCGTGATGGTCTTGGCCAGGGGCCGCAGCTGCTGCTTCAGGACGCCGTCGACCAGGGCCTGATCGGCGGGGGCCAGCAGGGGAAGGGGCGCAGGATTGTTCATGGTGCTCATCAACGGGCAGCCCACCGGCCAGGGCCGGCGGGCCTGTCCTCAGTCATGCGTTGCTCAGGCATTCACCCGGGCAGCGCGAATCTGCTTGAGCACTTCGCGGGCAGCGGCCGGGATCGGGGTGCCCGGGCCAAAGATGCCCTTGGCGCCAGCGGCGTACAGGGCATCGTAGTCCTGGGCCGGGATCACGCCCCCCACGAAGGTGATGATGTCGTTGGCGCCCAGCTTGTTCAGCTCGTTGATGATGGCCGGCACCAGGGTCTTGTGACCGGCGGCGAGGCTGGAGCAGCCCACCGCATGCACGTCGTTTTCCACGGCGTGACGGGCGGCCTCTTCGGGGGTCTGGAACAGGGGGCCGATGTCGATATCGAAACCCAGATCGGCAAACGCGGAAGCCACCACCTTGGCGCCCCGGTCGTGGCCGTCCTGGCCCAGCTTGGCGATCATGATGCGGGGGCGACGGCCTTCTTCGGCCACAAAGGCTTCGATGTCGGCCTTCAGGGCCTGCCAGTCTTCATTGCCTTCGACCACGGCGTTATAGACTCCGGAAACGGCTTGCGGGTTGGCGCGGTAACGGCCAAAGATCTTTTCGAGGGCGTCGGAAATCTCGCCCACGGTGGCACGCAGGCGGACGGCCTTGACGGCCAGATCCAGCAGGTTGCCTTCGCCGGTTTCGGCGCTGCGGGTGAGTTCGGCCAGGATGGCTTCGACGGCAGCGCTGTCGCGGGTGGCGCGGATCTGCTGGAGACGGGCCACCTGGGCTTCACGCACGGCGTGGTTGTCGATGTCGAGAATCTCGATCGGGTCTTCCTTGGCCAGCCTGTATTTGTTCACGCCCACGATGACGTCTTTACCGGAATCGATCCGGGCTTGCTTCTCGGCCGCTGCGGCTTCGATCTTGAGTTTTGCCCAGCCGCTGCCCACGGCCTTGGTCATGCCGCCCATGGCTTCGACTTCTTCGATGATGGCCCAGGCCTTGTCGGCCATCTCTTGCGTGAGTGATTCCATCATGTAGGAGCCAGCCCAGGGGTCGATCACGTTGGTGATGTGAGTCTCTTCTTGAATGATGAGCTGGGTGTTGCGGGCGATGCGTGCCGAGAATTCGGTCGGCAAGGCAATGGCTTCGTCAAACGAGTTGGTGTGCAATGACTGAGTGCCACCAAACACCGCCGCCATGGCTTCGATGGTGGTGCGCACCACGTTGTTGTACGGATCTTGTTCCGTGAGTGACCAACCCGAGGTTTGGCTGTGCGTGCGCAACATCAAGCTCTTGGGATTCTTGGCGTCAAAGCCTTTCATGATGCGGCACCACAGCAAGCGAGCCGCACGCATCTTGGCGATTTCTAAATAGAAGTTCATGCCCACCGCCCAGAAGAAGGACAAGCGGCCAGCGAAAGCATCCACATCCAAACCGGAGGCAATCGCCGTCTTCACATACTCTTTGCCGTCGGCCAAGGTGAAGGCCAATTCCAAAGCTTGGTTGGCACCGGCTTCTTGCATGTGGTAACCCGAAATTGAGATCGAGTTGAACTTGGGCATGTGCTTGGCGGTGTAGCCAATGATGTCGCCAATGATCTTCATCGACGGCTCTGGCGGATAGATGTAGGTGTTACGCACCATGAACTCTTTCAGAATGTCGTTCTGAATCGTTCCTGAGAGCAGGTCTTGGCTCACGCCCTGCTCTTCAGCTGCCACCACATAACCAGCTAACACGGGCAACACCGCGCCGTTCATGGTCATAGAGACTGACACTTTGTCCAGCGGAATCTCGTTGAACAAAATCTTCATGTCCTCGACCGAGTCAATCGCCACACCGGCCTTGCCCACATCACCGGTCACACGGGGATGGTCGGAGTCGTAGCCACGGTGAGTGGCCAAGTCAAAGGCCACGGACACGCCTTGCCCCCCTGCCGCCAACGCCTTGCGGTAAAACGCGTTGGATTCTTCGGCGGTGGAGAAACCGGCGTATTGGCGAATCGTCCAAGGACGCACCGAATACATGGTGGCTTGGGGGCCGCGCACATAGGGCTCAAAGCCGGGCAATGTGTTGGCGTAGGGGAGATCTTGCGTGTCTTCGGCGGTGTACAACGGTTTGACGCTGATGCCGTCCAAGGTCTTCCAGTTCAGGGCGTTGATGTCGCCACCTGGGGCTGATTTAGCAGCGGCTTTGGCCCAGGCTTCGAGGTTGGTGGCATTGAATTCGGTCGGCTTTTGGCTCATGGCAAATCACTCGTGAAAAGGGTTTTAAACCCGAGGGTAACTCACAGGTTTTTAAGATCGACAAGATCATATCATTCATAATTATTGATTCAAAATATTATCTAGACTTACAATCAACCCCATGTCAGCCGTCACCCTCACCCCTCGCGCCCTGTATGAAGAAGTCGCCGAACTGTTGCGTCAGCGCATTTTTGCGGCCGAATTAGAGCCAGGCAGCTGGATTGACGAGATGCGACTGGCCGAGGAATACGGCATCAGTCGCACCCCCATGCGCGAAGCCCTCAAGGTGCTGGCAGCCGAAGGTTTGGTGACCATGAAGGTACGCCGTGGTGCCTATGTGACCGAGGTGAATGAAAAAGACCAGCGCGATGTCTACCACTTGCTGTCACTGCTCGAGTCTGACGCGGCAGGCGTGGTGGCCAAGGAAGCCACGCCCGCGCAGTTAAAAGACTTGCGAGCCCTTCATTCGGAACTCGCAGCAGCCGTGGCTGACCGCGAAAAGTTCTTTGAAATCAACGAGCGTTTTCACATGCGTCTGCTAGAAATCGCCAACAACCGTTGGCGCGACCAAATGGTGGGCGACTTGCGTAAGGTCATGAAACTCAACCGCCACAATTCGCTGTTCAAGAGTGGCCGACTCGAAGAGTCTCTTAAAGAGCACCAAGCCATCATGACCGCTTTGGAAGCACGCAATCCAAGCTTGGCTATTCAACGCATGACCGAGCACTTCGCCAACGGCCTGGAAGCCGCTATCTAAACGAGTTTGGGCACGGGTTGCTTGACCGCCAACACCAAGCTCACACCTGACAAAATCAGCAGGCCGCCCGCCAAGTGATGCATTCCAAGCGGCTCACCCAAGAACCACCAAGCCACCACAGCCGTGTAGATCGGTCCTAGGTATAACGTCATGGCCACCCGACTGGCACCCAGTATTTTTTGCGTCCAGCCGTAAATCCAATACGCACCGACGCCCGGTACCAAGGCAACGACCACGATCATCCAGATCGCTTGCTCGCCCACCTCGGGGGTATGGGTGAGCAGCAACTCCCAACTGGCAAACGGCACCAACACCAGCACACCGCCCCAACAAATCGCGGCCAAATGCGCGGTGGCGCTCATCGCTGTCGGCCATCGTTTTTGCAACAAGGCATACGCGGCCCAAGCGATGGCGGCCCCCACAATCCACAAATCGCCGGGAACCAGCTGCACATGCGACAACTGCGCCCACTCTCCCTTCACCACCACATGCACCACACCTATTAGGGCCATCACCACGCCCAACGTTTGGCGTTTAGAAAACCGTTCTCCCAACCACAACACCGAGCCCACAGCAATCATCACGGGCGAGGATGCATAAATGAGTGAGATGTTCATGGCCACCGTGCTCTCTGCGGCCAAGTAAACCCATGCGCCACAAATCCACATACCACAGGCACCTAAGGCAATGTAGCGCCAGGCGTGTGCACGCAAGGTATGGCGGTGTTGCCAAAGCTCATGGCGACTGACGATGACCAAGATCAAGCCGGCCAAGGCCCAGCGTCCCAACGCCAACACGTGGGGCGACACCACGCCAGGCGCTTTGCGAGCCACCACCATGTTGATGGTCCAGAGCAAGGGAATGAACCACATCAAAGCCAACGCAATGCGTGTCTTGGTGGAGCGTCGCAAAACTTCAGTCGGCATCGACTGGCCTTTGTGCGCCAAGGGCCAGCGCTTCGCGCGCGCGAGACAAGACCTCTCGCGGTGGCAAAGGTTTGAGCTTGTGATTGCTCCAAACCTGTCGCCATAAGCGCGCCCCCCGTTGCCCGTGGTAGAGCCCCAACATGTGACGTGCAATGGCGTACCAAGGACAAGCGTCTTGCGCGTAGGCACGCTCCATGTAGGCGACCATGGCCTCTTCGACGGCTTCGCGACTGGGCGTGTCGTGGGGGTCGTTGTAAAACTCAGCATCCCAGGTGGTCATGAGCCATGGTCGGTAATAGGCCTCGCGCCCCAGCATCACACCATCGACATGTTGCAAGTGTTCGGCCATCTGCGCATTGGTGGTGATACCGCCGTTGATGGCAATCACCAAATGAGGAAAGTCTTTTTTTAGCTGATAACCCAGCTCGTAACGCAGTGGCGGAATTTCGCGGTTCTCTTTGGGACTCAAGCCATCGAGCCACGCATTGCGCGCATGCACGATGAACACCTGGCAACCCGCATCACTGACGGTGCCCACAAAATCGCGCACAAAGTCATAACTCTCGATGCGGTCAATGCCAATGCGATGTTTGACCGTCACAGGCACGCTCACCACATCTAGCATGGCCTTCACGCCATCCGCCACCGTTTTCGGCTCATTCATCAAACAGGCGCCAAAAGCGCCGCGCTGCACGCGATCAGAGGGGCAACCGCAATTCAAATTGATTTCGTTGTAGCCCCATTGCTCGCCCAATTTGGCAGCATGGGCCAAATCAGCGGCGTCGCTGCCGCCCAACTGCAAGGCCACAGGATGCTCCTCAGCATTGAAACGTAAATGGCGTTGTGTATCGCCATGGCGCAAAGCGCCAGTGGTCACCATCTCGGTGTAGAGCAAGGTGTTTCGGCTGAGCAGGCGATGGAAGTAACGGCAATGGCGGTCCGTCCAATCCATCATGGGGGCCACTGAGGTGCGCCACCGTGAGGCGTTGGGAAAAGTCATCTGGGAATTATCCCGACTTCTTCAACCGATGAAGGAAACGCGCAAAAAGAACTCAGGCCGATGCCAATGCGGCACGAATGGACTGCGTGGCCACATCTTCGAGCCAAGACAAATCCATGTGTTGATGCGCTTCACAAATAAACCAGGGTTCGCGCGAGTCAGGCTCGAGCATCACACCTCGCGCAATTAGCTCCCACGCAAATTTGCGGTAAAGGTCACTGTTTGTCACGCGCCAGTCTCGGTAATTGGTGGGCACCGTTTCGCTGAAATGAATGCCGAACATGGCAGGTGGACCTGCAAACGCATGCGCAATCCCCGCTGCTGTGAAAACACGGCCCAAGACACTCTGTATTTGCTCACCTGCGTGATTGATGGTTTGCTGAGCATTGGTTTCAGCCAAAATTTTGAGCGTGGCATGCGCAGCACTGAGCGCAACCAAGTTGGCGGTGTAGGTGCCGCCGTGCACCACACCCCCCGGATGCGAGCCCACCACATCCATCACCTTAGCTTTGCCGCCAAATGCAGCCACGGGGTAGCCATTGCCCATGGCTTTGGCATAAGTCGTGAGATCGGCATGAATGCCATAGAGCTCTTGCGCCCCGCCCTTGGCGACGCGAAAACCAGACTTCACCTCATCGATGATGAGCAGCGTGCCATGCTGTGTGCACAGGTCGCGCAAACGTTGCAACCAAGCTTGCGAGGCAGACACGCTGCCCGCATTGCCAATGATGGGTTCAATCACCACACAAGCCAAGGTCTCGCCTTGCGTGGCAAATAAGTTTTCTAAGGCTTCAAAGTCATTGTGACTGATGATGCTCAGCAACTCACGGCTGCGCGCAGGAATGCCGCCCCCAAATGGGATCACCCGAGGCGCCACGTTGCTGCCGGGTTGCCAATGCTCGATGTCCGACTTCCACATCATCTCGTCATACAAACCGTGGAATGACCCCTCCACAATCGCCACACGGTCACGACCGGTATAGCCACGCGCTGTGCGCACGGCCCCCATCACTGCCTCGGTACCGGAGTTGGCAAAACGCATCTTGTCGATGTTGGGGCACATGGCTTTGATTTGCTTGACCACCGTGGTGTCCAGCTCGGTCGAAAAACCAGAGAGCGTGCCACGCTGGGTGATTTGCTCCATCACTGCGTTGTCCACGCGCTCATCGCGATAGCCCAAGATGATGGGGCCGTAGCCTAGGCGGAAATCAACATAAGTTTTGCCATCCACATCGGTGAGCGTGCAGCCTTTGGCGCTAGCGATAAAGACGGTTTCTTTTTCGCCCCAGTAGCGGTAGTTCTCAGCCACGCCTTGCGGCATGTGCAAATGGGCTTCAGCGAGTAAGCGAGACTGGTTCGTCATGGCCGCAACATGTGTCCCACACGTTCTTCCAAAAGCTTGACCACATGCAACTCAGCGGCATCTGGGCCATACGTGGCCATGGCTTGCTGAAACAACGATTGCGCCATGCCCCCCATGGGTAAGTCGTAACCCTGCGATTTGGCGATGTCGTTGATGAGCCCCAAATCTTTGCAGCACAGGGCCAGAGAAAAGCTCGGGTCGTAATGACCCGCAAAAATTGAAGGCACATCATGTTCAGCCACCCAACTGTTTCCAGCACTCGACTTGATGGCTTCCCAGACAGTGTTCAGAGGAATGCCCGCCTTGGCACCGAGCATGAGTCCCTCACCAATCGCGGCTGCGCTGACAAACCACAACAAATTGGTGAGCAACTTGATGGTGGCACCGTTGCCAGGAGCCCCCACATGAAAGATCTTTTCGCCAATCACATCGAAGATGGCTTTGTGTTTTTCAAAACAGTCTTTGTCGCCCCCTACAAAAATAGACAAGCGCCCGAGTGCGGCCATGTCGACCGCGTTGGTCACAGGGGCCTCTAGAAAATCAACGCCTTTGGCTTTGGCCGCATCGACCAATTCGCGCACCAGCGGCACTGCGCTGGTGGAGGTGTCAATCACGGTCACACCCTTGTGCACGTGCGCCAACACACCCTGCTCGCCCAACATCACCTCGCGCACCTGCACTGGGCCTGGCAACGAAGCCATCACCACATCCGCTTGCGAGGCACCTTCGGCCAAGCTGTCCACCCAGGTCGCACCCAATGCAATCAGGTTATCTGCTTTGGCTGGCGACACATCAAACACGCGGACGGGGTAGCCCGCCTTGATCAAGTTGGCGGCCATGGGATTGCCCATGTTGCCCACACCGATGAAAAACAAGGTCGGTTTTACAGCGGCCATCATTGAACTTTCTTGAACTGCAGAAACAGTTGGTTGGCATCTTTTTCTGGCACGTATTCCAAACCATACGTTCCCATCAACGCTTTCGCCTCATCAAAGGTGTAGGTGCGGTAATGCACAGTTTGATCCATTCGCTTCTGATCCCCTTCGTGCAGGTAATAGTGTTTGGTAAAACCAATTTCCGTCGGCAGGATCTTTTGCGAGTAAGTCATGCCATTCGAAATCACAGTTTCATAGTCGTGATGCGGGCCTTGAATGCCGAGTAACAAGGTGCCCCCAACCGTGATGTGTTTTGCCAAATGCGCAAAGCCCAAGTGATTGGCTTTCTCATCGGCAATGTGGCTCACCAAGAAAGGCTCTTTGTCGCCATCGATCACGAAGTACCAAACGCCGCCATAAGAGAAAGCCAACTCATGCTTTTCATTCAAAGACAGCTCGGTGATGTTTTGCTGAGACAGCGACACAGAGGTGAAGGGTGCCAGCCGCTCTTGGGCGATGGACAACATCGGTGCCGTTAAGTCAATGCCTGTGATGGGCAAGTGGGGCTGACGTTTGGCCAGCTCCTCCAAAATCAAACCGGTCCCACACCCAATTTCCAAAACGTTGCGTTGCGGTCTATGCGCCACCAAGCTGTCCACAATCTTTGCGTAGTCGTAGTAGCCTGACGTCATGATGACATCGTAATAACCCGCCATGTTGGTGTAATCGCCCATAGTCCCCCGGCATTTTTGCCAAATTTATTATTAATTTGGGCACTTTAGCAAAGTTGTGTGACGGGTTATTACTTAAACCAAATGAAAAAGGCCGTCGTTTGCACGACGGCCTTTGAAGCCAATACACAGTGGCAACTCGGCCACTGAATCATTAACCCATGTGCAAACCGCCGTTGACTGAAAAGTCAGCACCCGTGGTGTAGCCGCCGTCTTCGCTGGCGAGCCAAGCGATGATGGACGCGATTTCGCTGGGTTTACCCAAACGCTTCACGGGCACCGTGGCCACAATTTTCTCAAGCACATCAGGACGGATGGCGTTGACCATGTCTGTGCCGATGTAGCCTGGCGACACCGTGTTGACCGTCACGCCTTTGGTGGCAAGTTCTTGTGCCAATGCCATCGAGAAACCATGCATACCCGCTTTGGCTGCAGAGTAGTTGGTTTGACCCGCTTGACCTTTTTCACCATTCACCGATGAGATGTTGATGATGCGGCCCCAGCCCTTTTCGACCATGTCAGCCACCACTTGTTTGGTCACATTAAACATGGAGTTCAGGTTGGTCTCGATCACGGCATCCCAGTCTTCGCGGCTCATCTTCAAAAACATGCGGTCCTTGGTGATACCCGCGTTGTTGACCAGCACATCGATCGTGCCGTGCTCGGCCTTGGCCTTGGTGAACGCTTCCACGGTGGAGTCCCAATCGCCCACGTTGCCGACAGAAGCGTGGAAGGTGTAGCCGAGTGCTTTTTGTTCATCCAGCCATTTATTGAAGTCACGCGTTGGACCGCAACCGGCGATGACGGTGAATCCCTCTTTGTGCATGCGTTGGCAAATGGCGGTACCAATACCACCCATACCACCCGTGACGTACGCTACTTTTTTGCTCATTTTTGTCTCCTGATTTATGAGTTTTTA
>JACCDO010071187.1_pt1 | contig 10413 bp, 5 predicted proteins | sample 7446101 | NCBI WGS metagenome assembly JACCDO01 (sample SAMN15323440, study PRJNA562643) | freshwater metagenome | isolation source: river surface water | place: USA:Blue River Watershed | collected 2017-08-16
GCCATTCTCTCTGATAGATCCTCAACCCACCTGTATCTACACTACCTTCGACCGACTAAATCCTATCCTATACCTACTTTTTGCAGAGTGATTTGGTTCATCTCCCAAAAAATTCTCCGAAAATGGGGCCCTCCCTCAAGGTGGGTTCCAGAACAGGTTTAACTAGTAGTATGGAAACAAGCTGTAGAAGTAAACATATCTTCTTCTCCGTATTCTCTTCAATAATTAACTGATAAATGAGGAAACACAACTCAATTTGCCGGCCCTGATTTGGGTCCAAAAATCCAGTCACTCGCTCAATAAGTAAACCCAAATCTCGCTCGTTTGATACGTCGTTACAGGTAGTCTCTGGGGTAACAGCTTATCATAGGCTGTCGTTTATTCCCACGTATAAAGAGATCTAGCCTTATTAGTTATTAGATTAAGAAAAGGAGTCAAGTTTGGTTGGGTAGAGTAAAAGATATGTCTAAGTCCGAGAATGATCCGTTGATCAAATCTATCCGTCATAGCGATCACTTAGAAGACGGGGATGTAGTCACCGATATTATTAATGACTCTTCGGCGATTGGATTATATCGTAATTTTGTTATGATGTCTGTTGCATTTTCTTGTAATCACGGAGCAGTTGTTAGTTGTTTAGCATATTCTACCACAGAATTAGGAAATTCTTTAGGTGGGTATGGATCTGGAACATTGTATGTACTGTATGCATTAACTGCGTTTTTGTTGTCAAAGCCAATTGTTAGTATGATTGGACCTAAATTAGGATTATTAGCTGGTGTTGGTGGTTATTGTGTTTATGTTGGAGGATTTTTGTTTGCTATATTAGTTCCAGCTTTAGCATACCCTGTATTTATTGCAGCATGCGCTATTGGAGGTATTGCGGGAGGTTTATTATGGACTTCACAAGGTAAATACTTTGCTAAAAATGCAAAATTATATTCAGATGCCAGTGGAATACCAGTAGAACAAGTGAATGCAACCTTTGCTGGTGTGTTTGCTACTGCATACTTAGGTCTTGAAATGGTTACAAAAGTTCTAGCAACCATTATATTCTTGGTGACGCCAGATGGTGCTCCTTGGATAATATTTACTGTGTACACAGCTATTGCTGTCAGTGCGTGTTTCGTTGTAGCTGGTCTAAGTGATGTCAGTGAAAAAGGTACCTGGGATTTCAGTTGTGACACTATTTCTGCTAACGTAGCTGCTGCGGGTAGGCTAGTGTATGAGGATATAAGACTGTTACTGATGATCCCATTCCAGATATCATTTGGATTTGCTTCTAGTTTTGTTCCTTACTATGTATTTGGCACAGTAATTGCTGACTCGGATTCATTGGGATCAACATATGTTGGCTTACTATCCGCAATTATTGTATTGACCGGTGCGTCGATGGCTATACCAGCTGCCTGGCTATCTAACAAGATCGGTAAGCCTTTCGTTATGAGTATTGGTGGTGCTTGTTTAGCATTTGCTGGTTTTGCTTTTTTAATTTTAAGTGATAAGAAGCTAGGTACATGGGGCTTGATTATTCCTTACTTAATTATTTATGGTATGGGTCGCGGCACGTGGGAGAACACAAACAAGGCTGTTATTGCAGATTTATTCGTTGAAACACCTGAATTATCTACTAGTGCATTCGCTGCCATCTCTTTTTCTAACGGATTTGCTGGTGCAATAGGTTATTTCACCTTTGGATCCATGGGACGCATTGCTATGGCATCGTTAGTCATGATCAGTTCCTTGGTTGCTATTGCATGCTACCTGTTATCCGCTCATATTCATAGCTCAAGAACCAGTGAAATCGCCGCAAGATTAGCCAAATATAACACCTAAATCAGTAATTATGTGTATATTTTTTAAGCAATTACAATTTATAATATATATATAATTTGTCTCTACAAGATGCGGTGTGGAGACGGGTCGCGATGACTGGTCACAACAGGTGCATCGGAGTCATACAGATCAGATGACAGTGATTGTAATCGTTCTGCATATGCTATTCTTCTTGTAACAAATTTTTGTTTATCATCTTGAATTCTTCTTTGTTCTGCAATATTTGCAGTAAATGAAAAATAATAACATATATTACCTGCAATAGATAAGAAAATAATTGTTCCAGCCATTTGTAAGCGATCTAATGATGCAAAGGTAAAGAAGCCCATTGCGGAACCATATCCAGCAAAGAATGCTGTGCTTGCATATGCTGAAGTAACTAGATCAGGAGATTCTACAAAGAAATCGGCTATTGCAGCCTTGTTAGTACTCTCCCAAACCCCGCGCCCTATTCCGTATATCACTACCAATGGGATGATATAAGACCAGGTGCCCAGTGACTCATCAGATGTTAAGAAAAAAGCGAATCCCGCAGCTGCAAAACAGAATCCTCCTACAATGACGACCACTAATTTTCCATATAAATTTGATAAATATGAAGCAGGTATAGATGTAATGGCGCCGATGAATACTATAATCGCTGATAACAATCCTATGTAAGTCTCTCCTAAGTTCGGCGAATCAGCAATGACTGTACCAAAGACATAATATGGTACAAAGCTGCTGGTGAATCCAAATGCCAGTTGAAATGGGACGATAAGAGCCATACGTTTATCTTTATATACTAATTTTGCTGCAGCACCTACATGTGCACTAATAGCAACATAACTTATATCCCATGTTCCTTTATCATCTAAATCATTCAACATGGTGATTGAAAAGCATGAAACAACTGCAATAGCGGTGTATAAGAAGAAGACTATGAACGGTGCACCAGAAGGAAGCACTAGAAATATTACTGTAGCAACCAATTTTAATGCCATTTCAGTACCTAAAAATATCAAGGCAAATAATCCAGCAAAATTTGATGTAACATTAGTTACTGGCAATCTGTTGACTTCGCCGTATAGCTTGGAATGTCGACTGAATATTCTACCTTGTGCTGTCCATAATAAACCACCTGCGAAACCACCTATCAATGCGGATATAACTGTTGTGATCCATTCCAAATCGTTTGACAAATAAATAAATATAATTGATAAAACAAAGCCAACAACGTATACAGAGTAACCGATAACACCGATAATAAGACCATTTTTGGGTCCAATCATAGATACTACAGGTTTAGCTAAGAAAAATGATGTGATAGCGAAGCATACAAATAATATACCAGAACTATACGAGCCCAATAAATCACCTAGTTCAGTTGATGCATACGCTAAGCACGATGTAACTGCTCCATGATTCAACGAGAACGCTATAGTCATTAATACAAAATTACGGTATAATGTTTCTGATGAGTAACTACTTGCCTCATCTGTTTCACGGAGCAACCCCGATGACTCTCCGTTGTCATTATAGATCTTGTTGGTTACAGAACCATAATGTTTCTGTGAAAACAAAGGGTAATGCTCCATCGAACCTCAGCTTCCTCTCCTTTTCCTGCTGGTAGGTTTTTCCTCTAATATCTCCCGACTCGCTCGGGCAGCTGCTCGGGCCGGGCGGAACTAAAAAATTTTATTTGAATTAATTACAAAAATAAGTTGATTTCCGTTGAAAATGATCTAGTATTCATCGTCGTCGTTGTCTTCGTCGTCATCGCTATTGTCGTCATCACCGGCAACCTCGTCATCCACTGGAGGATCATCAAAAAAAACATCCTCATCATATTTAGAATCACTTTCAATAGATTTCGTTTCATCTTGTGCAAGTAACGGATATGTTACACGTGCTACTTCACTCTGTTCACTTAAATGCTTGATAGTATTTAATTCTGTTATTGTTTTTAATGCGTTTGATGTAACAGTATCCCGTTCTTGAAATGACTGACTTAACTGTTGAGTGAGTGCACTTATAGTAGCTTTATTCTCATTGATTTCATCACGTAGATTTTGTATTGTTTTCTTTGCTTCTTCTATGACCTTGACCAACACCGTCTTATCATTCACTAACTCACTCACTGTAGCAACCAATTCATTATTTCTATTAATTATATCATTTTTTAACATATATTCATTGCTAGCCTTTGTTTCAAGGTGAGATAACATCAGTGCACTCTTCTCCTTGATGGTGTCAATGACTGACTGTGTTTTATTTATTGAATCAATATTTTTTTCTTCAATTTCTTTTAAATTTCGTTCTGCATCATGCATTTTACGACGATAAATTTCTACTTCTTCCAAGAATTTCTTATCATAATTAGTCTGTTGGTGTTCAATGGAACTTTGGTACTCGGCCATTTCCTTGGATTTATTATGGAATTTCCGTTGCCAATCATACGCATCACGAGAAAGTTCTCTAATATTACTTTTTAGTACTGTTACTTCATTCTCATAATTTTTTTTATCTAACGACGCCCTATTCTTATTATCATCGTTCTCATAACGCAGCTTGTCAATAGTAGTGCGCAGCTCTTTATTCACTTCTTGCATGTCGTACAAATGGCTTGTTGCCTCCTGACGAAGTATAACATTACTGCGTAATTTGTCTTCTAACTCCTTCACTAGGTCATCCTTCGCAGCTCTTTCCTCAATAAAACTATTATACAATTTTTCATATCGTGATTTAGCTGCTTTACCATCACGTGTTGCTTGTTCACATTCAATTTTGGTGTCAACAACACGTTGATTGAGGTCTTGAATATCGCGCTCGTATGATTTTACTTTCTCATCTATGTTACTAAGAACACGTTGGGTTGCGTATTCAACCTCTGATGCTAATGTGCTTGTTAACCTTTGTATTTCAAGATTTAGTACATCAATTTGCTTCTGTGCGTTGCGTTCACTGGCTATTATACGTTCCTTTTCAAGTATGACCTCTTCCATTTTATCTTTATTTTCTTTGAGTATTCTTTTTACTGCTTCGTCTCTCGTAGCATACTCAGCTATTTGTCGCTCAAACCCACTCATTACCTGCAACATACCCTCGGCATCTTGACAAGTGCTCTGGTACTGTCGTTTCAACTTTCTCGCAACTTCTTGAGATGAATCTAACTCTTTTGTTTTAGTTAATAATAAAATATGTAATTCACGCACTCTATCCTCTGCCTGCTTCGCCCTTCGTACAAACGACAAACAGTCCGCATCTGCCTTGTCTTTGACCAATTTCAACTCTCGTATAGTATCATTAACCATTATTTCCATATCATGCACAGATTTTTCTAATTGTTGTACTCGTAACTTGCTTATATCAAGTTCACCATCTGCTTTACCTAATGCATCCGAGTATGCCACTGCTTGATTGGCAGCTTCATCGCGTTCAAACTCTAGTTGGTTCTTGCGATTGTTGAGCAGCTCTTTCTCTTTAGTCAAAGAGATTATTTGCTGCACTGCAGATGACAATTCATTACTTTTCTTTGATAATTCAGATTGATAATTATCTAATTCATTAGTAATAACTACTTTTTGTTCATTTAATAGAGTATTCTCAGATATCAACATTTCTATTCGTTGATTTAAATCAGCAACAAGCTCTGACTGTAATGTCAATTTTATATTACCACCAACCAATGGCACATCATTATTGATTATACTACTACTAGAACCAAGTAATCGTAAATTGTCAAGTTGTGATTGTCGTAGTTGATTATTTTCGGTTACTAGAGATTGTACACTTTCTCTAATAGCATCTGCTTGTGCTGATTGTTTTGCAATTATATCTTCAAGTTCAGCAATACGAATATCATATGCATCAAACAATGGATTTACTACATCAGGTGCAGTAGCCCAAATCGGAGTTGTCTGATTAATATCTGTTGCAATAAATGACATGAGTAAACGTTAAATACTAGATATTTAAGTAAATAAGTAAGTAATTCTTTACTACCTGAAGCTGAAGCCGATTGATGCACTGATGGATACCTATTCTGGTATAACTTTAACTCCTTTAAAGCTCGATTAAGCTGGCTTTGCAACGACTGATTTTCTCGCTGCAATCGAGCCACGTCTCCCCCGTCGCTCTCCATTGCTTTCTATTTCTTCGTTAATCTGGTAAATTTTTCAAAATTACCAGAGGCCGCAATTTTCAACGGGGCCAACGAATACATTTATAAGAATGAAATAAAATGAGGGAATTAGTGTCATCGGCGGTATATCGCTAGCGTTACAGGTGATGCTTTCGTATATATCTTCCTTTAATATATAAGAGTATCGACTTCTTCAGACTTATCCCGAGCCTGGAATAGGTAGTCGTTGAGAAGAAAAAAATATATAAAAAATGGAGGTGAAAAGCGTTTTATTCGGTGAATTGCGCCTGCATAATTACAGTCAATTGGCTGATTCTAGTTCTCTTACTAAAGATTTGTTTGATTACTTTGCTAAAAATGATCATTTAGAATTTTTATCGCATTTATTACAATATACAAATGAATTAGTTGATGAATTACAATTAGAACTTGATGTTGATGAAGAAAATGAGTATGAAATGCAACAGATTAATTCCCAGCGGGCATTGGTAGTACCAAAGCTAAGAAGTATATGTTCAATTATTCATTTTTATTTTGATTTAAAACAATATCGAATGGAAGCTTTAGTTGATGTTATTGTAAAACTACATGACCTTCTTATGGTTTTAGACGACAGTATAATTGGTGCAACATCATTGAAAGTCGCTATTTCTAGAATATGTGAATTTTGGTGGACAAAAGAAGAAAATGGGGCAGAAAATATGGTAACCCAATTAATTCCATACTTACTAGTGATATCGCTAGGACCTACTGCATTAGATGCTGATATTAAACGCGTTTATAATGTGCGTGGTGCTATTTTACTGTTTGAATTTGATGATCCATCCATAGAGTCTATTAGAACTCTTTTATTACGATGCTATATTCATCCACCATATCTTAAATCAGCTGAAGGAAAGAAATTTTTATCATTTTTATTTAATATTTCACCTCAATTACAGACTCTTATCATGAGTGTAATCAAGCCACAACTAGCATCGTGTGTTAGAGGATTGGCATCTACTTATGGTGAAATAATATATAAGGCATGGAAAGAATGTGATAAAACTGATTCAACTGACTCTTCATCCATTGAAGACGTGGTGCAAGGTATCATCCACGATGGTATTCACGCTGCTGATCGTAAGTACTTCAAGGCCATTCGTTTGCTATTAAAATGTTTTCATGATGCTAAAAAGTATAAAAATGTTGATCAACTACTATTAAAATGCTACAATCCAATATTATGGCGATCATTGAAAGCTGCCAACTGCATAGTGCGTGTGCAAGCTGCAACTTTATTCTTTGACACATTTCCGTTACAAGATCCTGATGCTGACATCAATGAATCTAACTTAATATTACAAAAACAATTTGATTTTCTAACGATTTTATTAAAGGATGAAGACCACCGAGTGCGTGCGGTAGCTGTGTCGGGAGTCTGTCATATCTTACGTGAGTATTGGGAAGCAATTCCAATTTCAACAACCAAGCAAATCTTATCATATATTGTGTCAACATTAGGCTGTGATTGTGCATGTGCTAATGTAAGAGTTGCGGTTATTAAGGGATTAGAGGAACTGTTGGAACAACCACTATCTCACATGGTATTGAAGGGTTTACTACCTGTTTTAGCCAACTCTGTACATGACACCAATGATAAAGTTCGTTTAGCATTTATTCAACTACTTATTAGAGTCAAAGGAGTGCGTGGTATTCATTTCTATCACATTATACCCATTGAACATTTATTATCGCGACTAACTGAAGATATTTCACGACCTGCCATCGGTAAAGCAATCTCTAAATTACTTGTAAATTCTTACTATCCACAGTCTGATGGTAAAGCATCAATGAATATGGAGCAGCTTCGTCGGTGTCTACAGTTCATACACGACAATATCACTGCAGCGGAAGTATTTTATTCTAATTTATCAGAATTAACGTCCGTTGGTAGTGTAGTCAAGCTATGTACTATGCTTTTCTCTCTTCTCAATACAGATCAAACTGAGGAAATCGAGCAAGAGTTAGTAAATGCAGCGGTTATCGATGACGAGAATGATGAGTTACCAGTTGGTAATGATACCGACAATGTAACTCGTGCCAAGCGAGGTCGTGCTGTTGTTGACACTGAAGACAAGACATTCAAACTAAGTGATCCCGTGATTCGTATTGGTATTTTACGTATTTTAATCGCTTCTTTAACCAGTGTGTCTGGTTACTTGGTCAACGAAGAATACTTTTCATTACTTAATCGCTATGTCAATCCGATGAGTATCAGTCAAGTGTACAAGCGATTCATCGATGATAAAATCAATCAATGCAATGACACATTACCATTGTTATTTATGATTGTTGCGTTGATTTCTCAAGCTGTTGATGCTAATGATACTAGTGTTGGTTATCTCGCTTATACTACTATTATTGAAGCTTATATCCATATGCATAAGGTAAGATCAAGTGATAACCAAGCGTGGATGGTTTGCAATCACTCCGTCATTGAAGTGTTTCACTCTATGAACAAAGTTGATGTGTTACTAGACTATATTCACGCCTCATTCACTGCAACAGAGAGTGGTAAGAAGAGCAAGAAGGACTTGTGCATTCCTTTAACCGGCGCTTTGGACTTGTTAAGCTGTTTGATTGAGTCATCAAATGCTAATTTACAAGCGAAATTAAGTAATTCTGAAGAAATAACACAGAAAATTCGTACAATTTTTGGTCAAATGACTGATATGGTCACTCCGTTCGTCTTATCGGATGAGTATGATATGCTTGCAGCGAATGCCGTTGTGAGATGTATCCACGTGTGGTGCAGCTGGAGCATACGACGTTACTACAGTGTGAATGATACCAGTGAGTTGTCTTGTGTTATTGAATACATGAATAATTTGAAAGAACTTTATGCATTTAATGCAGTGCAAAGTATATTCACTGTTGTTTGCTTGTTATTCATCGATGTATTGTTCATTGACAGTGCTAAGATACCTGGTAATATTGTACTTGCTCTCAGTGATTGGGTCGGAGTTATAGAAAGCTTTTATGCAACACTTCTTCCTTTGAAAAGGAGTGCATATCTAGACACCGTTGCACCTATGTTGAGTAGATTAAATGTTATTTTCATGCGACGTAAGGAATGTATCATGGGTTTAGTTCCTGATCGGCAAGTTGTTACTGATGTCTATCGCAGTGTATTGCAGTTATTGTTGCGTCATACATCCCAAATGAATGATGTAACCAAGAAAAATAATACCATAAAATGCTTAGATATTATTTATAAGAACAATAAAGCAGTTGATGCAGAATGGAAGGATGTGGCAACTCGAGTATACAATGATGAGAATCAAATCCATAATTATAATATCCAAAAAGAAGTTATGTAAACTAAAAATTATAACGGCTATTATTTATACATATACATTAAACATACTAATAGATATTCAAATTTATTAGTGCTCATCCTCCTCATCCTCATCATTACTTTCCACTTCAGCATGTATGCCTTGTAAATATACTAATCTAGTCTCTTTTGGAATCACATGTTTTCTTGTTGCAACAGGATTCTTTTTTTCTGGATTGGACCAACTAACAAGTCCCATAACTACTAAGAAAAATGATGCCATTGCACCCCATGCAGTGAACATTTCCTGTGTATCAACATGTGGTGCATCAAAATCTATACAAGTTTCAGGTGCTACTGAATCATCCCACATTAATTCTATTTCTTCTGGTAACTGTGAATTGAGATAAAAATTAGTAAACAATAATAGCGAATAATAGTTGATAATAGTGATAAAATAAGTATGAAGTCATAATATTTACTTCACAGAATTAATTCTTACCTTGCCGGTTATTGGTCCAGATCGTGCAAAAGGAGGCATCAATGGACCATGATCATGACCTTTGCGAATCTGCTGCTGAAGTCCCAATTGCAGTCCACGGAGGCTTCTGACACGCAAACACGAACGTAGAAGCATTTGTCAAAGCGTTTGTTGTATTTTTTTTTCGATGTTTTTTTTTTTTTGACGCTAGGGTTAATTGTAAAAGCAAAACTTATTAGTATCTATAGAACAGAACTCTATTGTGATGGTATATAACCAAATCTAACTCAAGCCGTGCATGCATATTTTGGAGTGGATTAAGGATTTAGTGAAGTAAAGTAGTACCATGATTAGGTAGTTTGCATACAGATCTGTCTGAATATTCTACTCTTCATTCTTTAATCTTTGCTCTTTCACTAATTAGAATAAATGTACCTCATCACTCTACCTTCTACAAGTAGGAACCTGCATTCGCATCTGGAAATTTTTGATCCTTTTTTAATTTGTTAGAATTATCAGGAAAATGATCACCACACTCTGGTGTATCGTGCTACTGTTGTTGTACTCAGTAAGCAGCTATAGAGTTTCATTCCGAAGTCATGCATTACTAAAAATGTCGTCGGTATCGGGTGCTCCTAGTGAACCTAGTAAACC
>JACCDO010917386.1_pt1 | contig 10413 bp, 6 predicted proteins | sample 7446101 | NCBI WGS metagenome assembly JACCDO01 (sample SAMN15323440, study PRJNA562643) | freshwater metagenome | isolation source: river surface water | place: USA:Blue River Watershed | collected 2017-08-16
AAACATAAAAATAAATAAATAAAAACAAAGAAAATATATAAAATAAATAATGATATATAATAATAAGGTATGTCATTATTTTTTTCAGAAAATGTAAAAACTTCAATTAAGGATTTAATTGACCAGAAAAATTTATCGCAAAGTTATGAAGAAAAAATAAATAATTTGAGAGAACAGTTTCCTGCAATATTAGATGATTTTAAGAAGTATTATGTATTTTATAGAAAAAACCCGGATTATCAAGAATATGAAACATCTTTTGAGAATTCAAAGTCTCAATTAAACACAATTAATTCTGATATAACAAATATAAAAACATCAATATTAAAAAGCACCAAAAATATTAATGATTTAGTTGGCACAATTAATTTAGAGTTAAGAAAAGAAAAGGTTAAAAATAGGGTATTAAAACGCAGATTGGGAAAAATAGAGCATATAAATAGTGGATCTGAAGAAATGATTGATGATTATAAGGAAATGTACAGGCAATTATTTTTTCAGAATGTGATTCTTTTCATTGGAAGTATTTTGATGGTTAGTTATGTGTATAGTCAGAATCATAAAATTGCTAATATAGTTCCTCAAATAAATAAAAATCCTGAGGCTAAGGCTAAATAAAGAATAAATACAATATATAATATTTTATTATAATATATTAAATAACTAATGAATAAACAAGTGAATCAACAAAATAAGGAAGAATATTCGAGAATGTTGAAAATAAAGTCTCTTGAAAAAGAGTTTGAACTTAAATTAACCAAATATAAAGAACAATACGATCAATACATTGGCAATATTAATAAAAACATAAATAGTTATATTATTTTAGGGGTAGGAGTAGATGGAGCTTTATACATAAAGTATAATTTAGATGATGATTGGATAAAAGTGAATGATTCAAGCAAAGATTTACAGTCTATAACAACAACAATAAATGGAGGTGGAAGTATTATGGCTGTTGATAAAAACAATAACATAATAACTAAACAAAAATATTCAGACAATTCTTGGACAACTTTAGAGAATAGTTGTTGTGTATTAAAAGCAATGGAAACAGAAGATGGTCGAATATTTGGATTAGGTACTGATAATAAATTATATTTGAAGGAAAGTAAGGATGTGGTTGAATGGACTGGACCAATAAATACATTTGGCGAAGAATTAATTGATTTTACGGTTTGTCCAGATGGCAGTGTTTTATCTCTTGGTAAATGTGTTGATGGAGGAAATAAATTGTACATTCATGAAAAAGTAAATAATTTAAATAGTCCATGGAAGTTTTTAGAAGATGAAACATTTTGCTGCATTTGTCTGACTGTTGCACCAGATGGTAAATTATTTGCAGTAAATGATAAGAACAGTTTAGTATATAAAGAAGATTATAAGAATCTTAATACAAACTGGATTGAGTTAGGGGGTAAAAGTTGTTGCATGAAATCTATTACCACAATTGAGCAAAATTACTTGTCATCATCATCATCGGCTTCATCATCATTAAACAATAATGATAAAGAGTTGTATAAGAATTTGAAATCTCTGAATGATCAGTTGCAAAGTCTAAGTTCTCAATTACAAAATGAATTAAATTACAAAGAATCAGAAGTTGCAAATAATGATTATAACTACAATGATTTAGTTGAAATACATCAACAATTGATTCAAGACAGATTAGAGCTTGAGTCATTAGTTAAAACACATCAAACAATAGATAGTGCAAGTAAAGAGAGCGAAATAAATGTTAGCAGAACTCAATATATTTATTATGTACTCATATTTATAGCTGCACTAATTGTTTTCTATACACTGAAATCAATATTATTTTCATCTAAACCTCCTGAAATACCATATCAACCACCTCAAACACCCCAAATACCTCAAACAATGTTTGGTGGAGGAAGAGGTGGTGTAAATAAAATATTCAAATACTTTTCCTCATTTTTCTCTCGTTAATTGAAATTTGTAAATTGAAAAATAATATATTTTTAGGGATAGTTCTTTGAAAATATAAATAATATAAATATTTATTTTTTGTATATTTATATTAAGATAATGTTATTCGATTTTAATAGTATAAACCAAGGAAAGCAATTCAGGAATAGTCAAAAAAAAATATTTGAAGGTTATGAAAATCAAAGTGTTGGAACACAGTCACAAAAAACAGGAGATGACATTACTTTGACAGACCAGCAAATAGAAGATTTGAATAATCTGAAAGATGAGTACAACTCTGTTTTAGACAAAATAAAAGATGTTCAAAAGAAGGCAACTGAAAAAATAAATAGCTACATTTCCAGAACAAGTACAGACAATCCATATTTGAACAAAAATGTAAAAACAAACAATGGCATGTACGGATATGTTACTAATAAAGGAGAGCTAAAGTGGTATCAAAATAATGATATTTATCAAAATACTGCAGGAAAAAATGGATGTCCTGCATTAGGAAACGAAACGTTACTGGATTTTGATTTTAGACCTACTATGTTAAAGCCAGGAACAACAATTAGCGAAGTGAGCCCCAGTTTATTAGTTTCTACTCCAATGAAAGAAGGTCAATCATGTGGATATGAAGGTACAAATGTATTTGTCTGTAATATAGTAACAAATCCAACATCGTCATATAAAGGGTGCTATAATAATAGACCTGCAGTATCAAATATACTAATTGTTCCAGTTCTTAATTCTTCAAATAACACAAATGGCTACATTTCTAAAGCATCCAGTTTATACAAAAACAATAATAATTATGGTGCATGGAAATGTTTTGACCAAAATTCAAATACTTATTGGCATAGTAAAGAAAGTAGTACAACAGGCTATGATAGTAAAAGTGGTATGTATAGTGGTACAAGTAATTCTGCGGATGCTGATAAAGTGCTTACAATGAGTGCAGGTCTTTCTACTATAAAGGGAGAATGGGTGGAAATAGATATGCCTACATCAACATCATTTGTTTTAACAAGTTATGAAATATTGGGAAGACAAGATGGGGATCTTTATAAGTCTCGTTCGCCAAATACATGGTATATTGTTGGAATGAAAGATGGTCAATGGTACCAAATAGATTATCAAGAGAATCAAACATTTGATAAGAATTTGAAAAAATATACTATAAATGATCCACAAGCATACACTGCATACAAGATAATAGTAACAAGAGTTGGTAATAATGACCAAACAAGTAACCGTTATTGCGTTCAAATAGCAAGCTGGAATTTATATACAACTACTGATTATAATTTAACAGATAGTGAATTAGCAATGCAAGATAGTGGGCTTGGTTATACAAGCTATGATACATGTCAGAAATATGCAATCGATAATGGATACAAGTTTTTTGGATTACAAGATGCTCAAGCAGATGGTTCTTCGTCGTGTTTTGTAAGTAATGATATTACAAGTGCGCAAATGTATGGAGAGCCAACAACTTATGATATGGTTCCTTTATGGTCATCAAATACATATGACTCGGGAGTAACAACAATGACTTTAACAAATAGCGGAAGTATTGTTTTAACAGATTCAGCTGGAAATACTGTATTTGAAACACCAGCAGATAATTCTTGTGTAAATGGATATACTTATAGCGCAAAGAAAGGGTCTGATGATAATAATATAAAAACAATACAAAACTATAGTTTAGATAAATGTAAAAAAGATTGTGACAAAAATGTGAATTGTGTTGGAATTGTTTTTCACACAGATGATAATACATGTGGATTAAAGTCAAAATTAAGAGATCCATTACAAGATGCAAGTAATAAGGAGGTGTATGCAAAAATATTAAGTAAATCAGATTTGGAAGGTTGTGTTTATAGTTTGGTTTTGCAAGATGATGGAAATATGTGTATTTACAAAAATGGTTCATCCAATTTTGTGTGGAGTAGTCAAACAAATGGAAAACAGATGAATCAAAATCAAGATTGGTTTTCGAATAAGGGAAAAAATGGTAAAAATACTTTAACATCTGGAGAAAGTCTATTTACTGGAGAATGGATAGGTTCAAATGATGGAACTCTTAAACTTATAATGCAATCAGATGGTAATTTAGTTTTATATGCGTCTTCTACAAAAGAGGGATGTAAGAAACAAGGGGGAAATGGTAGTGAAATAATGAGTGGAAGTGGATGGGTAAATGCAGTTTATGAGATAAATAATCCAGGGTATCCTTCTAATTTTGGAAAGGTAGGATATGTGAATAATAATTCTAAGTTGTTTGCTTATCCAAGTTCAAATGTGGGGGTTAGTAATCAATATTTGGTGTTTAAAGATTATGATTCAAGTGAAAATAGTATAAATAGTTTATTGGAAGGCCAAACAGTTGAAACTTGTAAAGAATATTGTAATCAAAACGATGATTGTTATGGTTTTACATTTAGTGATGATAAATGTATGCTTAAAAATAAAAATATTTCTTCAGTTGGACAAAGACAAATAAAGAAGGGAACAGATTTGTATTATCGGGTTCCAAGTGTTAATAAATCTCTTAATAATAATAGTGGAGTTTCGAATATAGATTCAATACAATGGGAGAATTATTTAAAGTTTGATAATTTTGGGATAGGTAGCACAACTACGACTACGAGTACAAACACTGAAGGATTTATTGGAAGTAGCATACAGAGTCAGGAGTTGAATAATTTACAGACAAGATTAGATTTATTGGCTTCAAATATAAATGAAAAGGTTAATAATTTGAAGTTTAAGAGTTTAACAGCTAATCAGCAAATGAAGTTAAATAATGTTGCAGTAAATACTCAAAATAAGGAGTTAGTAAAGGTTTTAGAAAAATTGAAAAATAATACAAATTTTGAATTAACAAATATAAATGGTATTTTAAGAGATAGTGATATTGTTGTGTTACAAGAAAATTACAGTTATTTATTATGGAGTATATTTGCAATAGGAACGGTAGTTTTAACAATGAATTCTCTAAAAAAATAATCAATATAATATTATATAAATTATATAAATTATCTTACTATATTTTATATAATGAGTAATAATGAAAACAATGAAAATAATGAAAGTGCAGATATAGAAATTTTAAACAATATACAGAAACTTCAGACCATGGAAAAAACATTATTTGATAATTTAGAAAAAAATATAAATAACGTATCAATGACAACAGACCAAAAAAATGAATTAGTTGATAGAATAAATGGAATATCTCAAAATAGAATAGAGCTTTACAGAACATTAGGAGATATTAGCAATTTTTATCAACAAAATTTGAATAATAATGCATCTACATTAAATCAACAAACAATTGCAGTAAATATTGTTGAAAAAGAATTAAATCGAGCTAAAAAAAGATTGCAATTATTAGAGCAACAAAGAATAAATAAATTAAGATTAGTTGAAATAAATAATTATTATGGAGAGAAATACAATGAACATTCTCAATTAATGAAACTAATAATAATGATATTTTTGCCAATATTAATATTGACTGTTTTAGCAAATAAAGGATTTGTTCCTAACTTTATTTATTATCCAATTGTAGTTGTTATTGGGTTTATTGGAATTTTCTTATTATGGTACAAATTTTTATCCATTATTTCAAGAAATAATATGAACTATCAGTCATACGACTGGTATTTTGACCAAAGTTCTGCACCTACTTCTGCAGTTAGTGGAGATGAAGGTACTTCGTCATCATCTGCAAATGATCCATGGACATCATCAACAACTGTTTGTACTGGTCAATCATGTTGTTATTCAGGAAGTACATGGGATGCATCACAAAATATTTGTGTTCCAGATGATGTTTTATTTGGTTCAACAACAACAACTACGACGACAACAACAGAAAATTTTGAGAATTTAAGTAATGATGTTTTTGTAAAATATAGTGGAATAAATAGTAATAAAAAGCAAGATGTTGTATTAAATAATAAAGTTAATTTGTTTGATCCATATTATAATAAAAGTATGTTTTAGGTTTTATTCTATGTATATGAATTGAATTATTGCAATTATATAATATAATATATATATATTATATAATATAATATAATATGAATACAAATATAAATACAAATACAAATATGATGAATCAAATTGGAAACATTAATAGTTTATTAAGTCAATATCAAGATCAAGCAAGTTGTGGTCCAGAATGTCAAAAAGAGAGAAAATTGGAAAGTTTAAGAGATAAATATTTAGATGCCCAGAATAATATTGAACAAGGTCCTGAGAAATTGAATGAAGCAATTAAAAATTATTATACATATGCAGAAGGTGAAGGAGCATATGAAGATTATTTAGAGAGAAAATATGCACATACTGCAAATAAAATTGGAACTGAAATGATTAAACAGTTTCATGAAAGTGTAAATGAAGTTGAACATTTAAATGATGGATATAATAGTGTTTTTATAAATTCAAGACATATTGTAGAACTTTATAAAAATATTTTGAGAGAAAACAGGGTTTTAGAAAAAGAGTTGAAAGAAAATTCAAACACTGTATTAACAAATGATAGAAAATCTTTTTATGAAAATGAAGGTATTACTGGTTTAAGTAATTGGAATAATGCTTATAGATGGATCTATTTTTTTGCTTTTATTTCATTAGTTATTTCAATGTTTTTTATAACTTCTATTGGGTTCTTTAAAAAAATATTGATTATTTTACTCTTTGTGATTTATCCGTTTGTCACTCAAAATGTTGTTTTATGGTTTGTAGGAATAGTAAAATACATTTACTCATTATTTCCAAGAAATGTATATTTAACAATCTAATCTAATATATTAATTTAGATTTTCAAAAATGAAATAAAAATAATAAAAAAGAGAGAAAAGCTGCGGTGAGATGGAACGCGATATATGGCAAGCAATCTAATAAAAATAAAAATAAAAGGTATCAAAATTATTTTTATTTATATCTTATATCTTATATCTTGCATCTTGCAAGGTATCGCGCTCCATTTCACCGTAGATTTTCTCTCTTTTTTATTATTTTATTAGTATTTTATTTTGTTAATATTTTTCTTTTTATTATTTTTCCATTATTTTTCCATTATTTTTCCATTATTTTGTTGATGTTTCTATCTTTTTATTTAATTTTCTATTTCATCTATTTCATCACTGTCTGGATAAATAATTTTTACTCCTACCCATCCACTTGTATTTGATTTTCCAAATTTTGTATCCATATACTCATTTAGTTCATTACCTTTTGGCATTTTTGCAGTACCTTGTGTATTTTGAAACCATAATTTAAACTGATTCATTAATTCTCCCTTCTTTATTTTATCACCTGGATTATTTGTCTTTTCAACAGTTTCATTAATAAATGTTGAAATATGATCTTGTCCTTGACGATATTTATTTGAAGATGCCTTAACAATAGAACAATCAGTAACTAAACCTTCTGTTTTGAATGCTAAATCAACTAACATACTTATAAAAACAGGAGCCCATTTCTTCAACTTATCATCTAATTCAGTATCCTTTGGAAACACATACTTAGGAGTATCAGTATATGTTTCACCTTCGCTTTTGAATTTAGATAAGAAATCACAAATTCTTATTCTTCTCCATGTTCCATCATCATTACTGTTTATTTCAAATAATGTATTAGTACAAACAACCAACTTAAATTGAGGTACAAAAGTTTCACTTTCGGAATATAAGCCTCTTGCTTGAATTGGATCACCGCCAGTTAATTCTTTCATAATACCTTCATTAATCTTTGAATCTTTGGAAGGTTCTTGCATTACAGCATATCTAACACCTTTTAATTGAATAATTTCAGAAGATGTTCCTCCAATACTGTTTCTTTTTTCAGTAACTAAAGTTATTGGAACTGTACCTTTGTATTCTCCTAAACAATAAGTCATTAAATCAGTAAATTTAGATTTACCATTACTTCCACTACCACGATATATATTGAATGTTTGATTTAAATTTGTTCCAATTAAACATGAAGCAGCATGTTCCCACATATATTTATTAAGCTCTTCAACTGGAAATATTTTTTCCATAAAATCCAAAATATTTTCACTGATTTCACTCATATTTTTATCATCTTTGTTAAATGGAGTATAAGATATTCCTGTTGTTTTTGTAATGTAATCTTGTGGATATCCATCTCTAAAAATCTTGTTCTTAAAATCTATTACTCCATTTGTAAAACACAATAAATACCTGTTAGAATCCATGCTTTTAACAAACTCTCCATCATAAAACAACTCCATTGCTTCACGCATAATATTATTTTTATCAGTAGTTCTCTTAAGTTTAATCAAAATCTCAGTTAATGTTTTTACCTTTTTCTTCAAATACTTAATTCTTTCTTCTGATGCATTTGAAGAATTGTGCATCATTTCAACATTACATTGTTCTTGTTTTTCTTGAAATATTGCATGCATTTCACGAGAAATACAGAGTCTTAATGTTTCTCCTTTATCTATTACCCAACGATGATTCTTAAATACATACCAAGTTTTACTTTTATAACTTGTACATATATATTTATCTTTGAACATGTGATATAGAATAGTAGCTAAATCAAACTCAGTAGGTGTAAGTACAGATTCTTCAATGTAATAATCTATTGTTTGTTTTTTCACTTTTAGGAAATCCTCAAATGCATCTTGTTTTGCCCAATACATAATAGATTTACGAGTAATATCTTCCTTATCACTATTTGAGCTTTTATTAAAATGCTTTTTCCATTTGAAATACAAATCAGGAATACTTGCATATTCAAAATCACTTGCTTTACTTCTTAACATTACCCATGATAAGAACAATCTTTCATCTGTATGTTTTAGTGCAAATGCTACCTTTCTGTTTAATAAATGACTACCAGGTTCATAGTATTTTGGAGGCAATATTTGAGTATATTCATGGGTTTCTTTAATAAAATATTCAGATGATTTTAAGGTTGATAACATGTTATTAACTGCACGTTTTAAAATTTCATAATTTGTAATTTCTTCTAATTCAATTCCATCATTACTGTCATCACTATCTTCTTCTAAAAGTCTAACTTTAATTTTGCTGTTTGGTTTTTTAGTTTTTTTCATTCCATTTTTTTTGTTATATTCTTCAACTATTTTTGGATTAATTTCAAATTTTTCATTATCTAAATATCGCGCACTTAACTTACATAATTCCTTCTTTAAATTAAAATCTTTAATATCTACTTGATCCATCATAAATTCATTATCATTATTATCATATTTAATAATATAGTGTTGTTTTAATAAATATGGCTCATTTCCAGGTTTTTGTGAGCCATATAATTGCCAATTAACAACACCTTTACTAATTCCTTCATCTAATACAGCATCCCAGGTATTTATTAAAGGCAAATCACCCCAAATTTCGCTCATTTTAACTATCATTCTTTCTCTCAACATAGATTGCATAACATGGTCCATTTGAATAGAAATCAACATGTGAATTCCATCTTTGGTTAATGAACCATCACTTAGTCGATTAACGTTTGATTTTTCCATAATATAAACCGAAAATTCTTTATTTTCATCAAATATAAAGAATTCTTTTAACTCTTCTAAATAAACAATAATCATATCTTTTATATGATCTGTTGTATGCAATTTATCAGTAACATCATGATTATATCTAAAATCAAAATCAACTAAAATAGGACCATTACTTTCTAATTGTTTTTCAGTTAAATATTCCTTTTTGTTTTGAACAAATACATATTTATAATACAACTCTAAAAAGTCTTGATATTCTTCATTTGGTATAATATAAGAACCTCCATAAATATTTTGATTTCTATCTCCAATTCTTGTATTTGTATGTACTAATGTTTTATTTTCATCTTGTTTTGCTGAGTGTTTTGCAAGAAAGTCTGATAAATCATTATACATTTTGTTGTTATTAATATTATATTATAATTTATTTTTATTTCATTTTTTTAATTAATAAATCAAAAAAATAAAATAAAAACAAATATTATTTGCATAAATAGATATAAAAATAATTGTATATTATAATTAATGACCGACGAAAGTAAAAATATTTCAAAAGAAACTATAAAAAGATTAATAAGAGATGTTAAAGACATTATTAAAAATCCCTTGACAGATAATGGAATATATTATAAGCATGATGATACAGATATGTTAAAAGGTTATGCAATGATTGTTGGACCAGAAGATACTCCATATTTTGGAGGCTTTTATTTTTTTAAGTTTAAATATCCAGATAATTATCCACATTCTCCTCCAAAGGTTTTTTTTTGCACAAATGGAGATGGAATAAGATTCAATCCTAATTTATATACAAATGGAAAAGTTTGTGTTTCTTTATTAAATACATGGTCTGGTGATTTATGGACATCATGTCAAACAATAACAACAATATTACTTACATTATGCACATTATTATGTGAAAATCCTCTGTATAATGAGCCTGGTATAAC
>JACCDO011890942.1_pt1 | contig 10413 bp, 6 predicted proteins | sample 7446101 | NCBI WGS metagenome assembly JACCDO01 (sample SAMN15323440, study PRJNA562643) | freshwater metagenome | isolation source: river surface water | place: USA:Blue River Watershed | collected 2017-08-16
ATCACCACCGGCTGCAGCGGCCGCGCCCCGAGGAAGGTGAAGCGGTAGTCGACGTGCCAAACCGCGTGCACCACGGCGAGCAGGCCGTAGAATCCAAGGAACACCGTGACGGCGAGGACGACGGTCCGCGCGAGGTCCCCCGCGCCGATCGACGCGCCCCAGTTCGCCGCCTTCACGCCGCGCGCCCGCCCGAAGAACCGGTACGCCCCGAAGAAAATCGCGAAGCCGACCAGCCCGTTGATGAACGCCCACATCATCACCGCGTTGTTCATCCGCTGGGGGAAGAACCAAGTCGGCTCGCGGTTCGACGCCGCGCGGAACACCTGCTGCGACAGCTCTGAAAGCGGGATGTAGGTCGCGCAGGCCACCGCGGCGCCCGCAACGAAGAGCACCCAGTACAACACCCTCCCCGCCCCGCGCGGGTGAGCCTGCGGCGGCGGCACCGGACGGACCAGCGGAGCGAAGAACGGGAGCGTCAGCAGCAGCCGCGCAAACGGCACCAGCGCCACCAATGCCGCGGCGAACGCGACCAACCCGCATACGTCCTTCCAGTGCCAGATCTGATCCGAGGGCGGCGGCACGCCCTTCAGGTCGAACACGCGAATGAAGTAATCCAACTGGTTGGCGGTCGACTCCGCGTGGTAAGGTTGCAGCGGATGGATCACCCGCTCGTTGAACACGACGCGCAGGGAACGTTGCGCGAGGTCACCGTAGTAGCGTCCGGGCTCAACCTCCTCCACGCGCGCCTCCCCCTTTGCTCGGCCCGAATTCACCAGCCGCAGCGCCTCGGGCGCGCGCCGCAGGTCGCCGTGGCCGAGTTCGTTCCGATAGGCCCCCTCGTCGTAAAGGGCGTAACTGATCCCCACGTTGGAGCGCACGTCGCGCAGCACGTTGTCGGTGAGCGTCAGCACGTATCCCGAAACGAACACCGAGTGCAGCACCGACGGCTTGCCGGAAGCCTTCGCCTGCTTGCCGAAAAAGTTGGCTCCGCGGATGGCCGCGTTGCCCCCGGCGGAGTGCCCGGTGGCCGCGATGCGGGTCTTGTCGACGTAGTTGAGCGCCGGCGTGGAGGCCGCGTACTCCACCACCGCAAACATCCCGTAGCCCTCGGTCGTGGCCGCCTGCGTGCTGAGCGACGCGCTCGAGGACCCCTGCGCGTAGGGATCGATCGCAATCGCCACCACCCCGCGGCGCGCCAGCTCGATCGCGATGTTCGCGAGCGTCTCCTTGGTGCGCTGAAACCCAGGCACGACCACCACCAACGGCGCCGGCGCGTCCTTGGTCGCGCTGCGCGGACGGTAGAGGTCGGCCGACACCCATTGGCCGTTCTGCGTCGGCAGCGTGAAGCCCGTCACCTCGACGCGCCCGCCCGACGTCTGCACGAGCGACCCGAGCCAGCTGGCGCCGGCGACGATGACCAGCAGCACCCAGAGCAGCCGGAACGACCGCGCCTTCGTGATCGGCGGCGAAGCCGGGGAGTTTCCAGAGGGCACCGGGGGCACGGCGTAGGGGGCGTCGCGGAACCAGCCGCCGCTCACATGCGGCAGATCAGGAGCTCGCGCTCAAAGAGCATCTCCTTCGGCAGGCGGTCGTGGAGATCCAGGAAAAGCTCCTCATGGCCGATCACCTCGGCTCGCCAGAGGGAGCGGTCGAATTCCTGCAGCGCCTCGAAGCGCTCGCGCGGGAAATCCAGGCCGTTCCAATCGAGGTCATCGTAGCGCGGCATCCAGCCGATCGGCGTCTCGCGGCCGAGCGCCCGCCCGCGGGCGCGGTCGACGATCCACTTCAGCACGCGCATGTTCTCGCCAAAGCCCGGCCAGAGGAAACGGCCGTCGGCGTCCTTGCGGAACCAGTTCACATGGAAGACACGCGGCGTCTCGCGGATGCGCTTCTGCATCGTGATCCAGTGGCGGAAGTAGTCACCCATGTGGTACCCGCAGAAAGGCAGCATCGCCATCGGGTCACGGCGCACCTTGCCGAGCGTGCCCGCCGCGGCGGCGGTCATCTCGGAGCCCATGGTCGCCCCGATGTACACGCCGGAGCTCCAGTTGAAGGCCTGGTAGACGAGCGGCATCGTGGTGGCGCGCCGGCCGCCGAAGATGATCGCACTGATCGGCACGCCCTCGGGATTCTCCCACGCGGGGTCGATCGTCGGGCATTGCGACGCCGGTGCCGTGAAGCGCGCGTTGGGATGCGCCGCCTTGGCGCCGGTGGTGCGGGCGAGCTCGGGCGTCCACTCGCGCCCCTGCCAGTCGGTGAGACGCGCGGGAGGCGTCTCGGTCATACCCTCCCACCAGACCCCGCCCTCCGGCGTGAGGCCGACGTTCGTGAAGATGGTATTCCGCGACAGCGCGGCCATCGCGTTGGGATTCGTCCGCTCCGAAGTGCCCGGGGCGACGCCGAAGAAGCCCGCCTCAGGATTGATGGCGTGCAGGCGGCCGTCGGCGTCGGGACGGATCCAGGCGATGTCGTCGCCCACGGTCCAGACCTTCCACCCGCGTTCCCGGAACGAATCAGGCGGGACCATCATGGCGAAGTTGGTCTTGCCGCAGGCGCTGGGGAAAGCGGCCGCGACGTAGGTCTTCTCTCCGCGCGGATCCTCGACGCCGAGGATGAGCATATGCTCGGCCATCCAGCCTTCGTCGCGCGCCATGTTGGAGGCGATGCGCAGGGCGAAGCACTTCTTGCCGAGCAGCGCGTTGCCGCCGTAACCGGAACCGTAGCTCCAGATCTCGCGCGTCTCTGGGAAGTGCACGATGTACTTCTCAGGATTGCACGGCCACGCGACGTCCTTCTGCCCGGGGGCGAGCGGGGCACCCACCGAGTGCAGGCAGGGGACGACGCGCTTCTCGCCCTTGTCGATCTCGCGGAAGACCGGCAGCCCGATGCGCGCCATGATGCGTATGTTGACGACGACGTAGGGGGAGTCGGTGAGCTCGACGCCGATCTGCGACATCGGCGATCCGACCGGCCCCATGCTGAAAGGCAGCACGTACATCGTGCGCCCGCGCATGCAGCCGCTGAAAAGGTCGCGGAGCTTCCGCCGCATCTCGAAGGGGTTGACCCAATTGTTGGTCGGCCCGGCCGCCTCACGGGAGTGCGAGCAAATGTAGGTGCGGTCCTCGACCCGGGCGACGTCGCTCGCATCGCTGCGCGCGTAGAAGCAGCCCGGCCAGAGCTTCTCGTCCAGCCGCGTGAACGTGCCGGCGCGCACCATCTGGTCGCACAGCGCGTCGTACTCCGCCTGGGACCCGTCGACCCAATGGATCGCGTCGGGCCGGCAGAGCGCGGCCATCTTCTCCACCCAGCGGAGAAGATGCTGGTTGCTCGAGAGCGGTTGCGAGGCGGACGTCGTTTTCACAAGGAGGGCGGGGACGGCGAACGTTCACTCCCGCGCGGGCGCGCGCAAGGGGCCGGCCTTCGATTCGTCGAGGGCGCCCTCCCACTTCGCGACCACGAGGGTGGCGACGGCGTTGCCGATGAAGTTGGTGATGGCGCGGGCCTCGGACATGAACCGGTCGACGCCTAGGATGAGCGCCATGCCGGCGACCGGAATCTTGCCGGTGGCCGCGAGTGTGGCGGCGAGGGTGATGAAGCCACTGCCGGTGACGCCCGCCGCGCCCTTGGACGTCACGAGGAGCACCGCCAGCAGGCCGAGCTGCTCCCATAGGCTCATCGGGGTATCGGTCGCCTGCGCGACGAAAAGCGCCGCCATCGTCAGGTAGATGCAGGTGCCATCGAGATTGAAGGAATAGCCGGAAGGGACGACGATCCCGACGACCGGTCGGGCGCAGCCGGCGCGCTCCATCTTGTCCATGAGACCAGGCAGGGCCGACTCGGATGACGAGGTGCCGATGACGAGGAGCAGTTCCTCGCGGATATAACGAATGATCCTCAGGATCCGGAAGCCGGCCAGCCGCGCGACGGCGCCGAGGATGAGCAGGATGAAGACCGCGCAGGTGAGGTAGACGCAGGCGAGGAGCGCCCCGAGCCGCGCGAGCGACCCGAGGCCGAACTGGCCGATGGTGTAGGCCATGGCGCCGGCCGCGGCGAGCGGCGCGAGGCGCGTGACCATGCTCACAATCCCGAAGAAGACCCGCGCGACCTCGTTGAGGAGGTTAAGGATCGGCCGGCCGTGCTCTCCGATGTTCCCCAAGGCGAGCCCGAAGAGCACCGCGAGCAGCAGGACCTGGAGGATCTCCCCCTCCGCGAAGGCGCTCACGAAGGTCTTCGGGATGATGTGCATCAGGAACTCCACCGTGCTCATCTCCTTCGCCGCGCCGGCGTAGCGGGCGATGCCCTTGGCATCGAGCGACGCGGGATCGGCGTGGAACCCGGCGCCCGGGGTGAAGACGTTGGAGACGACGAGCCCGATGACGAGGGCGAGCGTTGTGATGATCTCGAAATAGATCAGGGCCTTGGCGCCCACGCGGCCGACCTTCTTCAGGTCGCCCATCCCCGCGAGGCCGACCACCACCGTGGAGAAGATGATCGGCCCGATGAGCATCTTCACCAGGTTGACGAAAGCATCCCCCAACGGACGCATCGACACGCCCCACGCCGGCTGCAGGTAGCCCAGTGCGCCGCCCAGCACGATACCGATCAGGACCTGCACGTAGAGTGACACGCGCGGGGAACGCGCGCTGGATACGGGCTGCGGGTCAGGCGAGGACATGTTTAAAGGCGAAACCCGACGCGGGTTGCACCTTCCAAGCGGAATCGACGCCAGGCTTCCGGAGCGAGTCCCGACTCCTCACCGCGACGGAAAGTTAGCGAAGGTTAACAGCGACCAACCCGGGCTTATTCTGAAAAAAGAACTGCATCCGGTATTTGCAGGCTTTGGCGGACATCCGCGTTCGCTCCGGAAACCGCACCCCATCAACCGCCTGCGATCTTCCCTCCTCGGAATAGACCCTTCACAAGGCCGTCGCTCACTCCGCGGTTCGAACTCTACGTGCCGACAACCACGGATCACACGGATGTTACGGATTAGGACTGAAGCATCTGCCGCGCATCACGGCCGCGCCATCGGCAGCCCCTCAACCTCCGCGTCCATTCCTATCCATCCGTGGCTAAAACCGCTCGAACAGATCACCGACGAAAAGCGCTGGCAGTTCCCACCCGTTTCAAGAGGCGGGGCGCCTCGTCTAACTCGGAGGAGCGCCTATGCTTTTCCCACTCGACACTGCGCGGCGCCGCACCCCCTTCTGGCTCCATGTCCGCGCCGATTCCCGTCGAGTTCCGCGACGTCGCCAAGCGATTCGGCGACGGCCCGCCGGTGCTGCAGGGCATCAATCTGGCGGCGCGGGCGGGCGACCTGATCGCCCTGATCGGACCCAGCGGCTGCGGTAAGTCCAGCCTGCTGCGCTTGGTGGCCGGACTCAGCCCGGTGACGGAGGGAGAGGTAACCGTCGACGGCCGCAGCCCCGGGGAAGCCGCGGGCGAATTGGCCTTCGTCTTCCAAGAGGCGACGCTCCTCCCGTGGCTGACCGTCGCGGGCAACGTCGAGGTGCCGCTGCGCCTGCGCGGCGTGCCCGCGTCCCAACGCGAGGAAGCCCGTCGTCGCGTCCTGGAACTCGTGCGCCTCGCCGACCGCGCCGACGCCTATCCGCGCCAGCTCTCCGGCGGTCAGAAGATGCGGGTCTCGCTCGCGCGGGCGCTCGTCGTCTCGCCGCGGATCCTGCTGCTCGACGAGCCGTTCGGCGCTCTCGACGAGATGACCCGCGAACACCTCAACGAGGAGCTTCTCGGCATCCGCGAGGCGACGGGTTGGACGGCGTTCTTCGTGACGCACTCGGTGGCCGAGGCCGTATTCCTCGCGAACCGCGTGGTGGTCATGGCCGCCACCCCGGGACGGATTCACGCCGAGATCGCCATCCCGCTCCCCTACCCGCGCACGTCGGACACCCGCCTCTCGCGCGAATACCTCGAACTCGTGGCGCAAGTCTCGCGCGTGCTACGCTCGGTCGAGGCCACGGCCGGCACCACGCCTCCATGAGGAAGCCGCTGCTCAGCGTACTCCTTCCGGCTGCGGCGGGAGTTGCCTTCCTCGCGCTCTGGCAAGCCGCGCACGTGGCGCTCGGCGAGGACCTGCGCTTCCTGCTGCCCGCGCCGGGCGCGGTCTGGCAGGCGGCGCTAGACCACCGAGTGACGCTGCTGCGGGCGGCGCTGAACACCGCCGAAGGTGCCCTGTTGGGATTCGGACTCGCGGTCTTCGTGAGCGTCGCTGTCTCCGTGGTCCTGTCCCTTTCCCCGTGGGTGCGCCGCGCGCTCTACCCGTACCTGATGGCCGTGCAGATGACACCGCTGCCCGTCCTCGCGCCGATCTGCGTGATCTGGGTGGGAGCCGGGCTGAAGAGCGTCGCGCTGCTGACGTTCGTCATCGCGTTCTTCCCGCTCGTGGTGAACACGACCCAGGGCCTGATCTCCACCGACCGCCACCTGGTGGAGCTATTCGAGCTCTGCGGCGCCCGCCCGTGGCAGAAGCTGCTGCTGCTGCGCGGCCCGGCCGCCCTGCCGTACTTCTTCACCGGCCTGCGCATCGCGGCCACGATCGCGCCCATCGGCGCGGTGGTGGCGGACATGAACGCGGGGACGTCGGCCGGCGACGGCGGCGGCCTCGGCTTCCAGGCCGTGATCTTCGCCAGCCAGGCGAAGTACGCCGCGCTGTTCGCCACCGCGGCGGCCACCTGCGTGCTCGGCTTCGCCCTCAACGCAGTCGTGCTGCTCGTCGCCTGGTTGTCGCTGCACCACTGGCACGACTCGTACGAGCGAACCGACCGCTGACGGCACCGCGCGTTGCAAAGCGCATCCTCCTGGGCTCATGTCGACCCAGCCCATGAAGAACGCCGCCCTCGCCCTCCTCGCCCTGGTCAGCTGGACCGTTTCCGCCCCGGCGGCCGAGGCTCCGCGGAAGCTCGTAGTGCAGCTCGACTGGATGGCCGAGCCCGAGCACGGCGGCTTCTATCAGGCGCAGGCCCGCGGCTTCTTCCGCGAGGAGGGTCTCGACGTGACCCTGATCCCCGGCGGACCGGGCGCGCACGTCATGCCAAGCGTCGCGACGGGCAAGGCCGACATCGGTCAGGCCGATGACGTCGGCGCCCTGTTGCAGCAGGCGGAAGGCATGCCCTTCGTGCAGTTCGCGGCCGTCTTCCAGGACGACCCGGCGGGTATTCTGGTGCACGCCGACAGCCCCGTCCGCCGGTTCGAGGACCTGCAGGGCAAGACCATCATCGCGCGACCCAGCTGGCCCTTCCTCGAGTTCCTCAAGCGGAAGTACGACCTGAAGGTGAACGTCGTGGCCCAGAACTTCTCCAGCGCGGCCTTCCTCGGGAACAAGGAGGCGCTGCAGCAGGGCTACTACATCGCCGAGCCCTTCCATATCACCAAGGCCGGAGGCAAGATGCCCCGCTTTCTCGCGACATGGGACGCCGGCTACCGCGGCTACGCGGTGCTCATCACGAGCCGCAAGGTCGCACGCGAGCGCCCCGAGGACCTCCGCGCCTTCACCCGCGCCTATCTGCGCGGCTGGAGAGACTACCTGGAAGGCGACCCCCGCGGCGCCCACGCGCTCATGAAGGCCGCCAACCCCTCCAACACCGACGAGTTCATGGACTTCTCCCGCCGCATGATCATCGCGGACCGCCTGGTGACGGGACGCGACGCCGACGGCGGCCCAGCCAAGGCAGGTCGACTCGACCCGCAGCGCTTTGCCCGCCAAATCGCGATGCTCGAGGAGCTCGGCCTGCTGGCGAAAGGAAAGCTCTCCGTCGACCGCGTGATGACGACCGGCTTCCTGCCTCCCGTCCAGCCCTGAAGGGAGCGGACGGGACGCGCGAGGCATCGGAGAATCCGCGACTGCCGCCGCGACCCCATCCCTTCGTCCAACGGTTTTCCTCAGCGAGAACCGTTTTCCCGATTCCGCCGGCCAGATAGGATGCAGATGCTTCTGCGCCGCCCGACCACCCAGAAGATGACGCCCTGTTGGCGCAGCTTCCGAGCGCTCGATCCCGTCAGAATGAATTGCTGCCCCGCCTCGCGCTCGATCAGCAGGTGTACCACCTCCAGCACGGGCGGCAGCTTTGCACTTCATCAATGATGACCTGGGGCTTGTCCCGGTTGCCGTCCACGAGTTCGGTCAGGCGCGCTGGCCGGGCGGAAAGCCGCCGCAGCGTTTCCGGGTCCAGCAAGTCGATCCGCAGCGCCCGCGGATAGTGTTGGGTGGACCAGAGCGTTTCACCCGTGCCGCGCGGCCCCAGCAGGAAAAAGTGATCCCGGCCCGGCGTGAAAATTCGCGGGATAAATGCCATCCTGCGTCGCAAATGGGCGGACCAGGCGCCGTTTTCAGGCGACATCAGCACCGAAGTATCAGGCGCCGCAGGAGTCGGTTTTGACTAACCACCCCATCGAATCCGCATCCTATCAACGTTCCGAATTTTCCCTATTCCCCCTACCGCAGTTCGCATCCATGGCGGTCGGTGGCTGCCCGGCATGGATTCGAACCATGACTAGGCGAGTCAAAGTCGCCTGTGCTACCATTACACCACCAGGCAAGGAAGTGAGCGGGGCAAGTTGCGGCGCGACGGGCCGGGGTCAAGGCCGCAAACCCCGCGGAACGGTTTGCCTCGGCCCGCGCGGCTTGTCTCGCTCGCGTCCTGCACCATGCCCGCCCGCCGCGCGTCCGCCCCGCCCCACCCCGACCTCTCCGAGGTCCTGTTCTCCGAGATTCGCATCCGACGGCGCGTGGGCGCCATCGCCCACGAGATCAAGGCCGCCTACGGCGACGGAGAGTTCACGCTGATATCGCTCATCAACGGCGCGGTGATGTTCACGGCCGACCTGATGCGGCAGATCGACAACCCCGTGCGCCTCGACTGCGTGCGCGTAAGCAGCTACGGCGCCCGCACCAAGTCCATCGGAACGCCGCAGCTCATCAGCAGCCTCACCCTCGACATCCGCGGCCGCCATGTGCTGGTGATCGACGACATCCTCGACACCGGCAAGACCCTGAAGCTGGTCACCGACCTCATCCGCGAATTGAGTCCCGCCAGCCTCCGCACCTGCGTCCTGCTCGACAAGAAGGCTCGGCGCGAGGTGCCCATCGAGGCTGACTTCGTGGGCTTTGAGATCCCCGACAAGTTCGTCGTTGGCTACGGACTCGATTTCGCCGAGCGCTACCGGAACCTGCCGGTCATCGGCGTCCTGCGGGCCGACCGCCAGAATCCCGCCGCCTGGCCGAAATCCTGAACCCGCCCGAGGGACGCAACTGCTCCCTCCGGCGTCCGTCTTCTTCCGGGCGAAACCGCCCACCCCTTAAATCATGAAAACCCCTGCACGCCTCCTCCCGGCGCTCCTCGCATTAGCGGCCGCATCCGCCCAGGCTGCCGAGCGTCCCAACATCCTCTGGCTCACCAGCGAGGACCACGGCCAGCAGATGGGCTGCTACGGTGACCCCGTCGCGCGGACCCCGAACGTCGACGCGCTGGCCGCCAAGGGCATGCTGTTCCGCCACGCGTGGTCCAACCATCCGGTCTGCGCCCCGGCCCGCACCGCCATCGTCTCGGGCCTCTACTCCCAGAGCAGCGGCGGGATCCACATGCGCTCGATGGTGCCGGTGCCCGCGGGCTCGAAACTCTATCCTGAGCTGATGCGCGAGGCCGGCTACCACGTGACCAACAACAGCAAGACCGACTACAACCTGCGCGCGCCCGCCGGCCTGTGGAATGAATCCTCCGCCCAGGCCCATTGGAAGAACCGCCCCGCCGGCAAGCCGTTCTTCGCCGTCTTCAACTCCAACAAGAGCCATGAGAGTCAGATCCGCACCCGGCCCCACACGGCCGTCACCGATCCGGCCAAGGTGCGAGTGCCGGCCTATCATCCCGACACCCCCGAGGTGCGGCAGGATTGGGCCCAGTACTACGACAAGGTGAGCGAAGCCGACGCTGAGGCCGGCACCCACCTGCGGGAAATCGAGGCCGCCGGCCTCGCCGACGATACCATCGTGTTTTACTACGCCGATCACGGCAGCGGCATGCCCCGCGGCAAACGCTGGCCGTCCGACTCCGGCCTGCGCGTGCCGATGGTCGTCTATTTCCCGCCGAAGTGGCGTCACCTCGCGCCGAAGGAGTACGCGCCCGGAGGAAAGTCGGACCGCCTCGTGAGCTTCGTCGACCTCGCCCCCACCCTGCTGAGCATCGCCGGGGTGCAACCGCCCGCCTACCTGCAGGGCCACGCGTTCGCCGGGAAATTCCAGACCGCGCCGCAGCCCTTCCTCCACGGCGCCCGCGGCCGCATGGACGAACGCGTGGACTGCGTGCGCAGCGTCACCGACGGCCGCTTCGTTTACCTGCGCAACTTCCACCCGCACGTCTCGCAGGGCCAGCGCGTGAACTACCAGTTCCAGACCCCGACCAC
>JACCDO011188656.1_pt1 | contig 10411 bp, 5 predicted proteins | sample 7446101 | NCBI WGS metagenome assembly JACCDO01 (sample SAMN15323440, study PRJNA562643) | freshwater metagenome | isolation source: river surface water | place: USA:Blue River Watershed | collected 2017-08-16
ATTTTATTGTTATTTGTTTAAGTTTAATATTGTTCCTATTTTAACTTTGATTTTATATTTCATTACTTATTATTAATTTAAATAAATAAAATAATAATAATCATTTTTTATAAACAAAGGTAGTCTTAAACCTCGATTTCCTTAGGTGCAGGTAATTTTTTAACTTTGCCATTTGAATAGGTGCCGTTTTGCTCACCCTTGGTGCCTTTCTTAGTTTTCACATATACTTTGGTTCCTTCTAAAATATAAGCCTTGCCTTTAATTTCGATTTCTTCGGTCTCGGGTTCAGTGTCTGAGTCGGATTCATCAGCAGAACCAGCATCAGATTCATCGTCTGAACCATCAGATAATTCCTCTTGGTTTGCAGTTTGCTTAGTCTTAGATTCGGACCCAGCATCTGAATCAGTAAATTTGTCAAATAGCCGGTCCATTAGGTTTTGGTATTGGACTTTGGATGTTTCAAGTATTTCCTTTAATTTGTCCACTTCATCAAATAATTCTTGTAACTTGTGTTTTTTCATGATTGCTGGTTTAAGGACTTTGATTGGTATATTATTTAATTCAGGAATTGAAATAAATTGAACAATTGTGCCATTTCCTTTTAATTGATTTTTAAAAGGATCTGATAAAAAGTAGTAGTAAACATATTTTATGTTACTTGATCTAATCCTAAATGCATTTCTTTTGTTATAGCCAAAATTATTTCTATTATAAATACATACAGCACCAACATCACCAACTTGAGAAAATATAATATCTCCTTTTTTAACTATAAATTTTTCGTATTTTTTATTTTCTCTTATAAAGGTAACAAGTTCTTTATTTTTAATGTATGATGCTCTAATTAAAGGTATGTCATTATATGAACCATTCAATTCATTATTTTTAAATTCATATCCATCTTGTATTTCACAAACATCCCCCAGTTTATGGGTATCATAATCGGTCCCTTCTTTGCCTCCATCTGTTAGTTTTTTAATGAGAGAGCAAATGGCTTGTTCCTTCTGTGGGATAGCCTCAGTGGTTTGGGAAATTTCCTGATGCAATTTACTTAGAGCGTTTAATTGGGTTTTTAATTTGGAGATATCCTTTGGTACCGGGATTTGGATGTTTTTAAGGGTTTCTGCTGATATTGTTACTTGAACTGAACCAGAACCTTGAGATGTAAAAATGTTATCATAAAAATTTAACATATAATTATATAAATATGTTTTTAGAGTATTATTACTACTATTAACTTCCATTGTAAATGCTGCATCACTTAAATATAATTTATCATATGAATGTTTACAACAGTTTTTAGAGTTTATTCCACCAACACGAGATAAAATACAATTATGTCCTTCTCTGTTATATTTATTTGTGTATCCTTGAATGTTACCTGCACCAAAAACAGGAATATCAAAATCATCTTTTTTAATATCATAAATTTGAATATCTTTATCTATACGTTCTCCTCTTTTAAAATCACATAAATCCCCTAACTTCTTTAGTTCGTAACCATCAGGACAAATAACTTTATAGTCTTTATAGTTTTTGTAATTAAGTGAGTAATCAAATCGTTCTCTTTCTTCGACTTTCTTGCCTTTAGATTTGATAATAGTTGGTTCTGCTAGTTGGGCATATGTGGCGGTACAAATTGGCTTTTCAATTACTTGTTTAATTTCATCTTTATTTGTTACCATATGAACAAAACCATCTGGACCAATTTCAATAACGTCAGCTTCTTCAAGTTCAACAACTAATTCCGAAAAATTAATCTTTTTGGTTTTACCATTTGCTTGAAAAATTACAATGGATGTTTTAGTTGATGTGTTTTCAAAAGCATTTTGTGGAACAGAAATTACATGGGTTACATTAAAGTTTTCAATAAGCACTTGTCTTAATTTGGAATATTTACCATCAAAAAACACGCCTTCTTTTAATACCCCACAACAAGTTCCACCAGGTGCAAGCATATCCATAAGTAAAATTAAACTACATGCTTCTTTATCATTGGCAGTATCAATTGAATGTGCTTTGGCAAAGTTTTTAATGCGCTTAGAACAATTATCCAATTTAACTTGATGTTTTTCTTGGTCCTTTTTATATTCATTAGATTGTTTAACCAAATCTTTTAATTGGTCTGATAGTTTTTCAGTGCGGTCATCTGGTTTAATTGCTTTGATATATTCAATTAGTTTATCCCGTTTAATTTGTTCAGCATTTTTGGTTGTTTTGTCACCACCATATGGAGGATTAGAAACAACATAATCCCATTGCATTGGTTTATTTGTTTTATCATTTGAAAATTCCCAAGTAAAAGTATTTGTATTTATGAAAGTGTTTGATTCAGTTTTTGGAAAATAATTTGTTAATGCAAACATTTCAAGTCCAGTCATGTGAACAACAGATGATTCCATATCACAATGATAAATTGAATTAATATTTTTTTCCCAATTTATATCCGAGTAGGTTTTACGAAAGTGTGATACATATCCTAGTGTAAAACCACCAGAACCGCCAAATGGATCTATCATTGTTGGAACATTTTTTCCAGTCATTTTAGGATTTAATTTATTAAAAATAAATTCTGTAATATGACGATCTGTAAAATATGCACCTAATTCAGAAATTGCCGTTTGATCGCGTCCAATAAAATATTCATATACTTTGCCAGATAAGTTAACTCTACCATCTTCATAACCAACAGGAATCTTATCAATTAATTTAAGTAAATTTATCCAAACAAGTTCTTTAAGACCTTTTTTACTAGTTGGAACATCATATAGTAAATATTTGTAAAGTTCTTTATTATTAGTCATGTTATCATTTATTATTTTAATAATTTCATCAATATATTGAGTTGTTGGAATACCTATGCGATCATTTTTTTCTCTAGCAACTGCACAGGCCATTAAATTAGAAAATTTAATTTTAGTTTTATCCTTTTCATTAAGATTAAGAGTATTTACTTTGTGTTCAATTAATTTTAATCCATAAAGCACACTAAATATTTCAAGTGCTTTTTTACCGTAACCTAGACCATTATTTCTAATAAAATTATGGATACCATGAATATGGTCTTTTAAATCTTCGTTTGTTATGAATAACTGTAAATCTTTAGACATTAAAATATATTATTTATTAAATGAACAAATTTATAAATCAATTTTTTTAAAATTTTGTATTGGCTTATTACTAAACTCAATATCCAGTTGACCAAAATCCCTGTACAATTCTTCAGGCATAGCTGGTAGCCCATAAGTATTCCATTTTTTTCTGTATGTGCTAGCTTTCCCAATTAAATGCTTCTCACAAAGAAGTTTCCATTCGCGTTTACTTGCAGGATAGACAGTGGTATCAGTTCCTAAAAAATCATACCAACCAGCCCAACAACCAGCAAAATTAACAGGTGGTTCCAAAGGCAATTTATTGTCAATAGCATACACATAATATTGTTCTTTATCGGAAAAATTTCTTTTTCTAATTCGGGCTTTGAGCATAACAAATTCCTGTTGTAGTGCTTCGTCCGGACTAATTTTCATTACTGTTTCGCCTAAAATTGGTTTAAATTTTTCATGAATATTTTTCCAGTCGATTTTATTGCAATTGATTACAATTTGTTGATTAGCAAAACCAATTTTAATTACTTTGTTGTCTACATCAAATTCAACTTTGTCAACTAATTTACAATAGGAAGTAAAAGTTTGTTCAGAATCAGTCAATGAACTCAAATTATTTAATGCCAAATAATATCCAATAATTTTATCCACTAATTGTCTTTCATAATTATCTACATTTTTTGCTAACCCGTCAATAATTATACCGGCTTTTTTCCCGGGGCATGACAAATCAATTCGTAAAATCCGTCCGATTGATTGAATAAATGGAATATGTGTACGATTAATTACCTTATCTAAAAATATACAACAATCCAACTTTTGAATATCAGAACCTTCTCTATGTTTATTGGCACAAAACATTATACAATTACCCTGTGCTTTTTTAAATTTTGGGTAATCTGTTGAGTTTTTAGAATGATCAACATAATAACTCAATTGAGCTAAAAATGGATATGTTCGTACCCATGTTTTATCTTTGCTCATTGTTTCAAATTTTTCCTTCCAAAAATTAGCAACATCAATTCCTCCACACCAAGCAATAATTTTTCTGTTGGGTAATTTACCAATAACCCCAGATAATACTTGTGTGACAACAGCCCAATCTTCATCATTAAAAGTTTTGCCCCGAAATGTTTTGGTTGGATTTGCATTTACCTCAGCTTTTTCTTCGCTGGTTAATTCAAACTGATACCAATAAAATTCAGGTGGTAAAATTAAATTATGTTCAATTGCATAAATCATATTATAATTAGTTAACAGATTTAATTTTTTTGTCTTGTTTTCTTTATCGACAATACCATATATATCAAGTAATCTTTGAATATTGGATTCCATTGATTCAGATACTTTGATTTTACCACTGCGCAACGGGGTGGCTGAAAAACCAACTAATGGGATGGACTTACTGACACAATAGCTAATAAAGTCATAACACAACCTGGATGTGGAACTATGACATTCATCATGAATAACTAACCCGATAGATTTCTTATCTAATTTTTTATACATGGATGGTCTAGTCAAGTAAGACCGATTAATTACCAGGATTTTGGGCTTGGAACCAACTTTGCCCATAGATTCATCCCAGTCTAACCCAGATTGTGTTACTCGATTGATTACTTTAAATTTATCCAAATCAATAATACCAAGTTTTTTCCAAAGTTTTTTGTTTTCTTCATCAACTTTACTTACATCGTATGTTCCTTTTGCCTGTTGAAATCCAAATAAATCAGCAAGAATATTTATTCTTTCAGTAAACAAGATGATATTACCTTTTATTTTATTTTTAACAAAATAATCAAAATATTTCAAAATAATAAATGTTTTCCCGCACCCGGTTGCCTGACAATGAATTCCAGTTTCAAGTCCATTTGCTTCTAAGCGCTTAATGGCTTCAATTTGATTAATGCGAAAAACAAATTCATCTGGTTTAGCAAGATTATTGGCCCCAGCTAATTTAAAGTTAACAATTTCATTATCTTTAATGGAATCAGAGTTTTCGTTAATATACAATTGGATCCACTCATTGTCTTTGATAAATTCAAGAACAAGCGGATATATTTGGGAAAATAATTTTTTGTTTTCATTAGATTGACCAGTAAATTCAAATTCTTTTAATTTGGCTTCAATTTGTTCTGGGTTTTTATTTTGTTCCGCATACAGTTCAATTCTTTTACAAACCAAGCTGAAAATTTTACTAACAACCAATGGATAAGCTACCATATGGGTTTTAAGTTGAGTTCCAATGATAAATTCATCTAATTTAATTTGGTCCTTAATTGTTTTTTGCAAGAATTTTTCATTGGAAATAATAGATTCAGGGTTTAAACTTGGTGAAAATTCTCTAAGAACATCCCAATACTCTTTAATGTTTTGTATTGTGGAAAGAAAGGTATTTACATTTTGTTCCATTGGGTGATATTATTTATTTGCTTAAATAATATTAATCAATTTTTCTAGACTGGTTCGAATAAAACTTTTTTTATTCGAATACAGTCTAGGCTACGCCTACATGGTTCTTTCAGAACCTGTGCAGATGATGTTTGAAAAACATCAGCGCTAGGCTGGTTTTTAAGTTAAAAATCCTTTTTATTCAAATACAGTTAATGTCAGCGCTAGGCTGGTTTTTAAGTTAAAAGTCCTTTTTATTTAAATACAGTTAAGGTCAGTTTTGCAAAAAACATCAGCGCTAGACTATAATGTAATAAATTAATCTTATTGTTCAACCCCATGGGTCAAATAATCTTGGTATCGAATTTTAAGATTTGCTATCATTTGCCCACTAGGAATAAATTTAATTTTTTTCCCTTCATACTTTCTAATAGTAGCTTCTGGATCATGATGTGGTTTAACTTCAATTGTCAATGTGTCTGGATTAATACACCATAATTGTTTGTCAAATGTTTGATGTAACCCGGATTCTAATAATAGCCCATTATCAACAGTAAAATCCCCACCATTTTTAACTTCCACGATATGTGAGGCAACACATTCTCCTTTAATTCGCCCAGTTATAACACAACGGGTATCACGTTTTCCCACTAATTGGGCAAATTGTTTTTGATTTGGCCTGGTTTTAATGTCAGCAACTGTGTCTGACCATTCTAAATTATATATTGTTTCCATTAAAAATTCAACTATTAATTTATAATCTGATTCTGATTCAAAACCATATTCTTCATATTTGTCTAATATATTTTTATTTACTTGAGTTCCAGTAATTTGATCAAAGTATTGTTCTAGCTTATTCATTTGTTAATATAAAAAATACATCTTTAAATAAAAATTGATTTTAAATTAGATAAGATAATATAAATATATTTTCCAATGGTTAAGGTTAATAAAAATTCAATGGATGACTCTAGTGATGATGAAAACTTGATTTCTGACTCTGACTCTGTTTCTGATTCAGATTCAGATAGTGATGAAGTAGAAGATAACGATACAATGCAACAGCCTCTTATAACAACAAAATCAATAAGTTCTATTTATAACGAATATTTAAAAAATAATGATTTACAGTTAACACCAGAATATCAACGTGAATTATGTTGGAGTGTTGAAAAAATGAATACATTTGTTGACACAATAATGAAAAATTGGATAGTACCAAATTATGTAATTTATGAACTACCTGATTCTGAAATTGAACAATGCGATCATAGTTTTGAGTGTGTAGATGGTCAACATAGATTAACAAGTCTTAAATGGTTTATTGAAGGAATAAAGGATGAAAGAACCGGACGTTATGTTCATTGGAAAAAAGATGGTCACAGAGTATTTTATAATATGTCAGATGATGAATTAGTTAAATTACCAAAATCATGGAAAGCAAGAAATTTTACTAAATTAGAAAAAAAGAACTTTGATGGATACAATATGTGTATTCAAATTTTAAAATGTAAATCAAATAAAAGTAAAGGAATTAGTTTTGCAACCAAATGCAGTATTTTTAATCGGTTACAAAATGGAGAAAAAATTTCGTCTTATGATAAAATTAAAAACTTACATACAAACCAAATTTCAAATTGTATTCGATCAAGCAAATTGGTTGAATTATTTGTGAAAAAGCATAAAATTCATGAAAAGTTACAAACACGAAAAATGAAAAAATACGAAAGTTTCGCATATTACTTTTTAGTTAGAGTGTTTTTAATTTTAGATAGAAAATCATTGGAAACAAATTATTTAGATCTAAACATTAAAAGATATCTTGAATCAAATAATGGAACAGGTTCATCATCAGTAAAAATTAAAAATTCTTTAGACTCTTTAATACCAAAAGTAAATGATGTTCTTAAAATATTAGCTGGGTTGGAAATTTTAATAATTCCAGAGTTAGCTTATATGTTTATTTGTGTTTATGCTCAATATGGAATTGATGAAGTAAACAAGTTACAAAAAATATTTAAGAAAAATGAAGTTGTTTTTGCAAAATTTAATACTTTAAAAAAGTACCAACCAAATGGAGTTACAAGCACACCAAAAATGACCAATTTGTATGATGATTTAATTAAGTCAGTTCTTAAAAAAGACACCGGAAAAGAATCCAATAAAGAAATTGAAGTTTAACTTAAATTATCTTTTGATTCAATTGTGTAAAACTCAATAATTGGGCTTTAACTTTTATTTATAAATGAAAAATTATTCTTTTGACAACAACTTGTGATAACATCTAATATCATTATTCCAATTGCCAAGTTTATTTCTATCAATATCAAATTTAATTATTTGGTTATCCATAATTACAAGTTCTTCAGTTTTGGCTATAATTTGATGTAACCATTGGGCAACTTTGCAAAAGTTTTTTCCACAAGCTTTATAATATCCCAAGTATAACCAACAATCAGGTATGGTTGGACTTACCGTCCATAACCATTGGGCCACACTAGCATGTCCGTCAATACAAGCCCCATACCAAGCCTCAATCAAAGTTTCTTGATCTAGTAACCCTGGTTCAATTGATACCAACCATTGGGCCACATCCAAATGCCCATTTGCACAGGCTATTTTAAATGCTTTGTTATCATTAGCTTGAACATTAATATCTGGTTTAATCGAATATAACCATTTGGCTATTGAAATATTACCAAAATAACAAGCATTACGAAAAGCATATTCGTTTTCAATTGATATCGGAATATCTGGAAATACTTGGATTAACCATTTGGCTAGCTCAGCATGATTATATTGACAAGCCTCGCGAAAACCACGATAATCCATAACCGAATAATCAACATCTGGTTTTATCGAATAAAGCCATTGGGCAAATTGTAAATTTCCTTCAATACAAGCATTTAAAAATGGATAATGTCCAACATCAATGTCAGGTCTAATTTTCCACAGCCACTGGGCCAATTCCCAATGTTCTCCCGCGCATACCGATATAAATGTATCAGATAAAAATGTGCTGGTAAAATCCGAATATAATGAGTAGAGCCATTGGGCTGTTTCCAAATGCCCTCGGGCACAACAATTTTTAAATAATTTGCCAATTCCATCACATTCAATTAGTATATTGGGTTTAATCGAGTACAACCATTGAGCAGTTTCCAAATGCCCGCGCTCGATAGCTTCATCAAATGACCTGGCAAATGATTCCCGTGTAATATCTAGCTTTGTAGCTAATACCCATTTGGCCCAATCTAAATGACCCGATCTACATGCCCAGTAAAATCCACTATACCAGGTTGATATTGTAATATCAGGAAAAGTCACATGAAGCCATTTGGCAAATTCAATATCGCCAAATTCACCAACATAACTCATTATAATTTCGGACCCATTTGCTATATCTGGTTTAATAGTTATTAACCATTTGGCTATCTGAAAATGTCCTTTATCACATGTGTTTTTCAAAGCCAGGTTATTTTGTGCTGATAGGTCAATATCTGGTTTAATCGATAATAACCAGGTGGCTATCTCTGTATGCCCATGCGCACATGCGCCAATAAAAGCATATTCTTGGTTTGTAGATATATTAATATCCGGTTGTACAGTTAATAACCAGGATGCCATCTCCCTGTGTCCTTGTGCACAGGCACGACCAAATGATTCATTAAACTCAGTTAAATTTATGTCTGGGGTTTGGTCTAACACCCATTGAGCAATATCAACACACCCAGACCCACACGCACATCCAAAAGCTTGGTCTAAATTAACCAATCTACTTAAAACTGGATTTAACTCATAAAATTTTTTTACTAAGGACAAATCCCCCTTTACAATCAACCTCCTTAACATTTCCATTGGGAAGGAGTATTTTTAAAGTTTAAATAAAATAAATATCAAATTTTTTTAATAAAACAAAATTACCTATTTAACTTTTTTCCAACCAATGGGCCCTTAGTCGTGTGATTTTATTAAAAATCAGGACCTACGCAAAGTAAAACTTGTGTATGCGTAATTTTATTAAAAATCAGGACCTGAACCATCTGTAAATTTTAACAGAACCAATTCTTCCCCACAGCCGGGACAAAAATGTCTGGCCTTGCAGGTAAAAATAGGTCGGGTACAATCGCGACAAAACTTGTGTGCACACCCAGATTCCATCCCAACAGTTTTACTCGCACAAACAATACAGGAATCACCTGCACTCGTAATATCTGGACATCCAACACATTTGGCATTACCCATACACTCGCATAAATTGGATATCCGTGCTTTGGTATTGGATAAACCAGGTTGCAACTTACACAACCAGCTTATTTGGTCATACTTGTGGGATTTACAAGCTTGAGTAAATGCCGGAGTCAATTTGTTTAGGTCATTTAATTCGGGTTTATATTGGACAAGTAATTGGGTAACATGCAAATAGTTTTTCATGCAGGCTTTGTTAAAGCCCCCAGCCATTGCACTCGATTGTGCAATCTCAGGGCAAATATCTAATAACCAAGCAACTACATCATCATTTCCTTCCTCACAAGCTTTTCTAAATGCTTCAAAATTATTTGCCCGCACATTTATATTTGGATACGATTTGTACAGGAACTTAGCCACATCTAAATGCTCTTGCGCACAAGCAATTACAAATGGATAATCTGAGTTAATATGCACATCAATATCCGGTTTAGTCGTTACTAACCATTTAACAGTTTTATACTGGCCGTAATAGCAGGCTAGACGCAAAGCAAATTCACCACAAGCTGAAATATCAATATCAGGTTTAACACTATATAGCCACTTGATAACATCAATCTGATTATATTCACATGCCATTCGAAAGGCACAATCCTTATGAGCGGAAATGTCCAATCCTTCTACATTCGCATACAACCACTTGGCTACCTGTAAGTTTCCTCCTTTGC
>JACCDO011363524.1_pt1 | contig 10411 bp, 9 predicted proteins | sample 7446101 | NCBI WGS metagenome assembly JACCDO01 (sample SAMN15323440, study PRJNA562643) | freshwater metagenome | isolation source: river surface water | place: USA:Blue River Watershed | collected 2017-08-16
CAATAGTTGTTAATGTACCAACTATTCTATAAGTTATACTCTTAGCTATGTGTCTCTTTACCAATGGCATCTTTATCTAAACTATAAATTACAATATCACCATCAGTATCCATATATCCTTGTCTGATGGCAGTTCCACTAATTGATTCAATGTCTGCAGGTGGGTGGTGATATATTACCTCATACCCCACACCTCTACCATAGTTTACACTTTCAATATCAGGAATAATACTAATTAGAATTTTATCTGAATTTTCAACGAAGAATTTTTCCTTTGATAAATCCATTAGTACTTGCTGTGCTGTTTTTGGATTTCCTTCATTAACTTCCACATCTCTAATTGCTACCCAACAATTCTTTCCTTTATCCAATTGTTGTCTAATTAACCATTCGTGTCCTGCGTGCCATGTTTGCCATCTTCCGATGAATAGTGCGTATTTTTTCATAACTATTTAAGTTTATTATATTGTTCTTTATTCTTTTTATGTTCCCATTCCATTTCTGCTGCTATCCATTTTCCTCTTGGACATGCTCCAATTTTCGGTGAATACACTTTTGCTTTTAATGCACATCCACATTCTGCACAATGAATAAGTGGTACCGTTCTTTTTGAATCACACGTATCACATACTTCCATTCGTTTACCAGCTAATTCAGCTTGTAAATCATCCGGATTAAACATTATTCCCCATGCTTTAAATATTTCTTCTATCTTATTCATATTTTTTCAACATTTTTTAGATAGTGAATTAATTTTGTAAAAGATTGAACAGGATTATCTGATGTTGTATCCATATCAAAATAATTTACTTCAGGTTCTTCATACCCCTCTACTTTGAATTGCTCTCTTTGTCTTTTACGATTAGTATGAACATATATCTCAACTATACCTTCACCACATTCTGTTTTAAATTCTTCTCTTAATTCTCTATAAGGAGATACAAGAGATACAACCACATCACATCCTTTAGCATTTAAGAAAAAAGCAAGTAATTGTGCGTTTTTAATATTTTGCACTCTACCTGCTTCTGAATAATCGTTGTTAAGTGTCAACTCTCTTAAATCATCACCGTCAATATGAAATACATCTTTTCTCCAATTACGCTTTTCCGTTTGAAGAAATTCTTTAAGTTTATTCGCTTGTATTGTTTTGCCCGAACCAGGCTGACCTGTAAACCAGTATATCATAACTTTGTTTTAAATAAGTATTTTATTTTTAATTATTCAAAAATAGCTGCAGCACATCCTCTACATATAGTATCATATGATTCTTGCACCTTTTTCTGATGTTCTTCATTACCCCAAAAATCTTTTAATTCCTGTGTTTTAAAATCCCCAAACTGCACTTCCATATCGTAATCATTACAACATAAAAAAACTTTACCCGCTGCGTTTACGTGAATCCAACCAACCGGTCTTCCACCCACTTCTATACCATTACCACATCCGATTACTTTTTTATTTTCATCACCTTTTTGTAAATTTCTTTTTATCGCTTGTTTATTAGTCATTATATGGTCTAACAATCCAGCTCTATCTATTAAAGATGGTACTGAAAACACTTGTAAACCTTCAAATAATTCTTTTGCTTTATTAACTTGTTGTGCCAACTCACCATTAATTGGGTCCAAATCCATATCAGTTGGAAATTCAGGTCCTTTGTCTAACCAACCACCTCTATCACTAAATGAATTATGATTTGAACCATTTACCTGAATTGAAAATGACCTATTAGCAACCATATCAGGAAGTTTTTCCATTGCATATCTTATATTTGATATTAGCTTATCAAATTGTTTTATATTAATACCACTTCTCTTACTCCAAGTTTCCGCATCAAATGCAGGAGTGTTAAGACAAATTCCGTTTACTACTCCTTTGTATTTTAAAATAAGGTCAACTCTTTCCGGAGTAAGTGGAATTCCATTTGATAAAACCATAAAACACAATCTGTATTCTTGACATATTTTCAATAATTCTTCAAAGTGCGGATATAATAATATTTCGTTATAATGTGCAGTATAAAACCCACCAAAATTTTTATGAACTAATCCATTTTCTTTATCTCTTTCTTGGATTAAATTTTCAATAATTTTACGAAGAAGTTCTGGACTCATTACTTCTCTACCCTCAACCGGATTTCCTCTATATTTTACAGGACAAAACCAACACCTTGCATTACATACCCCATACGGGTCTAACTGCATTTGATGGATTTTATATTTTTCAAATTGTTCTTTTACTGTCATATTAATACTGATTTTTTTCCAACTTTTTGAATCAACTGCCAATAATGATATGAAGTTGTTCCTTCTTTTATGTCTAATTCTACACCATATGGTAATTTATTCATAAACTCCGATTTATAGAATAATCCTGATGTTGAATTCACAACACCCGCATTATGAAATATATTACAAACATTCCACAAATCTTCTGGTGATGTTCCCCAACTAAATTCTAAATTTTTGTGACAAATAGTTTGATATCCCATTTTCCATGCATTCCAAAGTACAGCCCACATATCCGCACACCAAATTTGTAATTCATGATATGATGGGTCTTTTTGTTTTTTAATTCTACTAAGCTCGGTTATATTAACAAATAATTTTTCACAATCATCCTCAACTTTTTGCCAATAATTTTCATCTATCCCTTTCATTATATATTGTGCACCTATACCATTAAGTTCGTTATCTTCAACAACCTTTTCATCAATATCTGCTAATTTGCACATAGCAGTTAGTATATCATCTCCTTTTGATTTTATGTATGAATGGGATATATACCAACGACAATCAGAACCATACCAATTATCATCATTAATCATTTCATTCGTTATCCATTCTGAAATTGGTTTTGTGAAAGCAATATCACAATCATGATAAAAAATAGTTTCTTCTTTTAATTCAGGTCTACTTTTCCAATGCTGTTTTAAAACGTTTGGTCTTACAGATGAAATATAATTTTTAACTACCCTAGTATCATCATAAAAAAAGAATCTAACGTAATTATATTTTTCGGCAAGTGTAGTCCATTCAGGTGGAATAATACCATTTTGTTTTATTCCAATTACATCTATATTATTTGGATTTACACCCATTTCCATAAAGTTATGTATCATAACTTCTACTTGCCAAGTATAATAAGGAATACAGGGTTGCGCACAAACGAAACGTAAATTTTTCATAACATTTTAATTAAATATAATTATAGTTTTTTTCGTTTTTTAACATTGGAATCCAGTCCCACTTCCAACTTGTCCTGTTGATGAATTTAGATTGTAAGTTTCACTTGTTATAACAGCTGAGCCATCATATTCTGCAACATACGCATACCCTGTTATTATCGTATTTTGTGGCATTCTATATAAAACAGCCCCATTGGTGGATGCATCCGTTAAGTTTGCATCGTTGTTAGAACTTCTCACATTACGAGTAACTGTTAAAGAACATACGCCGCCGGCTGAATTTGAAAGAGATACTTGGAATTCTACCGGTGCTGTGGTTGTTGTAGTTGTGGTGGTTGTCGATGTTGTAGTAGTAGTTGTGGTTGTAGTTGTTCCACTATAACAAACTGCCTGACTACCCAATACACCTGATGTTGCGTACCAAACATTACCACCTCTAGCATAGTATCCATCGGAAGGAACTCCTGTGCCATTTGAGTTGTTCCATATAGTTACTCCATTTGCCGATGCATCGTTATTGTTGTTGTATTTAGTAACAACATTTGCAGTTTCATAGTTTGTACATGCGGCATCCGGGTCAGATGCATTATAACCATACGTTACTGCATTTAATGGAGCTGCAGTAGTTGTAGTGGTAGTTGTAGTAGTTGTAGTAGTTGTACAACTTACCGTTACAGAAGAATATCCAACATTACCCGCGTTATCTCTAACAGCAACATACCAAGTTCCATTTGAAATATTACTCCAACTATAAACAGTTCCAGTCATTGCGTATCTAGTACCACCACTACCATTAACTGCAGATATTGCATTTGCTTGAGTTGTATCTATTGCTATCCAACTATATGTGCCAGTACCTCCCGATGCGGATGAATCAAATGAACCATTTGTACCACTACATGTAACAGTTCCATTTGATACACTCACTGGTCCTAATGTTGTAGTAGTTGTAGTTGTGGTTGTAGTAGTTGTGGTTGTAGTAGTTGTGGTTGTAGTAGTTGTGGTTGTTGCTGCAGTTGTAGTGGTTGTTGTTGGTGCAACACAAGCTGCATCAGCTTCTAAAGCGGTTGCATTATTTGTAGTTCCACTTCTTTGATACTTTCTAGAACGGAAGTTTCCACCACCTAAATTCTGGAATATCCAGAATATACCATTATTTCCAACAACACTATCAAATGTACCGGTTTGAGTTAATACGGTTATATTACTTGCGTTTGTAATATTAGTACCACCTGTAACATCGAAGTTAGTCATAGATGGTGTTCCATTACATACTTCATCGGCACTAATTTCACTCAATCTAGCAACAGTCCAAGGTGCGGAAGTAGTTGTAGTTGTGGTAGTAGTTGTAGTAGTTGTAGTTGTACAACTCACAGTAACTGTAGAATACCCTGTATTACCCGCATTATCTTTTACCGCTACATACCAAGTTCCATTTGCAATACTAGACCAATTATATGTAGAAGTGGTCATCGCATATCTAGTACCACCACTACCATTAACTGCTGCTATAGCATTTGCTTGAGAAGTGTCTATCGCTATCCAACTATATGTTCCGCTTCCACCAGATGCGGTTGTAGTAAATCCACCAGTTGTACCGGAACAAGTAACAGTACCATTTGATACGGTTACTGGTCCTAAAGTGGTTGTAGTAGTTGTGGTTGTTGTTGTTGGACAATCGGTTAAACCAGTTGAAGTAATACTAAAATGAGCACCACCTGGATCAGATGAATTAACTGCGGTAATTTTGAATGTAGTACTACTATATTCAACTCTATCATTTACTGAGAATGTTCCGGATGGATAATCTCTTGATGTAAAAAGAACACCATCGGTACATCTATATAATGTGTACCAAACTCTAGTGACACACGCTGCACAAGTTTCAACTGCGTCTAACGTATCAGTTTCTCCGCTTCTTTGATATTTTCTAGAATCAGTACCATCACTTACCCACACAAATCCATTTTCACCAACAAACCCAGAGAAATTAGCAAAGAAAGCAGCGCCAACTGTCATTGATGTTGCCGTACATAAAGAACTCGCATTAGTAAACGTAACACTACTATCATCAGGATAATAACAAGAGTCATATGCATTGTTAATACTATATTGTCCTACAAAAGTATTAGGTGCAGCGGTGGTTGTTGTAGTGGTTGTAGTTGTGGTTGTAGTTGTGGTTGTAGTTGTTGTAGTTGGAGCAGCAGTTGTTGTTGTGGTTGTTGTAGTTGTTGTCGTGGTTGTGGTTGTGGTAGTTGTTGTAGCCGGTGCTTCGGTTGTTGTGGTTGTTGTGGTTGTAGTTGTTGTGGTTGTAGTTGTTGGTAATGATGTAGGTATTCCTATAATAGATAACACCAATGAATTAGTACATGTACCAGTAGATGTAATAGTAACATTTGTTGCAGTATCATCCACTGTCACATTTTTCCCCGCCAATAATTCAGCCTTTGTAGCAGTAGATGGTGATACTGAACCAACATTTGCTGTCAGATTAAAATTTGGTCCTAAATCTGCACCCAATCCGCTGTTTAATGTTAATGCTACTATCATAATTTACTTTTTAACAGAAATCTCCCGTTCCACTTCCAACTTGTCCTGTTGATGAATTTAAGTTAAATGTTTCACTATCTATACTACCACCAACATATTCCGCAACATAAGTATATCCAACTAATACAACGTTTTGTGGCATTCTATATAATATTGCGTTATCAGCTGCCGCATCCGATAACGATATTGCATTGTTGGATGCATATACGTTACGAATCGTAGCCATAGTACAAACTCCACCCGATGATGTACTCAATGAAACTTGGAATTGATTTGGCGGTAATGTAGTTGTTGTGGTTGTGGTTGTTGTAGTAGTTGTGGTTGTTGTAGTTGTGGTTGGTGCCGCAGTTGTTGTTGTGGTTGTCAATGCTTCGGTTGTGGTAGTAGTTGTAGGTGCCGCAGTTGTTGTTGTGGTTGTGGTTGGAGCAGCGGTTGTTGTTGTGGTTGTGGTTGGAGCAGCGGTTGTTGTTGTGGTTGTAGTGGTTGTAGTTGTTGTCGTGGTTGTAGTTGTAGTTGTAACCGTATAAACGGCAGAACCACCGTTGAAAGAACATGCTGGTGCCGCTGTTGTTGCAGTACAACCGCCAAATATAGTTAATTTTCCACTTCCACCTAATGCCTGTCCATAATTCACACCATTACTATAATATCCATTAGGTGCGATAGATGTTAAAGTAGAATTAGTATATAAAATAACATCCTGTGCAAATGTTGCTCCATTTGTTGAATAATAAGTTGATGTACCAGCAGTACAAGCGGTTGAATAAGAAGATGCATCATATCCTAAACTAAAACTCGCAGGTGCTGCAGTGGTTGTTGTTGTGGTTGTAGTAGTAGTTGTGGTTGTTGTAGTTGTGGTTGTAGTAGTACACGAAACACTTATAGATTTAATTCTATAATTACCCGAACTATCTCTTAGAATGACATGATATGTGTTATCTACTAAAGTGGTAAATGTATATGTAGATGCTCCACTTAAATTTACAGGTGTAGCAGTGTATGCACCATAATCGTCCAATCCAATGGCAACACTTTGATATGTACCATTTCCACCAGAAAAAGAATTAATTGTTATTGTACCCGTTCCACTTCCACCACCAGAACACCCGGTTGATATTGTAAAATTAACTATCGGTAAAGTTGTGGTAGTAGTGGTAGTTGTTGGAGTTTCAGTACAAACACATTGTGCATCACAAGTTCCTATTTGAACAATTGTTGCCGATAAAGATGAAGAAATTGTTCCTTCTTGCGCAACGAAATCTATTGAACGATTTTTACCGCCAATAAATTGTGGAGTAATAATCTGTCCTTCACAATCCGTCCATCTAATGTATGAATGTCCACTTTCGGGTACAGAAGCTCTATAAATGTAAGATGCCATTACTTAGTTAGTATTTCTTCAATACCTATAAGTATATATTGAATTAGTTTATTAATCCCAAATTGCGTTTGCAATAGCCTGAACCTTAGGGTCTTCGTTTGTTACAATACTACCAGTAGGAATTACATGTCTATGGAAAGTTCTTGCGATTTCCACCCCATCTCTTTCAACTATTGTAGCTGTTCTAACTTGAATGAAGTTATTATGAGTTACTTCAATTAAATCTACTATTTGTCTTTCTGTTAATGCCATTTTATTTTAATTTATGTTTATACGAAATATGTTAAACTAAAAGTAAGTTCAGTATTTGTTGTAATATGGTCCGATAAATCAATTGCCGGGTCAGTTCCATCTCCCTCTTGTACATCAATATATGCCGTTGTACCACCTGAGGTTGTTCTTAATATAGGCCAGCCACCGGGATTACCAGTAAGTCCATTATTATAAACAGCAGCAGTTCCATCGCCTTTACCACTGCCAACGGTAAATGGAAATCCACCTACGCTCAATCTACCAACCGGTGAAGATACGGAACTTACTACAATGTATGCTTGCAAAGTAACCATCCTTCCAATTTTAGTATAAGATGTTAGAGTTGAAGTACCGTTTACAGTTATTGTTCCAGATGTACCCGGTGTTAATGTAGGTGTCCAAGTTCCTTCTTCATAATCATTAAGTAGTTCGGAGGTCATTCCAGCTGCATTTGAATTTGCTGAGAAATCTATCCCATTTGGAGTAATTTTAACACCCGCAGTTGTACCATCCGCTTTGTAAAGAGTTAATTCTGAGTCATCACCGGCACCACCAGGATTAAAAAATCCTCTTAATTCACTACCATCACCAGGAGTAGTAAACCATTTTTGCTGACCATATATTTCAAGAGGTATAGTTGGTGTCACATTTGAACCAATAGATGCTTTTGATGCAACATTTAAGTTTCCACTTGCAGTTACATGTCCACCAACATCTAATCTTTGGTCTATTCTCACAGCACCATCACCAACAGTATTATCAGATAGTCTTACGTTTTGACCATTTAAATATATATCCCATTGGTGAGTACCAGAACCACCATACACTCTTAAACCACTACCACCACTTGATGCGAATGTTTGATTACCATAGAATGTATTTGCAGATGCAGTTTCCGCAAACTTATAATAGTTTGTAATTTGTTGCGAAGAAGATACAATTCCCGCTGCTTTTAATGATGCGGTATATGCTTCAATTAAGTTTACTTCACTTCTTAATGAGCCAGTAAATGTAGATATACCCAAATTAACTAAATCCTGCGAACCAGTCTGAGTATTTAAAGATTGTGTTGCGAAGTGTATTGATGCAGTTGCTTGATACAATTGATAAAGTTGAGCATCGGTTGCATATGTATTATCTAACGCCGCAGTGAACGCCATCAGTCCATTTGTAATACCAATTAATGAACCCGTCACAGAAGATATTCCTAAGTTTACTAAATCCTGTGAACTACTTTGTGTATTCATCGCTCCGGTTACGGAACTTATGCCCAAAAATACATTGTTAAACGATGAAGTTGTTGTGTTGATTGAGCCAGTTACCGAACTTATACCTCTATTAACTAAATCTTGAGAACCAGTTTGAGTATTTAAAGATGCAGTAGTTGAATGAATTGATGCAGTTGCTTGATATAATTGATAAAGTTGTGCATCAGTTGCATATGTGTTATCTAATGCTGCAGTAAATGCCATTAAACCATTTGTGATACCAATTAAAGAACTTGTAGTTAAATTTATTGCACCTGTCACCGAGCTGATTCCTCTAAACACCAAATCAAAAGATGATGTAGTTGTATTAATTGAACCCGTTACCGAACTGATTCCTCTATTAACTAAGTCTTGTGATGAACTTTGAGTATTCATTGCTCCAGTCACCGAACTGATTCCTCTAAATACTAAATCAAAAGAAGATGTAGTTGTGTTGATTGAACCCGTTGTACTTGCTATTCTAAAATTAACCGAATCTTGAGAACCGGTTTGTGTATTTAAAGATTGTGTTGCGAAATTAACTGATGATGTAAATGTTGCTATTGTATTAGTTTGTCCAACTACGGAACCAGTAAATGCGTTAAATGCTCCGGTTACAAAATGTATAGAGCCAGTAACCAATGATACTTGTCTATTTACTAAATCTTGTGATGAACTTTGAGTATTCATCGCTCCGGTTACGGAACTAATACCTCTAAATACTAAATCAAAAGATGATGTTGTAGTATTAATAGAGCCCGTTGTAGAACTGATTCTTACAAATACACTATCAAAAGATGATGTAGTTGTATTAATAGCTCCCGTCACCGAACTTATACCTTGAAATACTAAATCAAAAGATGATGTAGTTGTATTAATTGAACCAGTTGTAGAACTAATTCTTTCGAAAACGGTATCAAAAGAAGATGTTGTGGTGTTAATAGCTCCAGTTACGGAACTTATACCTCTGAATACCAAATCAAAAGAAGATGTAGTTGTGTTGATTGAACCCGTTGTTGAACTTATTCTTTGAAACACACTATCAAATGAAGATGTGGTTGTGTTGATTGAACCGGTCACCGAACTAATACCCAAATTAACTGCTAATTGAGAAGCTGTGAAAGAATTTATTCCACTATCTCCTAATGCTGAACCATTTAATAAAATAGTACCAACAAACGTATGTACATCAGAAGTCTGGTCACCAAATTGGCTAGAACCTGATGTGTATAAAATTGAAGATGTTTCGTAGTTAGCGTAGATTTCATGTACAGTCAATCTACCATTAATATTTACGTTACCACTAAAGGTCTGTGTTCCAGCAAAAGTATTAGCAGAACCCGTTTTTGCACTCCATTGTGAAGCGTAATGTCCAATCTGACTTAAATTAACCTTAACCGTAGTACCATCATGCACTACTGGAATTATCATTGATGATCCAGAAACCGAATTCAGCAAAGGTAATTCCGATATTTTCTTATCTGCCATTTTTCAATATTATTTTCGTAAAGTTGGTATTCAACTCATATAAATATTGAAAAATATAATAAAACTAATCCCCAAAGGATTTTCTCTTTTTGGTAGAAAGTGCTGATTGTGGTAGTGTTCCTGCAGCTATTTTATCTAATATAACCTCTCTCTGCTGCTTTCTGATTGCTTTTTGTTTTTGCTCTCTTTTTTCCGTAGTTGGTTTTGTATATTCTTTTCGGTTTCTCAATTCCATAATATGTCCGGATTTGATAACCTTTCTTTTGAATTCTTTAAGAGCCCTATTGATGTCCTGCTTTGTAC